>Ga0307377_10001400_pt1 | contig 30694 bp, 30 predicted proteins | sample TR3MG_FD_202535 | JGI IMG/M metagenome (GOLD analysis project Ga0307377, IMG submission 202535) | Soil microbial communities from Risofladan, Vaasa, Finland - TR-3 | ecosystem: Environmental > Terrestrial > Soil > Coastal area > Acid sulfate soil | place: Finland: Risofladan, Vaasa | collected... | reverse complement strand
CACCTTCTACTGCTTTTGGTTGTGAAAACTCACTTCGTATGTCTTCGTAGGTGCGGGTGGCCCCGTTTTCTTTTTCACCGATATTCCAGAGCCGTCGAACGCCTGGGACAGCCACTCCACCAATTCCTCTGGAGTCAAGTTCTCCGGAGAATCGTTTAAGTTTTTTTCTGAATTCGCCATAATCTTCAAACTTAGATATATTATACAAATTTACACCTTTTCCTCCTGCTTTCAAAGTAAAACCAGGTAATCCTACTTTCTTTGCAGCCTTAGCAATCTCATTAAACTGCTCATCAGTAATTTTCTTCTTAAAAGAAATATCAAAATCAACTTCATAAACAGAGCCATCCTTTTCCGGCATACCATATTTCTTACCCTTCGGAAGTACTGACTCCTTGATAGATAGATGTACATTATCCTGCTTCCATTCTTCTCCCAAAAATGAAACTCTTCGTACAATACTCTCAAAGTTATCTCCCTTGTCAGTAATTTTTAACTCAAAAGTAGGCTCTATTTCTCCAAACCATGATCCCTTAGTCTTCTTTATACTGGTAGATACCTCCGGTACATCGGCAAAAATCTCCCTGATAGCATTCTCTCCTTCAGACAATATTTCTTTATGTATAGCATCAGCCTCTTTAGTCTTCCCCTCATTCCATAGCTCCTTGGCCTTATCAAGCCTCTCCTTGATGCCTTTGACCTTTGAGGTAGCCAATGTTATGCCTACATCATATTTCGTCCCCTCAAGGGCCTTATTTACCTCTGCATACATCTCTGGAGGGACAGAGATCCCTCCGGGAATTTTTTCCTGCTCGGCAAATTTCTTCAAGTCCTCCAAGAAAGCCTCTTTATCCGGATAAGCTTTTCTCCCGATCCGGATCTCTCCCTCTTCTATGGCCGGTTCCTTAGCCTCTGTCCTGCGCTCCAGTTCTGCTTCTATACCCTTCATCTCATCTTTGGCCTCAGTAATAAGCTCATCAGCAATCTCTTTTGATTTTATCTTTCTGAAACCAAGTAATTTAAAACGAATCTCTTCTTCTCCGAAGCGTTTTTCCTTTTTAATATTCTCCAATTCGGTGATCCTCTCTTCCAAGGTTATTTTCTTTGCATCCAAATCCTCCTTAAATTCAAACTCCCTCTCTGCCTCCGGGGTAAACACTTCTTTGAACTTCTCCGGCTCCTTACCTTCTTTGACTTCAAACCTCTCACCAGCAGTAGTTAGTTTTTTGTGTATCACATCAGTAAGTTCTTTAGTCCTTACATCGATATCAGCTTTGAGGACCTGCTTTTCAGTATCAGAGATCTCCATCTTATCAATCTCCTGACCACGTTTAATGAGTGTATTCAACTCCTGTATCTCCGGCTTTACTTTCTGTATAGACTCATTGCTCTCAAGAAATGTGTCCTGGATTTTTTTAATATAATAATCTGCTGCCTCCTGGCTTAATGACTTATCGTTGCGTACAGCCTCAATAAGAGCTTCTGGAGAGTTTTTAATGAATTCGGTAGTACCACGTATGCCTATCATGTTTTCAAGTCCAGCTGCTTTCATAAGGAATCCATTACGCTCCATCCCTGGAGGAGCCTTCAGTGCTTCTATTCTTAATTCTATAGCTTCTTTACGAAGTTCTCTATTTGTTTTTGGAGATTGTCTTGCCATGCTTTCCATCTCTGGTGTAGAGGTAAAATAACTTGCCATTGTTTTTTTCATTGCAGCACGTTCAAAAGCTGCCTTGGCCTTGGGGACAGAAAACCCAAGTCCTATAAATGCATTACTCATAAATGTTCTGGCATCATACTCTCCTGTCTCTACCATCCCGGATACACCAAAAAGGAAACTTGTCACTGCAGCATCGGCTGTAGTCCCCATCACTTCATTAGCAAGATATTTGGAAACCAGATTCCCCACTTCTGCCCCGGTCATTCCTAAAGCCTGATAATAAAGACCTACCTTAAAGCCTTCCCCGGCTTCTATTACAGACTGGACGATATCTTCTGATTCCTGAAATTCTGTAGCACCGCCTTTTACAGCTAACCAAGTAGCAAATTTAGGAACTTGGGTTACTGTTCCTTTTGTCAATCTGCTTAATCCCTGAATTGCCATATTAGGCATAGCATAATGGACTACTGCAACATCTGGAAGGATAGCTCCTAAACTAAATAAAGCATCACCCAAAGCATCATCAGGAGCCTGAGTAAATAGTTCTGGATCAAAAATACCAGCTATATCCTTGAAGGGATTAACTTTTGTTGGCAGGCCCATGATACCTTGGACAAAAGTATGGGCTCCAGCTAGGGTATTAACAGCTTGTCCTATAGACATATAAAGTCCCCGGGCAAAGGCACTGGAATAATGAGAATCAAGAGGGGTGGTATCCGGTAAAGCAGTAATAATCCCAGCAGCACTTTTCATCATCTCTACCGGTACTCCTGTTCTTTCAGAAAGTTCAGCAAAATTTTCCTCTATAGCATCACTCTTTTCAACCTGACGAGCTAGTTGATCTTCAGTAAATTGGATTTCGACTTCACTTAAAGGTTGGATAGTTGAGGATTCTGGAATCAACCTTGCTTGCTGCTCTTCGGCAGAAACAAGAGGTTCTTTAACCCCAGTAAAAGGGACAGCGGAAACAGATTCTTCTTCCTTTTTTTTTTGCTGTTGAGGTTCTTCTTCGATATCCGGAAGGGCAGAATAATCTATTTCCTTCGGCTGTTCCTCTATATCCGGAAGAGTATCGTAATCTACTTGTAGTTTTTCTTTCTTAGTCATCAGTCTACTATTGTATATTGATCACCAAATTTTTCTTCTAACTGAGCTTTTGTATAATTTTTAGCCGGAGGTTTCCTGGATTTATTATATGCAGCCACAGATAATTCAAGCTTTTCTTCCCCTTTTTCTTTAACCTGAGCTTTCTCATAATTCTTGCCATAAAGGTTTATTAGTTTATCCGAGATGTTATCCTTTGGTATAATAACTGTTTCCTTGCCCCTAATCTCTATGGCCTTTCCGGCACTGTCTTTCGCTTTAACAACATCCTGCTCTATCTCTTCGTAATCCTCTCCCCTGCGAGTACCGGCAGCATTTATCTCTGCCTGGATAAAAGTCTGTTCTTTATACTTGTCCCCCTTACCAAAATAACCAGGTATCTGCCCTTTCTCTGTTATCATCACCTCTCCGGAGGTCTTTCCTATAAGATCATTTCTGACGGTAGCCTTGAACTCCCTGAGAGGTTTTATCTCTACTGCCTCATTAATAGTCACCCATCCTTTATCCTCAATAAAAACATTTTTTCCAGGAACAGTTGTAGCTTTCTTTGCCAGCTCCGGGAAAGTAATAACATTTTTAGCATCAATGGTTGCAGATGTCCCAGTCATAGGATCGGTAACAGATATTGCCTGATCGGATATAGTAATGCGTTTTTCCGGTTTAGCCTCTTCACCTATCTCCTTAAGTTTTTCCCTGCCAGCTTGTTTTTGTTCCTCCAATATTCGTGCTTCTTCTCCCCGTTTTTCTATCGTTTCTATTTCAGCAGCCTGTTTTTGCTTTTCTAATTTCTCTCTATTTTGTTCTTTGAGACTTTCAAGACTTACAGCTGCATCACCTGTAAGCTTAAGTTTTTCCCTATCACCAAGTTTATCATCAAAATAAAATTTCAATGCACTTTTAAAAGTTTGTTCTTGCTCAGGAGTAAACTCTGCCCCCTCGCCATACATCTGCCATACAAGGCCTGCAGCTTCATCAGCATCCTCTTTAGCAATACCTTTCATTTCTTCAGAAGCTCTTTTAGCCAGATCGGATATAGATACACTCTCATTGAACTTGTTATAAAACTGGGCATACTCATCAAGCTTATGTGGATCAAAATCATCAATATTAGATATAAAATCATCAAACTGAGCAGCCAATCGTTTTGTTTTCTCATCATACTTACTGCGCCCCAGGGCATCAGTATCGGATAACACTTTCAAATAATTCTCATATGTCTTATTATAAAGGCTTGCCAGGTTATTCCACTGGGATGTCATCTGTCGAGTTATACCACTATCTTGCATAAACTTGGAAGCTTGAGCCCTGGTAGCCCCAAATCCCATAGCAGCCTGAATCTCATCAAGCTTCCCTTTAAATGAATCTTCCCTCTTATTGAGGAATATCTCATTACGGATCTCATCAGAAAGCTGAGTCTGCTCTTTATCAAACTGTAGCGCTTGTATCTGCTGTTCCTCACGCTGCTCCCTTCTGGCTTGGGCCCTTTTACTTAAAATATGGAAGGGGAAAGTAACTGACTCACCGGCAAATGTAGGCATACTAAATGTCTCCCCATGATATCCGGCCTGTGTTACCGGGGAAGTAGGAGTGAAAATATCTGAGGCAGTAATATCAGGAGCAGGTCTGTTTATAGCTCCAAGAAAAGCATCCACATCAGACACTATCCTGGGAGAGGCAAGGTTATCCCCTACAGGGCTGACTGAACTCTGACGATTAAGGTTGTTAAGCAGATCCTTATTTGTTATACCTAGCCCTGTTTGAATACTGGTAGCAGTATTTTCAAATTCCGGTCTTGCATTGCGTCTTAAACTTAAACCCCTCATAATTAATTAATATTTAGTAGTTCACGCTGGTAGTGCAAATCCTAAAGCTCCTGAGATATTTCTGCTGGAAGCAGTTTCTTTCTCTCCGGCTTCACGTAACAATTGAGCCCTCTGGGACATCTTTAGATCAAACTTCCGGGAAGAAATCTTTCCTAGTATCTGTCCTCCCAGGGAAGTATAATACTGACTGGATGGATATGTAGAAGCCATAAGCCTACTCACGGCTTCTCCCGTACCCCTGGTTGTGGCTTTAAACCCTTCAAGGACCTTTCGTGGATCTCCTGCTCCGGCACGGACAATATTTCCCTGGGTAGTAGTTTGGGCTTGCTTTATCATCTTTTTCCCTGCAGCCGTTACCGGATCGGTGCCTGTCTCTATGGCTCTGGCCTTACGCTGGATGAGGTTATAAAAATTCCTTACTTCAGGATCTTCAGGCCCGGGTAAAAATTTCTGGGCCTGTCCCTTAAGTTTTCGGGCTTCACTACGCTGGTTTAATCCTATGCCCAAGCCTATACCTGCAGCAATGGGTTTACCAAACGTACCACCAACATCCCCTACGAGACTTGCCCCTCTTGCAAACTTTGTTAATCCTTCTAAATTAGCCATAACTATATTTTTTATAAAATTACGATTTCAATTTGTCATATCCAGTAACTACCGAAACAATATTTGTCCTGGTGGTTGTTGCTGTATCATTAATCTTTATGAAAAGCAGCTGTCCCTGGAACCTGTCCCCGGTGATTTTTCGGGGGATCTTGTTTTTAAAAGAGCCTGCCATATCTTTTAGATAATAACTTCCAAAGGTAGTACTGTCCAGGATAGCTTCTGCAGCTCCCCCGGAAAACAACCCCTCCTCTGTCATCGCAAACTCTATCGAAATAGGCTTGATATCTGAGAATACCTCAACACTTTTAAATTCTACTCTTCCCCCGAACTCCGGCACCACAGCTACTATAACATATGCATCCGTAACGTCCCCAGTACTATTTCCTGAATTAAGTTCAAATACAGGCAAAGTAGAAAGAATGTCTCCATTAACATGCCCATACACGTTATACTTATTATATGTATAACTATTATACTGATGCCGATACCTGCCCGTCCATACTCCTAATTTATAATTAAAAACAAACTGGACGTAGCTGTGAAATTCAGCTGTTTCAGTTCCTGCCCACGTTTCAGTAAACCTAAACGAATTATAACCATTGATAGTAATTTCATGCTCTCCATCATAATTGCCTGTAGAACCATTAAGTATAGTCACCCTTTGTCCATCAATAAGGGTATTTATCACAACAGTAGTAGTTATGGCAACCACTGTTCCTGCGCCCCCGATCTCAAATGAAGCAATGGCTCCTACATTTTTTAGTGCCAGCCAATACTCTTTGTGTTTACGGTCAATAACCCCATGCACCTCACTGCCAAAGCCCGAGCTTATAGCCAGTAATCCTTTATTGTACAGCTTACTAAAATATCCCCTTTCCGTTGCTATATCAATAACTTCATTGTTCTGAAATAGATATACAGACTCTGAATTAGCAAACAATAGTGAGTTTTCAAATTCTGCTGCTGACCGCCACATCTCATCATTCATGCCCGTATTTCTCGACAGCCAATATTCGGCTTGGATAAAGCTTTCCGAAGATCCCAGTATGCCTATCTCTCCACCGGTAAGATCCTGTAATATGTTCTTATCCGTAAGCATCAGACAGATCCCTCTCTTTGTAAACTTATAAAGGTTATCCCCTTTAGGGGTGTTGGCAACCCAGGCATATGTGATAGCTCCGGTAAAATCTTTCCCATCAAAACTATTGAGTGCCGGAAAAACCCTTAATGAATCAATCTCCCCGGGAGTCTTACGCTTCAAAGAATGTATTGTCCTATCGGGAAAATACAGTTTCTCTGTAAATCCCACCAATGGCTTACTATAACTCTTGCGATCATTAAGATATTTAGAATAATCAATGTTTGAAGATCCAGGAAAATGAAACCCTCCATATAGCCAAGTGAGATATTCATCTCCATAATCATCTCTATATTCTTTGAAAAAACGATGGTCATTATAAACTGCGTCAGGGCCATCATCCCAATTTGTTACATCAACATTAATGGGTCTTTGGACATAGTTTTTCTTTGGAAAAGAATCATTGTACATAAGTGAAAGATTGACTCTCGACTCACAAGTAAAAAGCAATGCCAGCTGACGAACATAATTTATTCCTATATATTGTCCTGGCCCCAACACTGTAAAAGGATCAGACTTACTCAGTTGGAAAATAAGTCCATTTCGATAATAATAATAAGGCCATCCTATATGCATCTTAAAACAAGAATCTTCAGGATAGGTAAGCTCTTGATTTATATATGAATCAACAGGGACAAAAAGTGCATCACCAATAAATGTATCACCTCCAAATACTTTCAATGGAGCGCGATTATCGTATCTTACCTCTATCTTAGCATCTTCAGCAGGAACATAAAATGAAGCATTATAACCAGTTGTACCAGGATATATAGCATCTAGGCGATCCCGGCTAAACCAAATTATTGTTTTATCCTGCTCCCCACCTATTCCTGTTTCTTGATAACAAACACATACCCCATACACATTTCTGTTCCCGTCATTCCAATATCCGATGGCTGCAAGAGAAGTCATACAATTCAAATATGGTGTCGGGAAAACAGCACCATTTGGGAGTGCCCACCAGGGTTTCCCATTCACATAAACATATTTAGGACATAATATTTCATATATCTCATTTGTGTCCCATTTTGCTCCACCACTCAATGAACATGTAACAGTTATAGAAGTGTTTCCTGTTATCATAGAGTTAGAACCATCCGTAAGATTGCGGATATAATAACCTATCAGTTCATTAGTTGTCCAAGCAGCATTACTATCAGTGAGTGTGGCCTGACCATTTGCTCCAGTGTGAGTGCCAACACTAAATTTGTGTGTGTCCCACCCACAGTCTTCCGGGCGTTCATCGACAAGAGGAAACTGTTGTCCCTCAATACCATTGCCATACCCAATCAAAGAACTTAATTTCTGATGGTGCCCTGTATCAATATATTCAGTAATATATTCAGCAGGGACTTCGGCATTTTCATTGATTATATTAATAATATATAATGGTTCATGATAGTCTCTCATAAAAGTATCATCGAAATCTTCGGTTCCAAGACCCGCACTTACTGTTTTATAAAGATGAGTATCTCCTATGGCTGTTGATATTGATAATTCAAGATAAACTGATCTTCCCTCATGTCCCTCAATAGAGACTTGTTCAGCACCATTTATAGTATAAATATAATTTTCAGTAGTATCGCTTTCCACTCCTGTTGCTCCCCCTGCAGAAGTATTTCTCCACCTACCAAAACCAACATACCCATTTCCGCGGCCTATATTGGCAGCCACATCACCATAATTAAATTTATTGTTTTCATATAATATTTTTGCATAAGATATTATGTCTACAACTATTCCCTGACCACTATAAATATCACCCCCAAATACCTCAGTAAAAAACCCAACAGGAGACACCAGTTGCACCTTATAAGACCCTGGATTATTTATGATATCATCAAAAAGCTGAGGGTTGTTACCTATATTTTGGTCTATGTCAGGAGAATAAAACCAAACCTTAGATAAGCTTTTATAAATAGGACCAACGGCCTGTTCTTCTAAATTATAAAACCCTATCCCCTGGCATAACACCCTTTTTGCCGGAGGTGTACGTACAATGCTAAAACTTTTTATGTGATTGGGCAGTTTTGTTTCATCAACACCCCTGAACATCATCCCCTGAGAATGTATTTTATGTCCCCACCCTTCGGGATGATAATTAGCATTGGGATAATAATCTGTTGAATTATGCCTAGCTTCTGAACATATTACTTGATCATGACCAGACAAATCATATTTCCATTTTGTTGTACTTTCAGCACCCGTAGGAGAAAATGGATAATAATTAAACCCAACAGAGTTGTCTTTAATTGTATTTATAAACCCCACATGTGGGTCTTGCTCTTTATATATAGTCCCAGTGTTGTCCAATACCTCATGGGTCTCAGAAACACTTGCACCGGCATTACTATATTTATCAGCACAGGTAACAAGGCTTTCACTAAAATCACTCGTATCCTGGCCTACAGGATCTCTACGGTTAGGAATCATGTAATTAGTAAAATCATCCACTCCGGATGTTGTGCCAGACTTATAAGGCAGAGCAAAAGCCCTACCCCCGGTACCATCAAAACATAGCGCGGCCCATCCATATCTCTCCCCATGCATATAGCCTTTGCGATATACTTGGTTCCATATATTATTAAATCCTATTTCATCAAGATCAGCAATAAAAGGATGGGCTATATTCCCCTCTTCATTTTCAAGAAAAAGACTCGTATCATCAACAACCTTTGTTTTATATGTAGGACCATGAAGAGTGAGCCTGTTATCAAAATATTTTACAGTATTTACTTTTTCTACGACTGCAATATCCTCATCGGAAAAGTCATCTACCAAAGACCAGGCCTTATTTGATGTATCAATAAAATCAATTATCGTGTATGGTGTAGCACGTATGTCTACTTCAGAAACAATAATTTTTTCAGGCTGAGGAGAAGATATAAAATCCTGCCCGGAGATGTGAGCTACCCTACGGATCTCCATAGCAGCAAAATCTCCTTCATTGGTAACACGAATCCTCAACCGAACCCCATAGCGGGTATTAATGGTGGGATCAGGAATTTTACCATGAGTGTTAATACCTTTATATTGCTTCCCTATAGCACTTACATTCTCTACCACCGGAATAATAGGTGTGGAAGGGCCCCAGGATGTCCCATTGCCATCATCGTCAATAAGTCGGAGAGAATAGCTATATCCTCCTGGAGGAAGGCCTGTGGTACCTCCTACGTTTTCCAGCCTGACAAACACAGGTTGATCCATCGGAGTATTTGTCTGGACTAAATATTGATCAACATCAAAATCAGCAAAGTATTTGGTTGAACGAGATCCCCCGTTCCATTCATCAAGGAGGTCCTGGACACTAAATACCAGGGGTTTACTGGTTTTGTTATTAAGAAATATCTCTCCTCCATCCCCTCCTTCGTTAACATCTATCTGTATAGGATTAGCCGCAGTAATAGGAAAATCTGCAGAAAGAAGGACTATCCTGCCATCAATGGCTATAAAAGACTCATCAGGTGTAGGTGTTTTTGTTGAAGCACAGACAGCAATATAATGGTCATTACAAAATGCTGTCCCTACAAAAACATAATCCGCACCTGTTTGTCCATTCAGGGCAAACAAATCATCACTTACAAAAGCGATGGCTTGAGCACCATCAATTTTTCTTACAACATCCTCATTACCTACATTGGTAAGACGAAAATTTTCTCCATCAATATATTTACCTTCTTGAAAACTCGCCAGATTGGGATTGGCATCTGATTCAGCACCTTTATTAAATACATTAATTTTTTCACCCCTGCGGGTAAACCTACGATTATATTCCGATTGGTCTCTGCGGTCTGGCATAATTAATAGTTCATCTTGGAAAGATATTCTCTCATATCATCGATGCTCTTGGTATCCAAAGAATGTGCTCTCTTAACAGCTGTGTCCCATACTCCAATAAGAGGAGCATATAATTCTTGATGGACATCATTAAACAGGGTCCTATACACCCTGGGATGCCTTTTTCTCATCTTCCGGTAGAATTGCAGGGAGACAAAAAGCTTGACTGCCTGGCGAAAAAACTGGGGGACAAAAGGTGTCTCCCCTATAGGCGTAAGAGTACCATTATACCGGATATGTACATAGCTATATGTAGCACACTGGTCAGAAAAGGTGATAACACCATTATCTATGGCTGCCCACAATTGCTCTGCCTCAGTGGTTTGTGAAAGTGGGCTAAAAAAGGGGTCTTCCGTATGAGTAGATTTGTTGGGAGCAATAAATTCATTAGTATTTTTCCTTGATGCAGCCCTTTTCCAATATACCCTCTGGGAATCTGTAGGATCACCTATGGCTCCATTGTACACAAAAATGTCCCTTACATTAAAAGCATTGGCTGGTAGGGCCAGGGAATAATTTTCAGAAGGAAACTCGAAATCATCTTTTATGGTAAGCAGAAAAGAATCAAAAGACAACTCTTCAAGGCATTGCTGCATCTGAGAGAGGTACCATCCCTTGGTGCTGATGCGATATTCAAAGTCTTCTGTCTCTTCAATAACATCGGCTAATATCTCATCCGGTGTTAAAAAACTTTCTTGGCTGATATTCATGGCTTATTCTTCCGTATTTAACAAATTATCAACAGACTTATTAACACTTGTCACTCTCTCCCTGGGAGCCTCCCCACCGGGGTTGTATGATCCTTCGTTTGTTCTGTCTTCAGGTATTAACAATGCAAAACGTCCAAGTTCAACCATGTCTTTGAATATTTCATCGCCAAACTCACTCAATACATCAAGATTTTCATCTATACTGTGGGTTACAAAAGGATCAAAAGATGTTATAAGGCCCATTTCTACAGTAGAAATGTTTATGTTCCTTATCCCTAAAAACCCTACATAATTATTATGCCTATACCAATAGGGATTGCTGGCAGAAGGTGTCTCATATTTACTGTAATATAATTTCCTGGCTTTTGTGGCATTTATCCTTGTAAACCGCCCCATAACGCCCAGATCTACATTAGGAGGATAATCATTCCTGGAATAGGTGATATACTCTATCCCTCTGTCTAGGTCCAGATCCAGCACATTACGGGGAAGGACAACATATTTTTCTCCAGCAATAATATCGGGAGTAGTTGTGGCTGATGCCTTTACTACTGTTACTTCCGGCATAATAGTAAGGTAGGCCCCACTATCTGCAGCCTGATATTTGTAAGACATATACTTGTTTGCCAGCCACATACCCCATAAGTATAGCTGATTTGTGGGTATCTTCTCATCATCCGGAACCTGGCCCAGTTGGATATCTACAGAACTTACTAATTGACGTAAAGTATTCATGTTGTTAACTTAAAAGTTGTACGGCCTTTTCTATCTCTTCACTAGAAATATTGTATATATCATAACGGTCATCCTCCTTGATGGCAATATAGTTGAGTGTTTTCATCACTACCAGTTCTTCCAGGGATTTAGGGAAGGGAAGATAATTGCCTACAACAGTTATGTCCCTGGGTTGAATGAGGTATGCTGCAGCCACAAGGTCATTAGCCACATCGGGAGAGATCTGTATCTCAATGTTTTCATTCCCCGCACCATAGGCATCAATAGAATATCCAGCCATATTAATATACCCATACGTGATGAGTTCAGCATTGGTAATAAGAGGGCTTCCGGAAAGCAGTGGATTATCGGATATCGCTGCCCATTCTTCCAGGGTAAGCCGTTTTGCTGACTTCAGGGGTTTTGCCATAGACACATGGCTGATCATTGTTGATTCAGCCTGATCGTCGGGAGGGAGACCTGCTGGATTTGGGGTAGTAGGTATTGTTGTTATCGAAGGATATATAGCCAATACAGACCAGGGCTTATCCTCCTGGACAGCCGTATCGGTTATACTAAATGTCTCTGCAACATATGTTGCATATATACTGAAATGATCAGCATCATCGATAGTTATGATCTGAAACACCCCGTCATAATTGGTTGTCCCGGATATTGTCACAAAGAAAAGCCTGGCAAAACCATGAGCTGTAGCAGGGATCTTTACCGTCCCGTCACCATTATCTACGGCAGCAGCAGCAGCAAGGGTAGCAGAGATGACAGCCACATTTTTAGAAAAAGAAAGCCTACTATATTTAGATGCTTTAAAAACCCTAACTACAATAAGCTCCGTAAGTGATTCCTCGGATACTCTCTTTTCTCCGAAAAGTCTGTTATAAAGATTAACAAGCCATACTTGGGCGTTATTTATGGCATGAATAAAATCTTTATCAAACTTATAATGATCTGTCCCTTCTGCATCGAGAAGGGCCAAGCAACGATCTTGGACCGTTTGTACTGATATAGACATCTACTAACCAAATATTTTTTGCTCTAATGATGCTACGTTCCTTACTTTTTCATCACTCATAAATTTTGCCAACTCATCCTTGGCCATTACTACAGCCAGTTGTTGCATAATATCCCTCAGATCACCTCCCAGTTTAATACCCCTTGCTTCAGCTCTCTTTAATATGTCTGGCTGGTCCAGAGTAGAGACCTGACGATATATCTTTGCTGCAATAGGGATTAATTGGGCATCAGCTTCAAGAGCCAGCTTGGAATCTTCATAAAATTCAATATTATACAAAGTATGATCCCTGAGCCATTTTATCTCTATCTTGGAGTTGGTAGAAAAGGTGCAAAAAGCACTGTAGGATTCGGCTTTACCAATTTTGGTTATCCGCGAAGCCTGGAACTTAAATACGAATTTCCTCCCATAGGGAGTAGTAACAGGAAGGCCTTGGCGCACATCATCAATAATAAGATACCCAACACCATAACAAGTGAATATAGCTCCAATAGGATCATAATCGTCAGGGTCCAGGTCTTGTACATTTCTGTAAAAAACTCCTCCCTTCGCATATTTTTCACCAAGAGCTATAGCTTTACCCAATTCCTCGGGTTTTATGCCTCCACTTATCTCCGCATCCGATACCGACTTCTTCAAAGAATCTTTGAATTCCTGGATAGCTTTTTCTTTATCCACACGAAACTCCTCCATCATAGTACTTGTGAGTCTTTCTATGAGTTCTGGAGGAAGCATTCCTTCCGGAGTCACTGGGCTTGCAGGAACCTGTTCATCAACGCTAAAATCTTTTTCCCGTTCTGTAGCTACTTGTTTCCCTCTTTCACCATCAAGCTGACGAGAAGTAAATTTCATACTGTTCTTCTCATCCGGACAATATGCTCCCCTACGGAACACATTACCTTCATCGTCAACAAAGATTTTTCTTAAAGTCCATCCCACAGGATTATATCCTATAGGCTTAAAATTTTCTTGTTCAGCCATTTTTAGATTATTAAATTATTAAAAAGAACCGGAGAGCCCGAAAGCTCCCTGGCTCCGATAGTTCACTTAGCTCACATCGATATAAAAAGATCCCAACACCTGGTTCATCTTAATAGACTGCTGTGCAGCAACCCACCAGATGGTATAATCCTGGTATGCTCCCTCTTGTTTGTTCTGGGTCTGCCCCATTTGCTGTACAGGAATTCCCTTCATCGACTCTCTTGTAATCGTGGCCTGGTCCAGAACAATAATCTTGTTCTCCCATGATGGGGGAAGAGTTGCTGAATGCTCCTTAAACAGTTCACATGATACTGGAACAAACTGCATGCTCCCAATATTATACTGCCTAAGATTCAGATCAGCAATCTGATCGGTAGGACGATAACGTATTCCGGGCTCCTTATAAAGCTTAGAGAGTTCATATAATATTTCATCGGTTGCATAGATCATCCTCACTCCACCAATAGCTTTATGGTTGGTTGCAAAAGCCAGGGTTTCAAAGGCCGTTTGCAGACCACTAAGCGATACTGTGGAATGCATTGATCCACCGGCTACCATTGCGGGATAGATACCCTGCATAGCCTTAGCTTTAAAGGTCCTTCCTGAAGCATCATGGGCACGTACTGTCCATTCTCCCCTGGTACCATTAAAATAAGTAGAGAAAAGGTCCAGGCGCAGGTTATTAAGCTTCTCATTCTTCTCATGATCCAGAATATTGGTTGTTCCGGCATTGATAAGCTTCTGCATCTCCAGAGGAGTCCATTTCTGTGTCCTTTGGTACATCTGGATATAATTATATCTCTCTACCAACCGTGCTCTGTCGGGTTCAGAAAATGTTTCCATACCATCGGCAAGGACAGCAGCCTGAATGCTTAAAACATCATTTTCAGCAAAGTCACCCGCTCCATATGCTGATCCTCCTGTCTGCTTCTCAATCACAATCGTTGAGGAATCGGCTGAGACACTATGGGTAAGTGTAGTGATTATATGGGGAGTCCCGGCAGAATCACAGATAGCTGTATTCTTTTTCACCGGCATATCCAATTCTTTGGCATAAGTCCCCTTAAGGGTTATCGTTGCTGTACCGTGAACCCACGATTTAACAGTTAACGCTTCCCGGCTGTAGACTTTCTCCTTGTAGTAGAATTCATCAAGATTCTGTTGCTCACTAGGAGCCATATTCAGAATTTTTAGAGGGTCATATTGTTTCGGTGCAAGATCATAGATCGCACGAACAATGGCATCACGAATAAGGTTTGTTATATTCGTTCCGTCATAATAACTACCTAATGGATTTAGGTATTGTTGTGGTGTATATACACCAGTTCCTGTTGGCATGGCTAAAATAAAATTTTGTTAATATTAAAACTATTTGTCTTCTACCATCGGCTTCATAAATGGATTGTGTTGAGATTGATCCGGAGCAACATCCTGTATAAACTTACGGACTTCCTCGCCCTCTATCGTTGAGGGCGCTCCACCACCTTGCTCAGACCTTTTCTCTTCTTTGGTCTGCACACGTTTAAGGATCTGTTCTACAATAGATGTTTCTGCCTGACGAGAAGCTATCTGTCGCTGGCTGTTTATAGCCTGTTCCCCATAAAGGGCTAAGGCTACCAGCTTTCCTGCTTCCGGCTTAAAGTTTCCTTTCTCATCCACATAAAGATCCATAACACCATAAATCCCTCCCTTAAGAACAGCCTCTACTTTTTGCCTATGAGAATTTTGCAAGTAGGGAACATCTTTCTTAAGGGATTCCAAAGAAGTGTTCATAGATGCATCAAAAGATTTTTTTGTTTCCTTCTGATCATTCTCATACTTCTTATGAACATCAGTGTACTTTAACTTGTCGTTCTTATACATTGACTTTGCTGAAGACAATACTCCCTGCATTGCCCTATTGTCATCCATATCCTGGTAGTCTTCTTCCGAGAACTTGCCTGGATTATAAAGTTCAATAAGCTCTTTGTCACTGTAATTTTCAACAGACTTGGAAAAGTCCACATTGAATCGAGCAAGATTTTGTATCTCCTCACGATAATCTCCTCCATCCAAAAATTTAACCACAATAGAAAAAAGGTCTTCGGGCATCCCTTCAAAAACAGCTTTATAGTCCTGGAGCTGATTTTTCTCTGTAGTAAGTGTTTCCACACTTCCCTGCAGATCAGTAATCTTCTCTACTACTTTGGGGATGTCACTAATTTCTTTTATTTCAATACCTACTTTTGAGGTGAGCAAGGCTGCTGCCTCTGAAAAATCTTTCACTACAACCTCTGCGGCTGCTTTTTCTTCCTCACTTACAAAAGGGTTATCTATTTTTTTCTTGGCTGCGGGTGCCTGGGGAGTAATTTCTTTGCCATCTTTATCAACGACAGATTCCACCTTGCCATCTTTGATAGTTACTTTATCCTCACCGCGCTCATATTCCCCATCAGGAATAAAGCTTTCACCATCTTTGATCTCATCACCCACTTTTATCTCCTGGGAGATTTTTATCTCCCGGACATCATCTGCACCTGGTTTTTCTTCTTTTTTTTCTTTTGCCTCTGCCACGGCTTTTTCTGCAGCCTTTTGAGCCGCACCTGCCACGTCTTCGGAGGCTCCGGCATTATCCTTTTTCGCCTGTTCTTTTATTTCACTAGCCAACAGGTTTATGTCTATGCCTGTGCCCTCTAATCCCGTAGAGGCAAGGTCTAATTCTGGAGTTTGATCTTCTTGTTTAGCCATTTTTTTAAAGTATTAACATATACAAATATAGGTTATTATATAGATTTTATCAAAATATTATCTTACCGGAGCACTTGTCGAAGCCGGAGCGCTACTTTCTTTAGCCTTCGTTTTTACCTGTGTCTGACTCTCTTTGCTTATCCTATCACGCTCTTTATCAGCATACTTCCCGGCCTCACTAAGAGCTGCATCCTCCCGGGCTTCCTGGCGCAATCCCTCTTCACGTATCTGATCCTCCTGTAATGCACGTTGTTCGGCTTCAGCCCTCTCCTTAGCTACTATCATCTTTTCCTTGGCATATTTCTTCATTGCTGAAGCGACATCATCAAAAGTACTATTATTAAACATCTCTGCAAACCGGATATCGTCAATAAGATCAGCATTTTTAAGCATGAAGAGCATTTCATTAACCGCTTCCTGCTGTTTTCGCTTATCGGGTTCACGGAAGATGAATACCCTAAAATCCTCGGCATTATATTCATCGGTAAGCTGAAGGACCTTAGTATAATAGTCCCCTATGGTTATAGCCATCTTACGCTGGTTGCCTACATATACCCTCTTGCCTACATTGGCAGTAGACTGGTACACCTGCAAAAACAGCCTTGCCAAGGCATCATAAAAAGGCTCTTGAATGAGTGATGAACGCTGTATCTCCAGCTGGGTAACACCTACAAGCTTGTTGGCTCCCTGGGATTCGCCACGCATAGTGTCGTTGATACCTATAATATTATCCATAGAGTTCTTCATGAGTTGCTGAAGCTGCTCATATACAAGCACATCATTAGTTATCGCAGACCCAAACTCCCCCATCATATTATTTATGCCCTGAGCCCGGGTGTTTACCTTGGTGGGCTTGCCCTGGTACATATTATTAAGCATAGTGCCCTCATCCTCTGCTGTCCCGGTTAGAAGCTGCTCGTCATAAAAGAGTGATTTCCCATAAGAAGAAGATACTTGTTGCTCCTCAACACTGGCATAACGATTGATCATCCTCTGGGGATTGATGAGGCTGGATACAGGAGTATCTACAAATCCTTTATGGTAGATCCAGGTAGTAGCTTTTATGGGCCACTGTACGCTATCAGCTTTCTCATTCTCGGTATCTTGATGGGGGAATATACCCCAATCCAAGACGATATCAGAACACCCATTTGCGCGATCTACAGATGGAAGGGATACAAGTTCATGGGGTATAAATTCCACAAACCTCATAACATCCATAGGTACTACGGCTTTATTATTCCCTCTAAGCACTCCTTTCTGGGAATCATTAAGATTTTCTACAGGAATAAGGTCCCGGTCTGTAAAACGGGGATTCTCATCATTGGGACGGGTATAGTTTATCCTGGTAAGATATGGGTAATCGGCTTCATCCAGCACATATCCCCACTCCTGGTCCTGGAAATCTTTCCAGTAAGCGGTATATACAAGTAGCTTGCCCCCACGCTGCCCATAGACATTCTGATAAGAGGTATTTGAATTCCTATGGGACTCATTCTCAATAGCTTCTTTTGCAGGAATTGACAGATTATTCCATCTCTCAAATATTGTTGAGGGTATCATATCCTCATATTTGCCTCTAAATTCACCATCACTAAGATCTGGATTATTAGCTGTACGGTCAAAGAAGAACTGCTCGGGAAGGAGTCTGCGCCACTTAAATTCATTGTTATGGATATAATACTCCATAAGCCCCATCCCTGAACGTGTTAAATCAAAGGATATAGCAAATTTTTTCGCCTCAAAATCATTCTCCTGGGAGATATAACTCATAAAATAATTTATCCCGGTGACAAAATCATCCTTATAAAGGTGTTCAAAAAGCTGCTGTGTCTCGCTTATAGTGTTCCCTATAGGATATTTCGTTCTCAAAAAATTCTGAAAATCAGGTGTTGACCTACTGGCTATATCGGTAAACATCACTAGCTCTGCCAACTGATCCTCCCTGCGGTTAGCTGCCCTGGGAGATATCCCTTTGGCCCGTATGGTCATATCCATAATAATGGCATTACCCATATATTGAAGTACAGTGGGCTTAATAAAGTTCTTCACCACTTTAAGGCGGTTCTTAGATTGGTTTGTAGAATCTTTAAAAAAAGATTCCTGGTCCTCTTCTATGATCCACTGACGGTCAAAGAAAAAATTAGTATTCAGGTTTATCTGGTTAATATGCTCGGAGTGCATCATACTAAACCCATTGGCTATACAATAGCGTCCCCAATCAACATGATATTTCTCACCTCTCGATGTTTCCTGAAACCTATTGGGGCGGTCACAGTCTGCTATTAATTGGAACGACATGGCTATTTATCTTCAGGTTTTAAATTGTTTTGTTCTGCTTTTATTTCATGAAAACTATCACGTATACCTTCTCCGTGAGATACCGGTGTGCTCTGTGATGACCGTATCCCAAAGCTTTCTTCTACTCTTTTCAAAAGCTCCGGCAGGGAGTCATTAATCTTTACCATAGAATTAACATATGCATTCACCTGGTTCCAGTCGCGTTTTTCTCCCAGGGTAGTATCAGATTCAGGACCCTCACCATATATTTTTACTACACCCACGGTATCTACATCTGTATCTACCAGTTTCTCAAAACCATAAAGTATGCGCTCGGCAGCGAACTTTGCTCTTATACGTGATCCTATATCAAAAGATTCAAATCTCTTTACTGCCAGGTTGATATCATCGGGAAAATCCCTGGCGACAAGTCTCTCCAGCCTTTTTTTATCTATCCCATCTCTCCAGGAGTGGGCCACAGACTGTTTTACCCTTCTTTCGTGGTTTTCTTCGTCACCATAAAAAATACCATAATACCAACAGAACTTAACATCCAAGGGGTTCATATTTTTAAACTCCTCAACCTTGGCAAGTTCCGGATATGTCCTGCGCATATCCTTATGTGCTTTAGGCACGAACAAATCTTTTTCAGTCAGTATGCTCATCATCTAAAGAGATAAAATTCCACTCCCAGTTAACATCAAAGGTAGCATTTCCCCACCACTCAAAACTATAAAATGTTGAAGATATTTCCATTAGGCTGATTCTTTAACGACCCTTCTGGGTCTGCGTTTTAAATTATAACTCTCATCATAATAAGATTCCCACTCTATTTTTATGGTCTTCGCTTCTTCTTCGATGTTTGTAGGTATGCGATGTATGTGGCCTTGGGCAGCAATATAAGAAAAAACTATCGCCCATAGGCTGTCATCACGATAATACCTGCTGTCTACGGGTCCCCAGGACTCATTACCTGCCCTGGTAATATCACATACAAAGGTTTTAAGCTGCTCAAAGGGTGTAGGTATATATATCTTATTAGCAAAGACTGTAAATACTTTGTACATCTCATTTATGATAGCTTTGTTGCGGTACCCTTTATTATCGACACCTATATCTTTAGAGACACCTGATTTAAGATGGTCGGGCAGCTCTGCGCTGTACATCATATTCCCCAGGAATCCTTTATTGGTCTTATATTTCTTATATGCCAGTCCAATATTTTTCTCTATAAGCTCCGGCACCCCCTGGTTTTTTATAGGGTCGTAGTACAGTCCCATGAGTAGACACTGCAAGAAAGAAGCATCCGGATTATTAAGCTCCCGGTGGTTCACCAGGCAAGGCACAGTATTATAGAAAGCATCCCATATCGCTGAGGCCATCCACGATGTCCCTGTGTCGGCAGAAATAGGGTCTGTACCCTGGTAATAGCGGTCTATCCAGTTTTTCTTGGGGCGCTGGAACATTATGGCTGTAGCCAGCTCTGATATCTCTTCTACAGGAATAAAATTGGCCCCTATGATCCTATAAGGCACATCGGAGTTCTCATCCATAGGCCTTGTCTTATCAAATATAGGTTCAAAATACCCGGGCTGGGGGCGCAGGAGAGGATCTATAGAATAGATACGCTTAAGGTTGGTATCGATAGTCTCCCTGTCCACAATAGTTTTCTTCGTTGTAGAAAACATATCTGAGGGTGAGGAGGGATAATGCTGATGGAACTGTATTTTACTTGTAGCTATGTCTATGCCTTCATCTTTGGCCCTAGCCCCATAGTAGTAAGCTTTCTGTGATAAATATTCTTCATCGGAGCACCTTGTTGTCCAGTCAAAAAACAGAGGTATCAGCCCTGCCGTATAATTATGTTCGTTCCACAGCCCTACGATACGCTTCCACTCATTCTCGAAAGCACCTCCCCCTTTTCCTGTGGTGCCTGTATTATGGGTTACTATCCCATTAGCAATATAAGTATTGGTAGTTCCAGCAGTAAGATTATATACCGGTTTCATTCCGACATTCTCTACCTGTACCACTTTCTCAAACCGGAGTCCGTGATTTTTTGTCCCATGTCCTTTTTCTTTATGAAACCTCACCATCCTAGGCACTTTTGATTCAGTACCACTAATTTTGTCTATTACTATTCCTAGCCTAATTTGCTTATACTTAACACGGAAAAAGATGTTTTTATAAAAAGCAATAAGGCTTTTTTTGTCAGTAATAAGTAATATATGCCAATCGTTTTTATCTTTCGATCCAGGCTCTGGCTTCGCTTTTACCCTGGTAATAGTACAGTGAACTCCAACCTTTTGAAGAAGAAATCTCACTCCATCCAATAACTCATAGGAAGAAGATGTAAGTTCTATGCTACGGCTATTTTTTGTATAATGGACACATCCATCAGCATCGAAATACCCACCTAAAAACTCACATATATCTTCTTTTGTACAAGAGTTTATATTCTTTGGAAGCACCTTATATGGAACGTCCTTTCCACGAAGGCCTGCCTCTTTAAGTTTTTCAGAGATGCCTCTTATCCGGATATCTTTATAATCCCTCCCATCCTTGGTTATATATTCTTTTTCTGTTGAACAATCAAAAGTTGACTGGATATAATCGTGTATTTCATGATCAGCATTAGATATAACACAAACTTTCTTTCTCTTATAGCTACCATCCCCAATAGCCCATCCAAGGAATCTTGGTTCCCAGAGTCTTTTCTTTCCAAACACACTGGCCTCTTCAATGATGGCCAGCTGATCTCCTATCTTAATATGTTCGGCTTCTTTAAAATCTATATATTTTACAAAACTTGTTTTACCTCTTGGCTTTGGAGTTGTACCCCACATCCCTTTACTCCACAGGATAGGATGATCATGACTGCATTCTATATATCTTCCGGTATTGGTGGTTATCCGATAACACTCTTTCTCCTTTGGAGGTTGCCAATAGGTAATTTCTTCCTTAGATATTGATTCATTATTATAACCAAGAATCCCTTGTTCTGGTATAAGATCTTCAATATTAATAAGGTCTCCATTGTTGGTCCACACTTTCATTCCTGCACATAGGCATCCCCATGCACAAATTTGCCCTTTAATCTCAAACACTCCAGTAATCCGGTTCCTACGGAACATTGTGGGTCTACCTTCGTTCATCATCTCGGTTAAAATATCTATTGACCCTATCTCGTCAATAAATACTAGAGGAGGGCTTCCCCCGTTGATAGCTGTCTTATATGGTGGGGAGACTACGATCTTTGAATTCAGCCCTTCTATTGTCCCTTTAGCCCCTTTGCGCCCTATCTTGAATAGTCTGTCGCGGTCATTGACAACATCCGGTTTCCCGTTGGTGTTAGGCTGGAACCAGCCATCGAGTGATTCAAAAGAAAATTTTATCTTGTCCTCAAAGATCTCTTCTGCAGTGATGGCGTTCTCTGCAATAAATTTCAGGAAATAGTTTTTTCGGTTGAGGACCCTGTTCATTCCCAGGATACCATATATAGATGTTATCCCTGGCTGACGGGGTTTGCCTATGATCACTGAATAACCACAGTCAAAAAGGTAAGCACAGACTCTTTGATGTTCAAAGAAATCGGTAGCAAAATATTTTATCTTTCCTATCGTACCAGCCTCATCTTTAAGCCAGTAGTACTTGTTGGCAGCATAAAGAGAGTTTATACTACATCTCTCCAGCTCCCTTATCATATATTCAAAGCGCTCTTCCTCATCATCATATTCATCCAGGGACCTGCTATCTTCCATCCACTCTTCTGCCTGCAGCTTATAAAGCTCAAACAGCTCATAGCGTATACGGTTCCGGAACCCACTGTTTATGGAGTTTATCCAGGCAGTAAACTCTTTAGAATGATGAATGATAGATTCTGATTGCCAGTCTGATCTCTTTACCCCTATCTCAATATCATAGATAAGCTCCCTTTCATCAAGCACGTCTGTCTCATAGACATCTTTTTGGATAACCTCTTGGTTAACCAAACGATCTTTCTTTCGCTTCTCTATTTTTTCTTCTATCTCTTTACTTGCTTGCTCATTGGGCTTTGTAGGAGAGAGGGGGCCGGTAAATTCTTTTGGGGGAGGGGGGAGTATTTGGATAAGGTCATTATCCACAAGAAGCTGATATTGATCTTTAGAAAGAGGAATACCCTTACTATGTAGTTCATAGAGAAAATCAATGTGGCTCTTTTGAACTACCTGAGCATCGAATGAATTACTTATATTGGTCTCCGGTGCCTTCTTTAGAGGGGGTGCCTCTATATAGTCAGGCCTCTTCACTAATCGATGGCTTCCTTTAATGCTTTTGCAGCGTTAGGGTTGCTGTTTACAGCAAGTTCTGTCATCCTTTTTAGGGCTGCAGCACCGTTAGCAAATTCAAAGACCTCTTTTTTCCAGTCCCTTATGGTATTCTCATAACGTGAAGCATCTGTCTTCCCGGGTTTTTTGCGGATCTCTACATACTCCAGTATAAATCCATTCTCGGCTACGTTAAGCCTTATATCGTCATATTTTGTTACAGACATGGTTTTTGTTTTAAAAAAGGCTGGCCCCCGAAGGGACCAACCTAATGGTTTTTAAAATAGGTGATTATACGTCACCAAGGTAATCCCATACAAGGGATATAGTGACATCAGAGAAGGTGACACTCTCGGTGACTGCCCAGTTCCCGGCACAATTAAGGAACGCATCTAGGGCAGCAGCTGATCCATCGTGAGCAACAAGGTCGGCCTGTGCAGCAAAGACATAAGCTTCTACGGTACCTGCAGTAGTGATAGCAGAAGTAGCTGTCCCGTCAAGAATACTCTCCATTGTAGCTCCTGCGGCACCAATGGTGGTCTGAGCACCAGCACCAAGGACATGTCCAATCCCTACCTCTGGAGTATTAACGGCTGTAGGAGCAGAGATGGTAAACTCTATCGTTCCTGCTACCAACCCAATCTGTCCTTCAGGAAAATCATAGATCTTCTCTCCGAAACAAAGAGCTACGCTGGCAACGGCTTTTACAAGGCTGCTGTCCCTGGTAAGAACAGTGCGGTGCCTGATGCCATCACCATACTCTACTGCTGTCCAGTTGGTGGCAGCAACCCCTGCTGTACTGGGAGACCCTGACCCACCGGAGACAGAGGTAACATAAGCTACGCTTTCTGTAACAGTGAAGTGGTCATCCCTGCCTGCTTCGTTACGATAAATAAATTCTGCCGAACCAGCCAATGCAGGAAGGCCTGAAGTGTTCTGGTTGTTTTTCAAATCCCTCATCAAGGTAGACTCGAAGGATTCTGTGGCTGCAGTCTTGGCTTTGAAGTTCTTAGACCGCACAGTTAACTGAATTAACATGGCTAAAAAATTTTAGTGAATAAAAAAAGGAATGTCGAAGTGCAAGTTAATAAATAATTGGCATAAATAAAAAAAGGAGAAATGCCTAGCACCCTCCTTTCCCCGAACATATTCTTGCTGCTTACGCAGCCTGACGTAGTTCTTGTTGTAAAAACTGGTTATTGCCGTTTACACGGATTGATCACAATACTCCGGCCAATATACGTCTGTCAAAACATTCAGGCCCATGTCGGATGTTCAAGGCACATCCGGAAACCTGGGGCCGCTACCTTCTAGTGGACCTGCGGGGTATGAACCCCGGTCCAAACATACCTGCTTCCGGTATGATCAATATCATAAAAGTACGAAAAATTATTATAGTGGCATATTATCTACAGCGATTAATACTGTCTCTTCCATCCCCCAAACAGCCAACTCATCGGCTAGTTCGTTGTAAGTGTTACCGGAATGCCCCCTGACCCAGTTGCCGGTTACTTTCTTGTGGAAACTTTTAAGCAAAAGAAGTTCTTCCCAGAGATCCATGTTCTTTTTTTGCTTACCTGCTTTCTCCCAGTTATGCATCCAGGTATTAAAACCCTTGACAACATATTTGCTATCAGAAAAAAAAATAATTTGCTGTGGGGTATCGAAATATTCAAGGGCCATTATAAGGGCCATAAGCTCCATGCGATTATTTGTGGTGTTGATCTCTCCTCCGTAAACAGTAATGTTTTTAGGGTTGTTTAAAATAACAAACCCCCATCCTCCATTTCCAGGATTAGGCTCACAAGCTCCGTCAGTATAGATTATTTTATTTTTCATCTTTCTGGTCAAAACAACCTATCTTATTCTTTTACCTTTTAGTCCTTCGGGAATGGTTTTTGTTTCTCTTGTTTGCATAGTAAGTTTTTTTCCGCAGCTCTTATGAGCTAAGAATATAATCAGAGATTATCAAACAACAAATCTAGCCCCGCAGACCCTTGTTTGGTACTGCCTCCTCTTTGTTATTACACGAATAATAAGATGGACAGCTTTTAGCCAGTGAAATAGTTCCTACTGCATTCCCCGTTGCTCTCCAGCAGAGCGGTAAATTATTACCAGAACTATACTTTGTTGTATACACAATATTTATTAGCCCCTTTTTGAAGAGGTAGGGGACTGGAACCGTATCGTGTTTATATGTGAGCATAAATAACAAAAGCCTAACAAGTTGCGCTGGCGGGAACAACCTGAAAGGCTTTTGAAGTATCGTGTTACCGATAATATCTTCTGTTTCCGCCAGCTTATGTAAAGAACTTAAAGAAACAAAGATATGTCGAAAAAATCTATTTGTCAAATTTATTTTAAAGAAACACCCGGAAGAAGTCCTCTAAACTCCCGGGTGCCCCACAATTACTAACTAAAAACACTATGAAAAACACGTAACCTAAGCCAGATAAAGATACAAAAAGTTTTTATAAAAGTCAAAGGGGATCAGTTCCTTCAGTAATTTGACTTTTAGGAGAAAGATAGGCAATGGTTATCCCGGCCATGATACAATGCATCCTAAAAGAATCATCGTCCATAGTTTTTATAATCTCTATGGCCTGCCTGATCTCGGGGCACCCTGAAAAGGTCTCCGACCCCCTACTAGGTTCCTGTTCCGGTTTCCCGAATTTACAGTCACAGGAAGAGTCTTCGGGGGCATTATAAGCACACCGCTGCTGGCGTATCTTCTCCAGGTTCCAGAGAAGGTCTTTTTTGTGTATCCCAAACATCACCCTGACAGTTCAAGACAATATGTTCCGGCAGCAACCTTGGCCGTGATCCCTTCTTGTTCTGCCATATAAGACGTACCATCTGCAGTAGAACCATATATAATCCAGGGATAACATGGTTGTTCTTTTCTCCACCAAGGATATGGATCATAGGGAATCATGACGGGGGATGTCCAGCCAAAAATATGGGAAGTGTCCAGAGTAAATTGCTCCCACCCCGGAAGCATTTTCTTAATCCCCTTAATAAACTGTCCCAGGTTTACTGATTCTTCAACCTTAACAGTTTTTTTTACAGTGTCGATTTGAATTTTCATTTAAAAAAGGTTTAATATTATTTTTATAAAATATATTGTGGTGCTTAATACTTTCTATCCACTCTTTCTCAGGCTTGACAGCTCCCGGCCCGGTCATAGCCCCCACTATTACCAGGTCAAACCCCTCTCCGAGAGTTACATCTTTAAATGACCCAAGCAATGGTTCAATGCTGAGAAACTTCTTTACAGGAGGCAACGTTGGTCCGGGTTGAAATACTGCAAGGGCCATTAATCTTTCTATCCCTTCCCGGTCAGGGTTTTCAACCGTTGTGCCAAGCCAGCAGTTGCCCGGGAAATCAAACTCCTGGTATCGCTCAGGATATTTAGTGAGGAACATATACTCATGTTGAGGTGTAAATTGGCACACATCAATTACTTGCTGAATCCAGGCGCTGGGAACCCAGCTTCCAAACAGGTCTCCCATTGATACAACAAAAATCTTTGCTCCTTTCCTATCTAATGGCTCCGTAAGCCTTTCTGGATAAAACTGTGGCTCCTCCCATACAGGGATAAATTTAAACCTATCATTCAATCTTTTAGCGTAACACCATGCACAGCTTGTTTTACATCCCACAACCGGGTTCCAGGTGTAATCTGCCCACTCGATTTTTGTTCTATTCATCCCATTTCATTTTTTGGATGACCTTATTATATTCTTCGACAGACACCCCCAGGTACTCAATCCTTTTTTTCACTACCTGGTTTTTTATTTTCCAGGCAACAAATCCCCACACTATCACTGCCATAAAGGGGAGATAGCCCCAAAGGGTTATGTTCCTGGGTCCCAGCATTTCAAGCTGGTCAAAGACAATAGTTATACTGGAAATTGCCCAGAACCAGATTACCATAGCTGTTTTCCATCCAAGGACTACAGCATTGCCTCCAAAGCGGTTGTACCACCACATCACATGCTTCGGAAGAGGATGCTCTAGTTCGGCTTTTAATATTTTAAAAGGATCAATAAATATCATTTTAAAAGATCTCCACTGGCTATAATATATTGAGAATTCTCCCAGTACCCATTGGTGCGCTGCAGCCGGTCCTGGAAGGTACGGTATGGCATACCTGCCGCATCGGCAGCGGCATACAGTGTAGAGGTTGTAGTGCTACACTGGGCGGTTTTGTTTATTATCGTATATACTTTCATACATAAATATGTATCAAATCCCCGGGCTAAGATACAAAAATCTGTGTGTTAATACAAATTGGTTTTTTCTCTATTCCATATATCGTACCGGTTTACCCATTTTTTCGGCATATTCAATCTCTGCGCTGGTAGACACACCTATATATCCATTTTTGTTGATTACATACACCTCATCGGCCATATCTATCTTTCTAAGGTGTAATTCATCCAGATATTTTTTGAGCCCGGCTTGCTCTCCAAAATGGTGATATCCGTCCCATCCCTGGCTCTGAGCATACCATGCAGGCAGGTAGTTTATCATAAGGCATATGATACCTTTTTTTTCAAATTCCCATCGGGTGATGGCGTGGTCATCTGCAAACCTTGTAGATCCGCAAATACAAATTACTTTAGGCTTTTCCATGATTAGTTATTTTCTATTAATCTCTTTCAATCTATCCAGCTCTGCAGCAATAAAGGTTCCAGCAATAATCAACCTTTCCATGTAAGGTTTGGCACATATCTTTTCCCATCTTTCCAAATCCCATCCTTCTGGTAAAATATCTTCAGGTTCTACACGGTAAATAGGTATATCCTTAGTGAGATAACTGGCAGCTATAGACAATTGACATTGATTATTGGTTTTTACATCCCAATCAACCGTTCTACCGTGTTTTTCAATCTGTTCCTGCCTCTCCTGGACAATCTCTCCCAGCCCGGTATCCCGCAAGAGAGCAATAATTTTTCTTTGATCGATCTCATCTACAATAACATATCCATCAGGCATGGCCTGATAGTTTTCAATGTTCTCTTCCAGCTCCGGATAGGTGGCCAGAAATTCTGAGGGTAATCCAATAGTTTTTGCTTTCACGATGTTTATTTAAGGTTTAAGAAATCCATATTTCTACAGCATCATCCTGTTCTATAATCTCGATCAGCTTCTCAGCATCTTCGATTCCGGCATCCAACAGACCTTGTAAGTAGTCAAGATTTTTCTTACGTAAGATAATACCTTTTGTAAATCCCAGGACCTCATACTTTTTCTGCAGAATGGTTTTCAGTTTATCACCCAAAGTGTTATCAGTCGTTATACGGCTATAGTAAAGTGTGGTGCTCATTGTTTTAAAATAGGTGGTTATTATTTCCGGATATATCTATCAATATTCCGTCCCGGGGGACCATGTCGTAGGTTGCTGACAGGCTATTCATAAGGATAACTTTGTCCCCGGGCTCTATTCTGCAAGACCTATCGTGTACAGAGATCAGCTTTAGTATAGCCTCTTCTCCTGCTAAAGGACTTACTTGGCAGGTCGGAGGGTGAGAAACAATATGAAGTGAGTCTTCATCAACAATCAACTTAACATTCCGGTAGCGTGAATGCTGGGAAAGAATCCGGATCTCATTATTCATACGGAAATAATTTACAGATTTCCCGGATGGCACTTCCTCCCTGATCCGGATAGTTGTATGGGTGGGTATTTCACTGTTTTCTACTCCGGTGATAACAAAAAGCGGTGGTCTTGGGTAGGAAATCTCTTTGTAATAATATTCCCTTCCATCTACAGGAAGGTTGTTGGGGCCTTTCATAAACGGATGAACATCCGGTTTAGACAGGGCTCCCCTGATAGCTTCGGGTACTACTATGGCTGCTCCGATGAGGCCAGCCAGTGTTTTAAAAAAGTTTCTTCTTTTCATGATTTTTAGTTTTAATCCCAGGCACACGGTTCTTTCAGCCGAAATTCCTGTGGTATATTAGCCTGGTCCATAAAATGATTACATATTAACATATTACGCATATACCACAGTAACTCTGTCCTAGCTATCCTGGGGTGTTGCTCAAAGATCTTTTTAAAGTCACACAGCAGTGGGCGGTTTTTATATACAGAGCATCTATTGTCTTTCAGCATAGGACAGGAGCCATCCTTTTCTGGCTTATAGGGGAACTCACTTGCAATAGCACCAATAATACCATCAGAGTTTCCCAGGATACCTCCTAGTCTTCTGCAACATTCTCCGCAGCCTGTACAGTTAAACCTCATATTCAATCCCATAGAATTCTGTTTTAGTTCCTGTTGTCATTGGTATTACCGGGATCTTATACTCCCTGGCAAGCTCTATCTCTGCTTCCATGCCAGCACTGATAGTATCTCCATACAGTCTCAGCTCATCAATAAACCCTCTCTCAAAAAACTCATGGTCATTTTTTATTCCCCGCAGCCGGTCTTCCGGGACACTGTCATCCAGGATTAAACAGTCCAGGTAGTAAGGAGCAAAGGGAACAGTTTCCGGCTCCTCTCTGTTTATTTTGAGCACAACATCCTGGATTTTAGCCAGGTTGGATTTTACGTCACCTCCTATGGGGTGTGCTATGTATGCTATTTTCATGGTTGTTATATTTCAAAAGAACTCATAAGGCGTAAGTACTTTAAAAAACCAATTCCCAAATTTCCTCCCACTCCATCCCTGCCGTTCAGAGAACAACAGTGGATGATCAGTTATCCTTTTCCAGAGTAGCCCGTATCCGGATATCCGGAAAAACCACATCCCTTTTTCTGAATATCCATAGATCCATCTCATAATAATTCAAATTCTTTTTCTTTCAAATTAAGTCTGTAGTTTAGAAGACCCCTCAAGGTTTCAACAACTTTATCTACAGCTTCTCCAGTGAGTTCAACATTGAGCGTTTTCCCGGAAACAGTATTACTATCAAATACTATCATGGGCTTCCCTGGCTTCCCTGTACTCATAGCAGAAAAAATATTAAAAGAAGTTTTAATAAACACCCCTTTATCAATGCTAAGAATAGCTCTCTTAATAGAATCAATTTCTTCTAAAAGTCCTTGGCCTTTGGTAATCTGTTCTTTTTTCATAATGATTAATTTTTTCTGTGAATAAAACAATCTTGTGTATCTAGCTGACATATGTTAGGAATAAAAGATACTGGTTTAAAAAACTTCTTACAACCCCCATAGTGGACGGCTATTTCTTTTTTGTCAAACTGGAACTTCATTTTCCCGGCTTCCTCCCGGAGCTTGGATGCTTTATCCGGGAATCCTCTTCTTACCCATTCTTCAGCCTTTTTGATGAGGTTAGCTTTTATTTTGTTAAAATAATCCATCTGCCACTTATGATGCTGTTCTAAGGACTGCTTAAACCTCTCCAGATCTCTTTCCATGAAAGCACAGTCATTACAGTTACAATCTATTTTTTGAAGCCCCACCATAATATTTTAGTTATTTCTATTCCTTCCCATGTATCAATGTCCCTTTTGATAACTCGTTTTAAATATCTTAATGGTACTTCTCTAAAATCAGTTCCTTTTATTCCTTCAAAAACCGCTGGCTTTTCTATTAATACTCTTGGTTCGTTATATTTCTGCCCTGTTTTCCCATCTTCAAAAAGTGGGTAATAAGCAATCTTCCATCCCGGTTTTCCGTCCATTTCGTAAATATCTCCTATTTGATGAGATAGCCATATTTCGTGATTAAGGGCTTCCTGGAGATGTGTCATAGTATTTTAGTTATCGCCTTCCCTTCCGGGGTTAGTTTGGTTTCTACCTTCTG
>Ga0307377_10001399_pt1 | contig 30705 bp, 46 predicted proteins | sample TR3MG_FD_202535 | JGI IMG/M metagenome (GOLD analysis project Ga0307377, IMG submission 202535) | Soil microbial communities from Risofladan, Vaasa, Finland - TR-3 | ecosystem: Environmental > Terrestrial > Soil > Coastal area > Acid sulfate soil | place: Finland: Risofladan, Vaasa | collected... | reverse complement strand
GTTTGCACATAACGCTACCGATGTCGGCCAAACTAAAGGAATTCTATTATTCGAAACTGAAACCCTCGAACAGCAATTTATCGAATCCCCATTTCCTAAATGGCGCTCAATAGAATTTGAAGTTGACTACACTAGACCCACTACCGCCCTACATACACTACTTGAACATTCACTTGACGATCAAAATAAGTGGATTTTAAAAGTAAGTGGCCCAAAAGTAGAGTTAACTGCCTACTTTAAGTCTAAAAAGTACCTCAAGTTGATAGAGGGCAAGAATGTAGTCTCTAAGACTACACCCATTGATTCTGAAAAGCAAAATAGAGTAAAAATCGAAGCAGTGTCTCCAGAAGGCATAGTCTCAGAATATGTTAATAAAGTATATTCTGGAGGTGAGGACAAAGACCTCATAATCAAGAGAGCCCACCAAATAATCAAGGGCACCCATTAAGTTTGGTATAATGTAAGCGAGAGGTAGGTATATGGAACAAAACATTGACCATCATTCATTTTTAGTAGAGCACAATTTGCTTACTGAAGAGATGAAAGCAAATATTGCAATGGCTGGTTACTGTATAGTAGAAAGTGTCAAAGATGTCACTACTACAATTAACTTTAATGATAATGTTGTAACCTATAATCTACTTATTCCTGGTGATCTTTGCAATAATTTAAGATTACTAAGTAGATTTGAGAACGGTGAAAGCATAGGATTTTGGAATTCCATTAAGCTTAAAAGGTTCTTGAAGAAAAAAAAGGAGATTGATAAGGTTGACAACACTGGCGTTGTCGGCTATAAGTTGGAACAAATAGCTAATAATTTTGTAAAAGCTTACTTAAACAGAAAATGGAGCACAAGCGTAAAAATTTATAACGCAGACAATAAAGATGAAAGCGAGAATTTTAGGATTCGTGGCACAGAAGATCAACAGGTTGACTAGCGACGAGGATTTACAACAGGAATTGTGGATATACTTTTTAGAAGGTAATTCGCCCTTTTCATTTGAAGAAAAACTTATATCAATAAGAAATAAAAGAGAAAACGATAACATTATCGTTTATGTTAGTATGGAGATGTTAGATGGCCTTAAAGAGAAACTTTAGTGACGAAGAAAAGATAGGTCTTTCCAGTCAAGAAGTCGAAATAGGCGAGAAGTATCTTAGAAAAAATAAGACAGCTGGTGCCATTGATAATGTCCCGGCATTAAGATTATATGAAATGTATCTCATAGGCAGTTCGTTTCATGAGATAGAACAACAATTTCCTCAATATGAATTAGGACAAATTATATTAACCGCTGCGTTAAACCGTTGGGGATCTGATAGAGATAAGATGCAGGGTACTCTACGAGATAGGGTAAGAGCTAAAGTTGTAAAATCTGTAATTGATCAAGTTGATTTCCTTACATCAATGCTTGGTGTGGCATCTGCTGAACACATGAAGCAAATGAGAAATTACTACCTTGATCCAGAAAAAGAACCAGTACCATCACTTAGAATTAAATCAATTAAAGATTATAAAGAAGTAACTGAAACATTAGCTAAAATTGTTCAAGGTGCTACACCAAATGCTAAGAACAATAATATGTCTCCAATGTTTGATGCTTTGTCTCCAGGTGCTTCACAGCCCAAAGATGAAGATAAGGAACCTGAAGAAGAAGTGATCGACCTAGATAAAATTCTAGATCAAGAAAAAAGGGACAAATAAAATCGTGATCACAGAACAAGAACTCGAAAGAGCCTTAACATTAAAAGATCAAATAAGAGAGTTGAGTGTCTTTGTGTCTAAACTTGAACAATGTAAGATAGCTGTTCACAGCTCTATAAATACCAAAGTAACTATTGATAATAACGTAATCGATGTCAATGAATATACCATTGCAACCCTCAAGCGGTTTCATCATGAAATAATTAATGACCACAGACAAAGGCTTAGTAAGCTGGAAGATGAGTATAAAGCTATTATATTCTCACCAGAAGAAGCTTTCGAGCGTGCATTAAGAGAAGCTGAGGACGATGATGAGTGCGAAAAAAAGAAAAAATAAAGAAAGCGGCTTCGATGCTCTATCTATAGAGCAAAAGAAAAAACTTTTTTTCAAGAAATGCACTTCAAAAGAAGAACTTTCTAAGTTCATACAAGTTTTCTTTGGGTTACACTTACCTGATCAAACGGTTTCCAGATTCGCAGATACAAATCCACTTCATATCATATGGGAAGTCTATGATATATGTGTGAACAAAAACAATCCAGAAGACATTGAAGAATTATTATATGTTGCAGGTCGAGGCTCTGGTAAGACTCTAGGTATGGCTATAGCAGAATTGCTAGTCATGTTACATGATGGTAGAGATGCTTGTCATGTTGGTGCAGTGTTGGCTCAGGCAAAGCGATGTTATGACTATCAAACTAAGTTTATGCTATCCCGTCGCATTCGACCTATCATAGAGGATAGATCTGTTCCTCAAGAAGATCGTGTCTTACAAAAATTAAACATGGAAAAATCAACATTCAATATCGATGATGAAACAGTAACGTTAGAGGTTCTTCCTTGTACACTTAAAGCCTGTAATGGTCCTCACGTTCCATTAGTTGTGACAGATGAGATCGATACTGTCTCTGGTGAAGGTTTAAGAGCCTTCAAAGAGATTGCGGGTATGCTAGATTCAAAAGGTGGTAAACGAGCTCTAAGGGTTGGTATATCTACTCGAAAATCTAGATATGGATTAATGAACAGAATGATGGAAGAAGCTGAACAGGCCGGCAGACACGTACGTAGATGGACAGCATTTGAATTCTCACAAGCATGTCCTGATTCTAGGTCTGGTGTCATACCAACAGATTCATATCACATACAGGATGAGATGGAAGTCTTATCTGAAGCAAATTACAAATTAAAAGATGATAAGAAAAAGAAAGAATATACTAAGCATGTTATGCCTGGTGAAAATTGCTTAACTTGTCCAGCTGCAGCTATTTGTTTAGGTGATGCTAAAAAGCAAACATCTAAATCATGGATGCTAAAACCCATATCTGAACTTATTCAAAAAGTTAGATCTGAAGGCGCTGACTGGGCATTAGCTCAGCTTATGAACTTAAAGCCTTCTGTTGAAGGAATTATATATAAGGAATTTGAAGAGAAATTACACGTCAATGACTGGAATGGAATGTGGGTTAAGTTAACTGGTATTGAATATCCAGGTGAATGTACACACGATATATTTGTAAAAAAATGTCACTCAATGAGACTATCTTGCTATGCTGGTGTCGATTGGGGTTGGTCTAATCCAAATACTGTTGTATTTTTCTTCCTAGACAAAAAAGATAATGTATTTGTAGTTAAGGCAGATGGAATGACATTTGTATCTCAACCAGAATGGATACATTATATTAAGGGTAAATATCACCACTTATATAGATGTCAACTATATTTTCCTGATATTGCGGATCAAGGTGCTGTCACAGAAATGAGAAAAGCAGGATTACCAGTTGCTACTGATACAGATAAAGCTATCAATACTGGCATTCAGGTTATTAAGAAGTTATTGAGAGTACCTGGCTCAACGGATACAAAGATTCATTTGGCCAAAGACACAACTGGGCCTTTGATAACTGAGTTTATGACATATCACTTTAAAACAGCTGCCGACGGAACAATTACAGAGATACCTGAATCCGAATATGATCACTGGCTTGATGCTTTAAGATATCCACTTACTATGTTATTAGGTAAGGGAACATTAGTTATGGGTAATGGTATGGTGGAAGAAGAAATTCAAATACAGGATGGCAAGGGCCAATATCATAGAACCCCGACACCAGAAGAGTTTGCGACTATAAACAATATACCATTGAATGAAGATATGAATGATAAGTCTAAATTGGGTAAAATTGGTAAATTATCAGACCTCGATGATGACGATGAAGATGATGACTGGAATGGTGGCGGAGGTTTTCTTTGGTCACTTTAAGTGGTCAATGGGGACAAATAAGGTATAATAGATTAAATAGCGGAGAGTAATTTTGGGTATTTTCGAAGATTGGTTCAAAAAAGGCATAAATGATGAGTTAGAGCAGCTTTATAAGGCTGATGCTGATGCTATCCCTGAGAACAGGGATCACATGCCGGATGACGACAATCCAGAGATTGGCCGTAAAGCTATCCTCACAGACCCGTTCTTTACTCAAGCTAGTCAACAGACTTTATTTAAGTTCCGACTATCTCGACTCTCAAATAAGACATTGAAAGACGTCTCTCTCAGAGACTGGTTGGTTTCTGCCATCATACAGAACAGAGTAGATATACTTTTAAGGTTCTCTAGACCTCAACTCAAGAAGTTTGATATGGGCTTTAGAGTTGTTAAACACGACTTAACAGAAGAGTATTCTAAAGAAGAACGAGAAGAAATTGAGAATATTCAGGCATTTATATATAATTGTGGACGCATAAAGAACACCCCGGATGATGACAGAATGTTATTTGGTGAGTTTCTTAAGCTCACAATAAGAGATGCCATGACATTTGGCAATATCACTGTTGAAAAGATTTTAACTCGCAGAGGCGCTTTGCATAGGTTTAGACCTTTGCCAGCCGAAGGCGTGTATCATATTAATAAAGATGCACCTAAATCTCAAATTGAAGGTCATATTAAGTCAATCCAAGGTACCATTGCACCTAAATCAGACAATGATCCTGAAATGAAATATCAACATAATCAACCTGATTTAGATTACTACAAATATGTACAAGTATCATACGACAATCGTCCCTTGGCTGTTTTCGGCGACGAGGACATGATCTTTAAACTTTTTAATCCTCAAAATTTTCAAGACAGTAATGGTTATTGTTATTCTCCGTTAGAGATGGCAGTAATGAATATTACTCATCACATGAATACTGAGCATTACAATTCTAACTTCTTTACTCATGGTCAAGCGGCTAAAGGTGTATTACACTTAAAGGGAACTGTCACTGCTTCCCAGCTTACAGCATTTCGTCGTCAGTTTTACAACTTAATAAACGGTTCACAAAATGCTTGGAGAACACCTATCATCTCTGGTTTAGATGATGTTCAATGGGTGCCAATGGCTGGTGGCTCTAAAGACATGGAGTATTTAAACTACAATATGCATCTAATGCGTGCAGTGTGTACTCAGTTCCAGATTGATCCAACCGAAATTGGTTTAGATCTTTTAGTTACCGGTGGTAAAAATATAGCCAGCACTGATGGTCACGCCAGCAAGATTGAATTCTCAAGAGAAAAAGGATTATATCCTATATTAATGTTTATTGAGGATTTCATAAATAGCGATATAATGCCAGCTATTGACCCTGAATATGCTAAGAAATATAAATTTCAATTTGAAGGCTATACAGACGAAACACCACAAACTGAAGTGGCATTACTACAAGCCGAAATGACAGTAAACAAGTCTATGAATGACTTACTGTGTGCTGCTAGAAAAGAAAAGATCAAACATCCCGTTGGTGATCTCACTATGAACCAGGCATTCTGGGCTTTAGTAGAGAAAAATATGACACGTGGTGAGATCAGAGAAGTATTCTTTAATGACAAAGATGCTTCTAAAAAGAAAGAACTACAATACATTCCTGCTGATCCTGCATTCTTAAATTGGCAGCAAATGCTAATGAGTGTAGATCAGATGAAGAAGCAAGAGAAGCAAATGGATGAGCAAATGAAAGCTCAATCTGCACAGTCTCAAGCAGAAGCGGAAGCAGCTGAACATCAAAAGCAATTAGATGAAGGTGAACATCAACGCGAAGAAGAAAAACATAAAGCTGAGATGAATCAAGTAAAAGGCCAAGCTGCCTATAACGCAGTACAGCATGCAAAATCAACTAAAGATATTGCTAAAGCAACTGGTGCATCTAGTGCTGTTACTGTTGATGGTAAAAAAATTAAGAACCCTCTTAATAACTAACATACCTTAATCAATTTGATCTTCGTATAATACCATTATGGTATTTAAAAAGTTCAATGAAAATTATCATTTCATATCAGAATGGCGTTCAATTAGACACTTCAATAAGTGGTACTATTGGTTTTTCCTAGCATATAGGGGCAAAGACCAAGTTGCGAAAAAGCAGTATTTTACTTTAGTTTTATTTGGACTATTAATGCAGTTCGCCGCCCCTTATGCGTATAAATTTTCATATAAGAATATGCCAAAAATTTCAGGTAGAAGGAAATTAAAATGAGTTGGATTCTATTAGAAGGACTAGATCGTTCAGGCAAATCGTCTGTTGCAGATATATATAGGAAACAGGGTTATGAAGTTGTCCATATGGAAGCCCCAAATAAGAAATATTTCGAACCTGGCTATGCTGGACCTTCTTATTTAGAAGAAATGGTTGAGATGTATAGTTTATATTCTGGTCAAAACGTAGTATTTGACAGAACAGTATATGGTGAACTAATCTGGCCTGAAGTATTCCTCAGGATGCCACTACTCAACAATGAAGATCTAGACTATCTAGCACAGCTTGAATACAATCAAGAAGCAGTTAAATACCTTATGGTTCCTGAAGATACAGAAGCTCACTGGAAACGATGTGTTGCCAATAAAGAGCCAATTAATAGAATTCAATTTGTACAAGCTGCGAGGTTATATGATAAACTTGAACTTGAAAGAGGATTTGAACGCAAACAGCTTAGTGACTTTTCGGCGCTTGCAGAAGAAAGCGACAAGTTGGAAGCAGAGACAAAAGATAGAAAAGACAAACTACAAAAAGACAAAAAAGATACTGATGCAGATGGAGGAAACACTAATACTGTTGGATCTAATAAAGACGCCGAAACACCTAACGAGACCAGTAAGAGCAGAAGTGTTGCGTCTATGGAAGAGCGGTTATCACGGGCAAATGCTATCCGAGCTATACTCGGAAGCAAAATCCTTAAAAAGAAAGACAGCGTTTATAACAACATTGAAAAAGATATTCGGGGATTTTTAGAAGATCAATTAGAACGACTATTTGAGAAAAAGAGTGAAAAAACTTTCACAGAAGATGAAGTACAGATCTTAAAGATCTATGCTCAGCGAATAAAAGAGAAAATGGGATGAATATGTTTTCCTGTAGGTCCGGAAGAACCGCCTATTTCGATGTAGATGATACTCTATTAGAGTGGCAATCTTGCAATAAAAGTGATGAAAATGCCGTAAAAGTGGTCAATAATGGCCATATTTTCTATAAAAAGGCCATTTGGGCAAATGTTAAGGCTTTGAAGGATCACTCACATGCGGGACACATCGTTATTATTTGGTCTAAGGGTGGAGTTGATTGGGCGAATGCAGTAATACGAGCTTTATCCTTAGAAAAATATGTAGACGCAGTACTTACAAAACCAGATTGGTATTATGACGATCAAGAAGCAACACACTGGATGCCAGAAAGACAATTTAAGGAGTAAATATGAAGACATTTAATGATCTAAACTTTCAAAAACACCCACATGCCGACAGTATGGCTGGTGCTTTGTTTGGTGGTTTCTCTACTCAAGCAAGATTATTCTTTAATAATGGATATGGAGTATCTGTTGTTCAGGGTAATGGCGCTTATGGTAAATATGAAGCTGCGGTATTGAAGGGTGATGAAAAAAATTCAAATATATGCTATAGCACTCCAATAACAGATGATGTTATAGGTTGCGACAGTACAGAAGAAATTACACGTATAATGAAATCAATACAGTCATTACAAGGAGATAAATAATGAAGGGAATGAGACAAGCAGCTGCGAAACCAACAAAGCAGCGCCTTAAGGAACTTGAGGTTGCAGTTCAGAATTCGCAAATGGCATTACAAATGTCACAAATGATGGTAAAACATCTTACTAATCAGGTTTCTGCATTACAGCAAGATGTTGGTGGAGTCATGGGAATGAGTAACGATTTCCAATATCGAACTCTAGCCATGTTAGAACTTGGTTCTTTCGATAAAGAAGCGGTTAACGCTAAAGCTGAAGAGTTTAAATTAGCTGATTTCGAAAAAGCCTCTGCTAAAGAAGATTTAGCTAAAGGATATGAAGTTGATCCAGCTGGTCTTATAAATGAAGATAGCATTGTTATTATCTCTTCATCTACTCCTGATACAGATGAAGATCAAGGTATTTTTCGATCAAAATTTGCAATGGCGGAGTGTAATACTCCAGATCTAAGAGAGAAATTGCTAGGTAGTGCGGTTGGCGATAAAATTGAAACTGATATTCAAGGAACCAAGCATGTTATTGATATCATAGGCCTACGATTAAAGAAAGAAGTTGAGGAAAGTTTAGAAGAAAACAACCAAGAAGGATAATAGGCACAATGACTGTAGTCGTAAATATGCTGGGCGGCAGTGGAATAGGTAAATCTACCACGGCCGCTGGTCTTTATTACAATATGAAGCTGGCTGGTATGAACGTTGAGCTTGTTAGGGAATATGTTAAGGTTTTAGCTTGGCAAGGTACTAAAATAGGCCAATTTGATCAAGTTAATATATTCGGAGAACAGTGTAAGCTAGAGCATACGCTATATGGTAAGGTTGATTATATAGTTACCGACTCACCTATTCTTTTAGCTCCTATATATGAAGTATTTTATCATGGCGATTCTATAATTGAAGAAGCAGCAATTAAGTTTCTCAATAAGGCAAGTGATGAAGGTGTTAAACACATCAATATATTATTGGGTAGAAATAAGCCATATGATGCTAGAGGACGCTATCAATCTGAAGATGAAGCTTTAGATGTTGATAAAAGAACCCTTAACTTCCTAAATAAATATAATATGCCATATTATGAAGTCAATGGTGCAGATATTGACCGAGTTCAAAGGATCATGGAGATATTGGATGAGCAAAGAGGATAACGAAATGGATAAGCGATGTCCAAGAAAGCTAGAAGAGCTTCCTTGTGACTATTGTCCGTTAGCTGTTATGAGATTGAAAGCTCTTCGCAATAGCAGTAAAGAGTTAACAGAGGTGGAAGAGAATAAGCTTCCCGGTTGTCCTTGGGCTGTCAATCACCAGATGTCTAACTACTGTTTTTTTAAGTATACAAAAGACTATTTACATACACCGCCTTCTGATAAAGAAATAGCTCATATGAACAATGTATCTGTTGATACGGTTAAATCAGTTGAAAAAGAAGCATTAAATAAAATTAAGGAATTTAAGATTGTAAAGGATATGGACAATGAAGTGGATTAGTGTATTATTAATGTTGGGTTTATCAGCGTGTGCAACAACTCCACAACCTCATACTTATCTTAAGTATTCAGGTTATATAAGTGGCTGTGCTGATGCTAGTGTTGAACTTGTCTTGGCTTTTAAACCAGAAGCAACTGTACAAACATTGAATTATGATATGTTAGATGCTATGTGTATGGAATTGTATCTTATAAAACTAGAACACGAAAACATCAAACCTAATTTTGAAAAATATGACAGAAATGAGGCTATATGACAGAAAAAGATATAGCTGTTAGAGATAGATTACATATGACATTTATGAGATTGAATCTTGCACCTAAATCTTTTGCTTTCTTAATGGGCGATCATATTGGTGATTCTATTAGATATTTATTAAGTACACCACTTGGGGATATTAATAAGGGATCAGTGTTTTTAACAATGTCAAAGGCAATTGCAGATGAAAAAAAGTAAGATGATAGAACTTATTAAGAATGCCATATTTGATTATTTTTGGAGGGAAGATGGGTGATTTTTCAACGATAGACGAATATACACAAGGACTATTAGATACGCTCGAAAGATTGAAACTGTATAAACCTAATATGTTTGATTCAGTGTTTAATGCTGCATTAAATAATTTTGGTCGACCAGATAAACTATATATATCACCACAAGCATTTAAGGATTTAAGCGAAGCACTTTATAATGGCAAAAAGAAAGATATATCATGATTGAGGTAACTTTAAATTTATTAAATACACTTAGTCGATTAGGGTATCCAGTTGATCAACATTTTGAACCTCTATTTGTATCATCTAATGATTTTGACCCATGTTCAGTTGTGGCTATGAAATTCAATGATGAAGTTTATATTCAAAATAATAGCAATAGAAATATTTATATCGGTACACAACACATGGATGATCACACTATTCTAACTAAAGGACTTACATTGTATCCTTGTACATCTATTATTTTCAACAAACGATGCTTATTGAAAATAGTAGGCAGGCCAAGATGATAAATGTAACTGAAAACGCATTAAAGCAGATAGTAAAATCACGGGAAGAGGAAAATCTTTCCTCTGAATACATGTTACGTATAGCTATTAATGTAGGTGGATGCTCTGGCTTCAACTATAAAATGGACTTCACAGATCAGACCAACGAAAATGACAAAGTTCTCGAAGCAGACAATGTAAAAGTAATAATTGATAATAAGAGCTATCTATACCTTATAGGCATGACTCTTGATTACGAGGGTGGTTTGAACGGTTCTGGCTTCAAATTTATCAACCCCAATGCAACTCAGACCTGTAGTTGTGGATCTTCCTTTAAAGTATAAGCTAGTTTTGTAGTATAATATATGCCATAGGAGCTACTATGGCTAAAAATAAATCACTAGAAATAGATATGTGCGCAGGTTCTGAGCTTAAAGATACTCAAGGTGAGACTCTAAGCGTTGAGGGTGCAGATATTTCTGATCTAGAAGCCGGCCGAGGTCGTTTCAACGACAATCACGGAAAAGGATTTTTCAATTCTGTAGGGCGAATCACAGAGGCCAAGAAGATCTTCAAAGCCGAAGACTGTGAAACAGACCGACAGAAATACTACTGGGAAAAGATAAAAGCTCCATATATCTATGTACGTGGTAAACTATATAACGATGAAGATCACCCTAATGCCAAAGCGGCTGCTGCCATCATGCGAAATATCCACAGAGAAGACGCTCCTCTAGCAATGAAAGCCTCTGTCGAGGGTGGAGTTGTTGCTCGGGGCATAAAGGATCAAACTCGTTTAGCAAGAACCAAAATACACTCCGTCGCGCTGACATTCACACCAGCAAATAATGCTACTCTAGTTGAACCACTCAACTTAGATAAGTCAAATAATGACTGGGAAGCAGATAAGCAACTAATCAAGTCAGTAATGCATCTAGCTCAAACCAATATTCCTTCTTTTAGGCACATTGAGAGACATGCATCTGCCAATACAATATACGAGAATATTCAGAAAATACAAGAACTAGCCAAACATATAGGTGTTGATATAGAAGTTAAAGAATCTACTCCCGAAGCTATAATGAAGCAGGCCGTAATGCATAAGATATCTAGTAATATAGAGAAGATAAGTGGTCTAGTTAAAGCTATAAATACACCACGCTCGGTACATGCTCCAGACATCATAGATGACGTGACACCCAGTGCTTTTCAAGTTAAAACTGACGAAGCAGTGTCAACTAAACAAAAAGCACAAATAACAAATAATAGAGAAATGAATAGAATGAAAGAGCGAGCTGCTGATACTAGTACATCTAATACAACAAAACCTTCCCCTGTCCTAAATCAAGACGTTAATAAACCTATATCTGGAGTTCAACAGAAAGCCAACGTTGTTATCGGTAGGCACGCTATGAAAGCTGCCAAAGACCCAGCACATTTAAACAATATATATAGTCAACTTTCGGTATCTCATGGTCCAGAAAAAGCTGCAGCAGCTGTTCAAAAGATCAAAGAAAGCATGAATAAATCAATAAAAGATAGTCTTATTAAAGCTTTAACTGCTGGATATGGTGGAGCTGGATCCCCAATGGATAACACTGGCGGAGGCGTGATTCAATCGGAATCACTAGATGATGGTAGAACATCCAAAAACGACATGACTGGTATGAACTATATATCTTGTGATGATTGTGGCCACGAGCAGGTCTATATGAAGCATCAGGTTAAATGCCGAGAATGTGGCAAGAATTTTTCCCTAAGCAAACTTGATAAATACCTATAATGATTTTAGATTTCTTCCAGTATCTTAGAGATAGAATAACAGGTAAAGCAGAGCCAGGCGATAAACGCAACACTAGTTGGCGTAAAATTCGATTAGCTCACCTAGAAAAGAATCCTAGGTGTTTTATCTGTGATTCCTCTAAATCTGTAGAAGTACACCATATTATTCCTTATAATCTAGCTCCAGATCTAGAGTTGGATTCAAATAACCTAATGAGTCTATGTGAAAGTAAAAAGTACGGTATTAACTGTCATTTACTAGTCGGTCACCTTGGTAACTATAGAAGAATCAATCCTTCAGTTGTATCGGATGCTACAACTTGGAGACTTAAGCTGGGTAAGTAAGGGCGGGCCCCTATTTAACCTTCAAATCTGATAGGATATACACTGAAAACCTTTTCAAATCGTACGAAAACTCGTAAAGGAGAAAACAAATGGCAAATAAAGTCCAAATACTCGATAAAATCGAACGTAACTGTCGTCAACTAGACATCGCTGTTACACGAAATAGCGCCGAGTTACTAACCGCTGCTGGTATGGAAATTTCATACGTTGATGCAGTAATAGATTCCCCCCAAGGTGGAATTGATGATAGTGCAAGTCCTTTTTTAGGAATTGGCATCGCGAACCCTGGAAAAATTAACATTGATACTGACCCTTCAACTCTTGATGAATATCGAGTTTTGCGAGTAGTTTCTGGAATGGCGAACAACATTGTTCTTCCCTCTGGTGAATTAGAAGGTCACGCTGATCTTTTAGGTATGGGCCAATAATTAGAGAACTAACTTATAAAGGAGTTATCATGGACATTACAAATGAAGAAATGATAAAATCTCTGACCTCTCTAATTGACGAAACCCTAGAAGAGATCGAAGAGATCAAGAAGTCCAAATTTGCGGCTTCAGAAGTATCTCTTGGTGATAGTGATGCTGGCATGGCTGGAAAGTCAAAAAACGGTGAACTTGATGCTAAGAAAGCTGATGATGACGAAGATGAAGACGACGAAGATAAAAAGAAGAAAAAAGAAGATATAGATAAAGGCGAAAACGAAAAAGCTGATGAAGACGCTGGCAAATTTGCTCAAGCTCCTACTGTAAGTAAGGGTGAGAACGAAAAAGCTGACGAAGACGCTGGTAAATTCGCACAAGCACCAACTGTATCTAAAGCAGACGATGAAGATGAAGACGAAGACGACAAAGATAAGAAAGACAAGAAAGATAAGAAAGACGACAAAGAGATGAAAAAATCTTTAGAAGCTTCTGAAACTTTAATGAAATCTTATGTGGACGAAAAATTCAGTTCTTTTTCAGAAACACTTGCTAAAATGCAAGAGGCAATTGAAGCATTAGCTGATAAGCCTGCTGCACGCAAAGGTGTTCCTGCTGGAATTACTGCGTTACAAAAATCTACTGATGAAGTTGAACCTCTTAATAAGGCTGATGTAGCTAATACATTGTTCGAACTTAAGAAATCAGGTGAGCAAGTAGATTCTGCAGATATTTTTACTGTAGAAACGTCTAATGATCCATCAACTGTTATGGAAATTGCAAATAAATACGGACTCAAATCTAAAGGAGATGTAAGATAATGAGAAACGAAACTGTTAACCAAATCAATCAAGGGCTGGAGCAGGGCATTGTGTCTCCTGAAGAAGTTCAGGCTTTGAATAAAGCCATTACCGCCGGATACGGTGGCGCTGGTAAACCAACCGACCTTACTTATGGCGGTGTGTTACAAGCTGAAAGTCTTGAGTCTACACTTAAGTCAATCACTTTTGACATGAAGAATTTAAAAATGTGGCCTTCTATTTCGGTAGATAAAGCCTATAACCTATTCGAACAATACAACCGTTTAATCGGTTACGGTTCTGATTCTTCACCTTATATTGGTGAAGGTGGTGCTCCTCAAGAAGAAGATAGCACTTATATCAGAGACGGACAAAGAATTGTTTTCTTCGGTACTCGTCGAAAAGTATCGCACCAAATGACTCTTGTTCGCACAACTGTAGGCGATATCGTTGCACAACAAGCTAAAGAAGGTACTATGCACCTTTTGAAGAACGTTGAGCGTGAAATGTATTGGGGACATGCCCACTTTACTAACGTTGCTACTGGCGATCAATCAGGTGGTCTTTCTGATCTTCCTGCTAATTCCATTGCAATGAACGGTCTATTACAACAACTTATCAAAGGTGACGATGATGCACAACAAAAGTCTAGAGACTTTGAAGGATACGGCGAAGTTCGCTCGATTGCTTCAGATCTTAAGGGTGCTGTTCTTGCTCAAGATGACCTTGAAGATCTAACTGTGATCGCTTTGGAAAACTTCGGTGCTCCAACTGATCTACACATTGAGCCTCTAGCTCTTAGTTCTTTTGTAAAACAATTTTATCCGCAATTCAGATCTGCGCCTGGTCTTCAAGGTCAAAGCGTTGGTTATGATGTTAACAAGATGGTAACATCTGCAGGTAACATTGAGTTTAAACCAAATCTTTTCTTGCGCCCTCGTGGTCAAGCTAGAAACACTGGAATCCAAGGATCTCCTGTAGTAGGTGCAGCAGCTGCTGTAGCAACTGCGGTTGCAAACCCTTCGGCTTCTACTGATGGTTTAGCTGCTGGTTCTTATCAAGTAAAAGTTAGCTATGTTAACGATACTGGCGAATCTTCTCCAATCCAAGCTTCTGGTGCTGGTTTGACCGTTACTGCTGGTCAAGCAATGTCATTAGCTCTTGCAAACACTCCTGCTGGAACAAAGCATATCAAAGTATATCGCTCTGCTGCTGGTGGTGCTGTAGGAACTGAGAAGTTCATTGGAAACTACAAAGTTTCTGCTACAATCGTTGATTCTGGTGCGAAAGCTCCTGGTCTTGGTGAAGCATTCTTGCTTGACATGAGTTCAGAAGTAATGCGCTTCAAACAACTTTCACCTCTTTCTAAAATCAACTTCGCAATCGTGAGCACTGCTCTTGAATTCGCTGTTGTTCTTTACGGTGCATTGTTTGTATACGCTCCTCGCTTCAACTGCTTGTTTAAAAACTTAGGCAAATAAGCTTTAAGATTAATATTCAAAAAGTAAAAAGACTAGCTTCGGCTGGTCTTTTTTTTTATGTTCGACGTTCACAATTATAAATCTCGTATAATATATGTATCTAATATGAATACGAAACCATCGGAGATTGAATTGTCAAATGTACCAGATACAAAAGAAGATATAGTGTGGTTAGAGCACGTATGCGAAGACTGTAATACAGTTACTGGTTACATGCAGGGTGATGAACCACAATGCGCAAAATGTTGTTTTGATAATGCAGCAATGGCTGAACAAGAAAGTGAAATAAGACACTTTCCTTCTATAGACGATACAGACATAAAAGAAAGATATTGCTTACAAGATGTCATAGACTCAACAGATCCTCAAACTCTTGCTAAAGTAAGATCAGAGTGTGCTGATCTAGGTTGTAATGTCTGTTTAGCAGATACATCATTTGATGAAATAGAATGGCCAAAGCACTACAACCAAGGTAAGATTCAACCCATTGATGTTATTGAAGATTGGAAGTTAGACTTTAGACTAGCTAATACTATTAAATACATAGCAAGAGCTGGTAAGAAAGATCCTCGTAAAACCAAACAAGACTTAGAAAAAGCTATTTGGTATATACAACGCTACATTGACAAGGAACTGTAATTTGCCAGAACAAAAAGAACCATGGTACAAAACATTCATGTATTTCATTCTTGGATTGGTCGGAGTGATCTTATTAACGGTATTAGGAATTTCAGTTAAGGCTGTTATAACTTGGTACCTAACAAACGGATTATAAATGAACGATGATAAAAAAGAAGACATAAAACCTATAGACAAACCTGTAGAGGAACCTATAGATACTAAAAAGTCTGAAAAAATAAAAGCAAAAGAAGACTCTCAGAAGAAAAAGAACATGCTTAGAGACTATGCTAATCTGCGTAAGAAATTACGTAAAGATCTTAGTGTAGATGATCTAACATCCAGTACAGAATACACCAAGGACATGCTCTCTCATCATTGGGGATCATTATCTAAGATCGATGCAGAGGCGAGAGAGAAATTTCCCAAATGCTTCCTAGATGTGTATATAGAAGATATTATGACAGAACAGCAATTAGATAAATTGCGAGATGCTGTAAAAAACAATAAAAGATTTATTGTTACAACAGCAGTTACTGGTTGTGAACTAGATACTGGAATGTATAAGTCTATAAAACAATATTGCACTTTAAATAAAGCTGAACTTCTAGTATTAGTTGCTTCTGATCCTGCTTCAAATCTTGACAAAGGATCATTGGGTAGAATTGACAAGCGTTTATTAAATGAAGCAATAGTAATTGAAGATACTCATTTGAATTCTAATATTTTCCTGTCTACAATTAAATTGTCTGCAAAAGCAATTGATCCTATTACGGGATTAGGAAGACTGGGTCAACGTGATGGAAGTTTTATTTTTGCATCACCAAAGCAAAGACTCAAATCAAGTCCTGTTTCAAATACAAAACCACCTCATTTTTTGATGACCACTGGTGCGATCACAGTATCAGATTACACGTCAAGTAGCTATATGTCTAACAAAACTGCTCACATCGCAGAACATGATCACGTCATGGGTGGACTAATAATTGAGATAGGTGATTCGGATGAATATCATTTTAGACAATTTCAATGCGATGGCAAAGGTCGTTTTATAGATCTTGGTGTACGCTATGATGGTAAGGAAACAAAGGACATTCAACCAGAAGCATTTGTCTTAGGTGATTGGCATTCTGGTTCAACATGTCCAATGTCTAAAGATGTCTGGAAAACAATCAGCAATAAATTGAAACCAAAAATGTTAATTATGCATGATTTGTTTGATGGTAGATCTATCAATCACCATGAAGAAATGAATGTTGATTCTAAAGCAAAGCGAGCAATGAAGGGTCATTTGAACTTATCAGATGAGCTGAAACTAGTAGCAAATGACTTAAAAGAACTATGCACGTGGACTGACAAGGTCATTGTGGTAAAATCTAACCATGATGAGTTCCTTCAAAGGTTTTTACAAAAGGGTGATTTTAAGAACGACCCATATAATTACAAGACTTTTTTACAGCTTGCACTTGAATATGTTTCTTCCAACAAAGACCCTCTCAAGTATGGAGTTGAAGAAATCGGCGAACTGGACCCCAGCTTACATAGTAAAGTTCAATGGCTCGTTAGGGATGAAGACCTCAGGATTGCAGGTATACAGCTTGGGGCGCACGGTGATAAAGGTGCTAATGGCTCCAGGGGCGGACTCAAGTCAATGGAATTTGCTTACGGAAATTCAGTATCAGGACATTCACACTCTCCTGAAATTATTAGAGGTGCTTGGCAAGTTGGAACTTCTTCAGTGCTCAAACTCGGTTACAATATCGGGCCCAGCTCTTGGCTTAACACTTCCTGTCTCGTGTACCCTAACGGTCAGCGTCAACTCATAAATGCTATCGATGGCAAATATAAGGCCTAACAGACAGATCAACTCATCTGTTAGCGTGGTATAATGTCTCTATGGAACTTTAACCATAGAGGATAGCTATAATGAGTCATCAAAAATCTAGTTTTAATAAAAGACTAACAAACAATGCTTCTCGAGCATGTGAAGCACTACAAGCCGTTAAATACCCAGGTGAGGTTATAGTCGCTGATATGTCGGCTGGTTGGGTTGAAGTTGGAGCTGGTAACATTGTACGCCTAATTGTTGGTGCTACAACTTATGTAACATTTGCAAGTGACAGCGCATCAGTTTTAACAGCAGATGCTGCTGCAGATCCAGGCTTACTATTAGCTACTGGCGAACACTATGTTCTATGTGCAGAAGATTATATTAAAACAAGTGTAAACCCAACTCGCAAGGAACTATTGCGACTTTAAGGAGCAGCCATGAAGTTAGATAACTTTAAGGAGTTGCTTTTAAAAAAGTCCGTAGACAACGAAAATCTACAACTCCTTATTAAATACATGAGAGATGATTACTTGCTAGATCACGTTGTTGAATCTTTAGAAAAGATGGCAGCATCTTATTCTAAGAAAAATCCCAATGCGTCAGTTAAAGATTTCGCCACTAATATGAATAACTTTAAATCAGGAATGATCCATGATGCATTATCACATCATGCTTCTCATTATAAAGCAGCATTAGAATCTGGTAACAATAAAGTTGCCGATGATCATATGCGTCAAATTTTTAAGACAATGCATCTAGCAGATAAGATAACTAAAGACGGTGTTACTGATCATACTGGCGGCAGATTAAAGATCGAAGCTGTTGATCCAAAACCTTGGGAACGCAGTGCTTATACAAACAAAAATGACGCTGGTAAATTTAAAACTGATACTCAAGGGTGGAAAAGACACGGATCAAACATAAACTATGATTGGTTGCGTCAAGCTCCACATGAGTCTTATAAAGATGAAGTATCAAGACATGGACACAATAAAGCTTATCCTTTGGAAGAAATAAAAGTAAATGGTAAATATCTAGACATTGATTCAGTTGAGGATCCTTCTAGTAATTCTTCTCATCCTTTTGATTCTCATCCAATATTCCAGCACTACAATGAGTCACCTAGTTCACATAATTCTGAAAAGAAATCTAAATACTTAGAAGCCAGAGAGAAATTTCATAATGACTCTGAAGGTGGCAAAGCTCAATACAGAGCTAAGTTAGCAAATATGTCTAAAGAAGACTATGCTAACAGAGGTTCTAACAAGGCAGATGCTGTTCATAAAGATGTTGAGGGTTTAGATACTAGCAAGGCACCAGTAGAAAATACAAGTGTTGCACCTACAGATCTTAAGGCTAGACTTGAACGTATCAGACAAATGGGGAAGAAATAATGACTAACGAAGAATTATTGAAATCCATTTCTAGCATGCTTAAAGAACATGAGGATTACCTCAAAGAGAATCCTGATGTATTTTTAGGTATCCAAGATCGTTTTTTCGATGCAATCAATCTTGACGGTTCTGAGACCTTAGAAAAGGCTGAAGACAAAAAGAAAAAGACTTCCAAGTCTGGATATAGAGATTGGCAACCCAAAGAAGATTATACACCAGAGCAACAGGCTAAAATTGAAGAGCATATGAAAGATGGTTGGTCACATAGAGAAGCAGAAAGATTTGCTAATGCCCATGATGCACCTAAAGATTTCACATCTGCACTAGAACATCGCGTTAATCCATCTCAACCTTCAGAAAAGATGTTGGGTGTTATGAAAGAACATGCTTTAAAATATAAGCAGCGTGCAGCTAATTTAGAGGGTGAAACAGCAGATCCTGGTATTAATCCACAGAAGTATGCAACACATAAGGCAAATAAAGCACACGAAGAAGCATATGGGGATTATGATAAAGAATATAAAGATTTTTTAGGAAAACTAGATGAGCAAGACTTGCATCCAAATGAGTATGACGAAGCAGTGTCAAAGTGGCAAGATGATTGGCATAAGCAAAATCCTGAAGCCAAAGAACAAATGGTAGGCTCTGCAGAATCTGGAAAAGCTTTTGATGAAGCAAAACAGGCTCGTGGTGAAAAATTAGATGAAGGTCGATTGAATTTAATTCAAGGTGGAGCATCTAGTGGAGAAAGTTCTGCTGGTGAATTTAGCACTCAAGCAAGCGGTGGAAGTGATATAGATAATTCTATGCAAACTGCTGCACAAATGGTTGGTGGAGCTAAAGGTGAAAGTGGATACGAAGCTGGAACAGTTAAAGATCCAAACGCAATATTTAGAGAACAAAACCCTGAATTTGTTGCACAGTTGAAACAAAAATTAGCCGCAAAATTGGGACGAAATCCTGAGGCACAAGAAAGACATGATGCCATGCCAACACGTAATAGAGTTCCCAAGGAGCAACAACCCGGTGCGGTTAGAACCCTTTCACCTGAAGAAATACAAGCACAGTATGGTGATAGATTTAAAGTTAAGAAACCTGGAGGGGATCAATAATGGCAAAGAGTAAAACAGACAGAACTGGAATATTTCCAGTTTGGGCTAAAGATGGAGAAGATGTAACTCATAAGTTTGAGAGATATGGTCCATTGCCTACACCTCAAGAAATGAGAAAGCGTGCCTTATTCGGAATTCCTTTGAAATCTGCATTAACTGGCGAAGTGATTGACGATGAAACATTGACTCATTATATTAACTCTGCAATCTCTGAAATTGAACATGAGTTGGATATGTACATTACGCCTGTTACATTTGAAGAGAAACATGATTATAGTAGACATGAGTTTACTTGGAGTTATAACTATTTAAAGTTGAATCACCCAAATATAATCGCCGTAGAGAAAATACAATTGTCTTTCTCGAACGGTGCATCTACTGAAGATAACGCTTTTGTTGATTTTCCATTGGAATATGTACACGTTATGCCTCAAGAGGGTGTAATACAACTAGTGCCCGCTTTTGGAACAAGTCTATCTGGTTTCTTATTGTCTGCATTTTCTGGAACTCAGTTCCATGCTCTAAGAGCAATGGGCTTACATAACTTTCCTGGTGGTGTTCGAGTAAAATACCAAGCAGGATTTGAAGAAGATAAAGTTCCTACAGCAATGATTGAACTTATTGAAAACATGGCAGCTTGGAAGCTATTGTCTTTTATTGGACCATTAATATTTCCGCATACTTCTGTGGGTGTTTCTATGGATGGTGTAAGCCAAAGTGTTGGTACTCCAGGACCTCAATTCTTAGTTAACAGGATTAAAGATCTTGGTGAGATCATAGATAAACAAAAGATAGCTATTAAAGGTTATTACCAACGTTCTTTCCAGATAGATTTCTTTTAAGGAGAAGGTCAATATGTCTAACGAAGATGTAAATAAATATAAAGAGCGAAATGAGAGAAATAGGGCTCGTAAGCCTAAAGCTCCACAAGATTGGTCTGGCCTTAATGATCCTAAACCACCTAAAACTAGACCTCATTATGAGAAATATATAAAGAACATGCAAAAAGAAGATAAGATTCCTGGTGGACTAGCCGACAACGCAGATCCTAGAGATTTTGATCCAAAGAGTTTAGAAGAAGGCATTCTTGTTGAGATGGAACATACTTCTGATAAAAATATTGCAACAGAAATTGCAATGGATCATTTAACCGAAGACAAAAACTACTATAAGAAATTAAAGACAATAGAAAAAGAAGAACTACGCATAGATGAAGAAGCTGATGGTAAGAAAGAATTAGATTACGGCAAAGAAGAATTAGATAAAGAAGATGATGCCGGTAGAGCAGCTAATTCGCAATATATTGCACAGCAAGAATACGATGAGAAAGTTAGAAATCGCTGGAAGAAACTTAAAAAAGCAATGGCTGAAGATGCTTTTATGAGCATTGATGAAGCCCTTACACCTGAAGAAGAAGAGCAAGAAACTCCGCCAGAAGGTGATCTACAATCCGATGGGCAAGATCAACAAACTGGTGAAGATCTTAGTGATGATGAGTTACATCAAATGCTATCTGGTATTGAGGGTGGAGAAGAAGAAGCAGAATCCGATGATTCTGAAGCTTCTGAAAATGATTTTGAAAATGAAGAAGACGAAGATAGTGAAGAAGACCAAGACAACGACGGTACTGCAGATGCAGATGAAGAGTCATTAGAAGAAATGATGGATCAACTTGGCTATTCTCAGGAAGAAATTGCACATACAGTTCACGGACATCACTTCCCTGATGTTGATGAATTGAAGCAAGCTAAATCGCAAACAGAGCATGCTAAGCGTGAAGGTGAATTATCACTTCAACAATTAGAAGCTGAGATTAAGCAAATGGAAGGTTCTCTTAAGAATGGCCATGCTGAAAGAATAAATCAATATGATGCTGACCATAAGAAATCACTTCTCGAATTAGAAAGAGAACATACTAAGCGCATGAAAGATGTCGAGTATGCTAAAGCACAAATGGATGCTGAAGCCAATGATGAAACTGATCATAAGAAAAGGCTTAGAGAAATTGAACTAGAAAGAGCCAAGAAAGACATTCCTGGCGATAAGTTTGATGATACTGAACATCAAAAACGTATGATGGACTTAGAATATGAAAAAGCTAAGCGAGAAATGGAATTGGATCTAGAGATTAAAAAACAACAAGCTGAACTAAAGATGAAACAGATGATGGTGGATGCTGACGTTCGTAAGAAAGAAAAAGCTCAAGCTGTTAAAGAAAAAGCAGCTGCACCTAAGGAAAAGGTAAAGTAATGGCAGAAGTTGCCGCAACAGTATTTGCTTGTGCTTATATCCTTCTAGTTATCGGATCTATTCTTTTCCTTTCCTATGCTTGGTATAAAGATATGAAGCGTAGGAAAAGACCTAAACTAAAACTAGTGAAGAGGAAAGATGGCTAAAGCGGGTGAGCTAAATTGGGATGAGTTAAAGAAGTCCGATGAAGAATACACCCATGAGCCTACTGCTCTATGGGCAGCTGATAAACACGGTGGTGGTAAACAAGGTGTTGATCCACTTAATAAATCTAAGCCAGTACTAGTTAAAGGCGAGATTCCTAGAAAACCTACCAATGAAGAAATAGCCGGCTATATTCTCAAGGGTGCTCCCCAACAACCTACCGATGAGCAAATGTTTGGACATTTAGTTGTGACTGAAGAAATGGCCAAGAAAGCCGAAGATGATTGGCAGAATAAGCAGGGTAACTTAATTAAAGCACTAGAAGCTCCCATTATCCCAGAAGACCAAAAAGATGCCGAGTGGGCAAGTGGTGAATCCTTTAATGACTCTCTCACTGAAGAAGAACGCATCAAACGCAATATGTTCACTGATCCAAATAGCAATTAATATGATATAATATACATATTACAGTTAAATCAGCAGGTGATTTGACTTAAGGTATAGGATTATGTATGGCTAAATGCGATGAAACTCGCATCACAGAAAAGCGTTATTATGCTATCTCTCCACAGCTTTTTACAGCAGATGGGTTGACAGATGGCACAATTACAGTTGCTGATACTTTCTGTTGGAAAGTTGGTATGTGTGTCACATTAGTATCTGATACTGTTGCCCCTTATAAAGTAAAAATCAAAGCAATTCTTTCAGAAACCATTATAAAAGTTGGTGAAGTAAATACTCCTATATATAAGGGTTTAGATGTATCAGCACTGATAGTTGCAGACAATGCAATGATAGGTCTCCCAGATGATCACCACAACAACAAACGTCCAACCATTGATTTGTATGAGATTTGGCGTCAAGTGTATGAAGAAGAGCCTACTGTGGCTGTCAGATCACATCTTGTTGATTGGCTTGGAAGAAGTTACTGTGCAGAAAATCCTTTACCTGTAGACGCAACAATTGTAGTTCCACCTGGCGGCCAAGATGTTAATGTACGTGATGAAAATGGAGATCCGTTTACAACATTAAACCCTTTACCTGTTGAGGTTGCAGGTACATTAGTCAGTGTTCCTAAGGCCATACGTATATCAGTGCCACTTGCTAATACCGAATATTCCTATACGTTTACAACAGCAACAAGACGTTTTAAATTTAGAGTAGAAGCCGGTGGTGCAAAGGCTCGTATTGCTTGGGCCACTGGCGATACTGCCACAGACTATTGGGATGTTAGTGCTGGTTCATATTATGAAGATCAAGATTTAGATTTGACTGCTGGTGTTACTATATATTATAGGTTAACTAAGTCTAATCAAACAGTTCAAATACAGTATTGGGAGTAAGTTTAACTTACATATATGGTAGAATATTAATGTTAATACAAGTATATAGGGAGATGTTTTAATGAAAGATCATTTAATTTTTGATACTACAGATGTTGATACAATCAACGATACTGATAGTGTAGGTGCTTATGTACGCTCAGGTGATGCTGGTGCATTAATAACGCACCATAGTCCAGTTGAGGCTGGTGATGTTGCTTTTGACTTTGTTGATGGTGATGTAACTGTTGGAACTGATACTATCAATGAAACAGCGCATGGTTTACTAGATGGTGATGTTATTCAATTGACATCAACAGGCACTTTACCTGCTGGTTTAGCTTTAGCTACTGATTACTATGTAATTAGAGTTGATGCTGATAATTTCAAGCTTGCTGCTTCTGCTAAAGATTCTGAGGAAGGAGTAGCTGTTGATATTACTGCTGCTGCTGGCGGTGGTACCCACACATTAACTGAGCAAGAAGTCAAAAAACGTGCTCTTGATGTTTGGATGGTTAATCCAATCGACGTCAATATCACACAAGCTGATGAGATCACTGTTTATCAAGGAACTAGTCCTTGGGTGGTTAGTGCAACTGATTTAGATATTAGAGATCTTCTTCACACTCAAGATTCAATAAGATTAGGTGACGGAACTGCATTCTTCACTAGTACTTCTGAAAATAGTGATATAGCTCTTGATGTACATATTTCAAACACTGAGATTGCTGTTGTTCAAGGAAGTGACTCTCCTTGGTCTATTGATGACAACGGTGGTTCAATCACTGTTGATGGTACTATTGCTGCTACTCAATCAGGAACTTGGACTGTAGGTCTTTCAGAAGATCATAACTACGGTGCTGTTGGTGCTAATACTCTTAGAACTGCTGCTCAAATTGGTAATGCTACTGGTGCTGCTGATTTTGGATCAGGTGTAACTACTGCTCAGACATTACGTGTTGCATTAGCTACTGACACTTCGTTTAATACAAACGATGCTGCTCTTGCAAATACTGCAATCGCCAACGCTGCTAACTTTATGAGTGTTGCCAATACAGCTGAAGATGTTGTTGCTTCCCCACTTGCTTCTAGAAAGTACTTGTGGATTTACAACTTTGGCAATAAGAAAGCTTATATCGGAGCTACTGGTGTAAGTGATGCTAACGGATTCCCTCTTTCTCCTGGTTCATACATGGAAATGAGAGCTGGAGCTGCTGTAGATATTGAGTGGGTAAGTGCCGATACAAGTCAACAGATTAGAACTTTAGAACTTAGTTAATCAATAACTTACATATTAGTTAATTTGGGGGTATAATGGTATTATACTCCCTTTTTTTTATGTATATAGAGGTTAAATATGAAAGACAAATTTACAGAAGATGACAAACAAAAGTTTATAGACTTTCTTAATATGGTAGCTGATCATGCAGAATTTAAGGTAAAAACTAAAGAATTAGTCCAATACTTCAAATTACTTGCTCATATGCAACAAGCTATCTTACCTAAGATAAATGCTAATATATTAGAGGTTCTAAAAGTAGTTGAAGCACAAGAAACTGCTGAAGGATCTGAGGAGTAATACATGTTACAGCCTTTAGACGGACCATCAGCACAGGGTGTTATCGCAGTTGATAATGTAACTGTCAAAGAGATCAAGATAGGTGCCTCTGCTCTAGATGAGAGAAAGGTTATCACCTTACAACCAGAAGGCAAAATAAGAGTCTTATTTGGTGATGGCAGTACAGTACCTAGTGCGGCAACAATGTTGACCGATGGCTTTGTGCATAATAAAGATGTTATAAGAAGTTACGAGGCCTCAGAGAAGCAAGAGGTTTATATGCTTTCAGACACAGGTGCAAGTGTTAATGTTATATTAGCTGAGAGGGCATAATGTCTGGATCTGGTAGAGACGAATTCGAACGTCATGCAATCGAAACACCATTTGACCCGGACAATGATCCCGATTGTGGATTCATATCAGAGAATGTTCAAGAAGTTATAGAAGAATTATGTCATCAAGTTGACACATCTGCTTCTCCTGGTTTTACTTGGGGAGCAAGTGGTAATATTCCATCAAATACATGGTTACTAAATGATACAGTTCCCTCTAATAAATCCGGTAGAGCAATATTTTTAACTGGTGCTACTTTAGAGCAAATATTTGTTAGAGTTGAAAATGTTACAACTGTCGGTGTTGGAGTTTATGAACATGATGGTACTACTTATACTTTATTAACTACAGTTAATTTAGTAGCAACACGAACTGGAGATTTCTCAATAGCTAGTATAGCATTAACAACTGGCAAAGAATTAGCTATGAGAATAGAATCTGGAAGTGCAAAAAATCCAGTTGTAGGTTGTGTTCTTAAGGGGTCATTTTAATGGCTAAGATAATTAAAAATACTACAGTATCTGACATAGAAATATATGAAACAGGTGTTACCATTGTAGCATCAGGGCAAATCTTAATAGATCCAATTAACTATGGTTATTGGGCAACCACAGAAGCTATTACTGAATTAACTTCGGATATTAACTCTGGAGATATAGTTGTAAATGATGGAACTAGTGATCTTAGTGCAGCGGCTGGTTTGAAATTTTTAAGAATACCAGATGAAGCTTTGAGTCAAAGATTTGAAGGGAATACAGCAAGATCAAATGGATTTCCAGATGACCTCTCAACACAAGAAGCTATTGAATTTGCTAAAACAACTGTTTCTGGAAAAATGCAGGATTTTGAATTTACCACTACTGGACAAACTTTTGATAAATGGGTTAATATTGCCCATCCTTCTGATTCTAGTGATGCTACCCCCTTTGTTGCTTTATGGAGTGGAAGTGTTATAGGAATTTCTTATATGAATAAAAACGATGATTCTAGTATTGATTTAGAAATTTATATAAATGGAACTTTACAATATACTTGGGCAATAAGAAATAAACGATGGGCCTACATCACAGATGAAGCGGGGTTATCAACTTTAACTCAAGGTGATAGAATATCAATTTTTGCTAGAAAAGTTACTGGAACAGGAATTATTAATCCTGCAGGTATTTCTGGAGAAGTAATGTCAGTTATTAGTGCTATTGGAAATAATAGCGGTGGAGCCCAAAATGGAGTGTAAAAATGGCTAAATGGATAAAAAATACAACTGTAGGTAGTAAGACTTGGCTAGGACAACAAGTAGCAGCTAGTACTTACTATAATATTCAAACGTCTGAAGAATCTAATTGGGCTAATGATTCAACACTTCTAACTGATATTGGAAGTGGTGATGCACTTGTTGCTAAAGATGATTCTGGAAATAATGATATAACAGATGTATCTGATGCAATAAATTATCTTAAAGATGATATAGCTAAAGAGGTTTTAACTCAAAAAGAAAAATCTAATATAACACTTAAAATGGCTTGTGGTAAAGCTACCTCTAATGTATCTGGCTTTGTTCAATTAGATATTAAAGTACCTGGAACAGCTGGTAGTGGCGATGGCAGATACGTTGAAGGTGGAAGTGCTTGGTTTTTAACATATCATCCCGATGACCATTTTAAAGTTCACGTTATTGATGTTGATAATATTTTAGGTTATGGCGCTGGAACTCAAGTTGGATCATATACTGAAGATGGAGCCAATGCAGGATTTTATGCCGAACCAGATGGAAAAGTTCATGTAAATTCTATGGGATTTTTTGGATTTATAAACTCAGGTTTATACTTAAGAATGGAAGCCCAGTGTGGCGACAATACTCAAGATACCATCTATACGAACATTATATGGGGCAAAAAAGTATAATGAAGCAATATTTTTGGAATATCTTAATATCAATTGACCAATTGGTGAATACCATATTTGGCGGAGATCCTGATGAGACTATAAGCTCTCGCATGGGTAAATGGTCTAGAGATGGTAAAAATGATCATGGTCTTAAAAAGCCTATATATAAAATAGCTAACTTTATAGTTGAGCTATTCGAAAAAGATCACTTTGAGAAATCAATAGAAGAAGACGAAGGAAAGAACGAAACTATTAAGTAGGATCTAGTAGCTTCTTGAGTTCTATGAGAACAACAGAAAGTTCTTTAATTCTAGCATCCATTGTGCGTAGTTCGGCTATCCGTTTTTCACGTTCTTCTATGAGCTTTTCAAGCTCCCCACTTAGTTCCTGTAGCCTTTTATTTATCTTATCTTGCATATGAGGATTATACTCGTTTAACCCTAGAATATGGTAGAATTTACCTAGACAGTAAGCCACTTATACGTAGGAGTGACATAGAATGAGCGATAAACTCGACATGATCTATGACTTATTGAAATCAGGTCGAGAAGAAGACACTAGTTTCAGAAAAGAAGTCAGGGCATCACATAAAGAAACAGGTGAAAAACTCACCAAGATAGAGACTTCAACCACAGAGCGTTTGACTAAGATAGAAGCCACAAATGAAATTCAAAATGCTCAGTTGGCGGATCATATGCGTAGGACTGATTTACTAGAAGATCTACATAAAGATAATGAAAAAAGAATTATAGTTCTTGAAGAGCCAGTAAAGCTCAGAAGATCTATAAGAGAAAAACTAATAATTGCCGGCAAAGTTGCTGGTGCACTTGTAGCCATTGCTGGCGCATGTGCTTATTTTTTAGGACTATTTTAATAACGTTGTGACACTGCTTCGAGCAGTGACTTAAGGAGATAATTATGGCACAACATAAAGCAAGCGATAACAGATCATTACGAAGCGCATTGAAGCACAAACGTGCTGCAGATACACTTTTAAATGACATATCGGAACTAGAAACAAATGTAGCCGGTGCAGCCGCTAAAGTTGCAGCTGATACTAATACTACTTGGGATACAGACTATGTAGCCACATGGGCAGTAGCTGAGACTGAGTGGGATGAAACTGGTACTGATGCACAACATAAAGCATCTTTACGAAGAGTAATGAGAAGTGCATTGTCTCATAAGAAATTGGCAGATGAAATGGTTGATGCCATGGAAGAAGCTCAAGTATCTATGAATGCAGTGTTAGCTCAGATGGATGCAGATGCTGGAACACTAAGCGCTGATGGCGTTTATGAAGCATACAGAATCGCATCAATTGATCCTGATGCAGAAGGTGACGAGGCTCAACATAAAGCGTCTTTCAGACAGTCTTTGAGAAAAGCTTTGGCTCATAAAAATTTAGCTGATAGAATTATCGACAATATGGTTGCAGCACAAGATGCTGTTAATGCTATGATCGATGCTATTCAAGCTGCTAACTAAGGAGTAGAGAATGCGAAGACAAGAAATTGATCGTAAAAGAGAACTTAGAGATGCTATAAGCGGACGTAAAAAAGAGAAGGCTCCCAAGAAGGAAAAGCAGAAGGAAATCGATGCTGACCTCAATGATGATGGTGTGGTAGACGAAGAAGACCTAAACCTAGCTCGTGAAGCCGTTGAAGCTGCTAAGAAAGCTAAAAAAATAGTTAAAAGAAAGGGTGAATAATTATGTCACAAAGTAAAGCAAGTTTAAGAAAAAAAGTTCGTTCAGCATTAGCTAATAAAGAAGCTGCTGATGATATACTGGAAGCAATTAATAAGTTGCAGACTACTTTAAATGCAATTTTGGTAAAATTAGATGCAGATACTGGAGTTACAGATACTGATTATTCTGATAGTTTAGTTGAAGAAATTAAGTTAGATTAAGGAGATAATATGCCACAAAAACCACAAAGTGAAATGAGTTTTCGTCCAGGTAAAATGTCTGAGGGTGATGAGTTTATTCTTCGAGAATTATATGAAGAAATAAACAATCTTCGAGCTGCTCTGGACATGGACGTAGATGGTGGACCAAAAGCTCGAATTTTAGAACTAACCACACAAAACGATAATTTACAAGATGAAGTTAATGACTTAAAAGCTGCCCAACTTATTAGTGAAGCCAATATATCAAAGCTTCAAGTGGCGATACAAGCTTTAGCTGTTAAATTAGACACAGAAGACGTAACTAATCTTGATCAGGATTATTTAATACAAACAAACAATAATTTATTTTAATAATTAAATTCTTTAAAGGAGAATAAAATGAGCACAGGAAAAGCAGACGTATCGGGAAGTTTTCAATTATCAACCTTCGTTGAAGGAGGGACCGTCCCTCAGTCAAATGGATCAGGAGCAACAACTATTAGAGCAAGAGGTAAAGGGTCTATGAACGTAAAAGTCACTTTAAGTGATAATACTATATATAACTCAACTTTACAGATGTCATCAGAAGAATCTAGAACTTTGTCGGTTTTTGTCGCAATTGGTCAAACCAATACTAACAACGAATCAGCCGAAACAAATTCTGCAACAACAAAAAATGTTGCAATACAAGTAAAATCTACTGGAGTAACTATTTCTAAAATTGAATCAGCTTGTAGTGGAAAAATTGATTCTGCAAATATTAATTATAATGATACCGAATGGAATTCAATTGCAGATAATTGTACTACAGCAATGGACACACTGACCGATCCTTATACCAATAGCGAGCTATATGATCTTTTGGGTGAGGGTGGGGCCAAACCGACAGTAACTCTTGCCACAGCAGCGCCAGGTCGAGGTCATTTAGGCGCTGGTCCAGCATAACTTATATAATAAAAGTTTAAAAAGAAAGCCTAGGGAAATCTGGGCTTTTTATTATCTAAAATTAATAAACTCTTTCCAAGTTCCAAGATCTTATGCAGACATTTCTATTACTATATAACCGAATTTTATATAACTCAAATCCTGAACAATCTCCAATGAGTCGACCACGTTCACCTTTATAAATACCACTTGTTATATCAACCAATTGGTTATATCCTGTAGGCATATTCGCACATCCAAATATAAATATTATAAAAACAAATATACTATTCTTGATCATACATATCCCCACTATAATACTCACCAATATATTTAAGCGTTTTAAACTTAGCTGGAGACTTATTTGTTCCACTAAATAACACATTAGTTCTGTAAATATATAAATTAGAATGTGGATAATATATAAC
>Ga0307377_10001398_pt1 | contig 30705 bp, 33 predicted proteins | sample TR3MG_FD_202535 | JGI IMG/M metagenome (GOLD analysis project Ga0307377, IMG submission 202535) | Soil microbial communities from Risofladan, Vaasa, Finland - TR-3 | ecosystem: Environmental > Terrestrial > Soil > Coastal area > Acid sulfate soil | place: Finland: Risofladan, Vaasa | collected... | reverse complement strand
AATCAAATCAAATCAAATCAAATAGGTGATGTTACTTACCATCAAATTAATTATGAGCGAAACTGATAAATTTATTATTGAAATTAGCACCGCATTTAACGAGAGTGGTAGCTTTAAAGCGATTCAAGAATCTTCGCTATCCAATCTAGGTATAGAATTAGATAATGATTCAGAGGTGTGGCAAAGAATTGAAGAGGCCATACTTCACACAATTTACAAGTTCTATCAAGAAGAAGAAGCAAGCAAGCCGTCAGAGGGTTTAAAGGGGGTGCGAGATGCCATGATAGAGCGAGGAGATTGGTGCAATCACGAGGGGGCAGTATACCTTTCAGAAGGGGTATGGATAATGCCCGATGGAACATTAGATATAGATTAATTAAATTAAACAGGTGATGTTACTTACCATCAATTACATTATGAACGATATTATTTCAATAAACATTCTTGAACTAGCTAGTGAACTAGCAGAAAGAGAATTAAAATTAATTTTGGGTGACAAAAGTATATTCCAAATTGATAACAACTGCACCATATACACAGATGATGCACAAGATGTATTCAATGAATTGTATGACAAGTACTATTCATTGATAGAACATATTCAAGAACCAATAAACAACTAGAAATTATGAAATACGAAAATTTTTTATTCTCACAATTATTTATGAGCCACGTTGAGAACAACGAAACAGAATACCAAGAACTTGAATATGATTTGATATTTCCCGAAGTATTAAAACATCAAAAGCTATTCTTAAAATCTAACTTTAATGTAGATGTGAGGAGCGAGTATGATTGTATAGTTAATTATTTAGAAGAAAATTTACCAAATGAACCCTCAGTATAGTCATACGAGGAAAAACACAATCAATAAACAAATAAACAAATAGGTGATGGCTTACCATCAAATTTATTATGGCAAATCATTGTTACAATCAGATTCACCTAGAGGGTGATAAAGAGTCTATAAAAGAATTAAGAGATAGACTAACAGACACATACGATAAGTTTAATTATTTAAACGGATGGTGTGACTATATACTAAAGGTAAGAGATGACTTCGACTACAACTTCGATGAAGACAAACGTGACCACTACTTCTATGGTAGCAGATGGTTTGAATTTGATATAGAAGGAGATTCAAACACTATAGCATTATTAGGAGATAGTGCGTGGTCACCTATGGAAAAATTCACCGAAGAACTATGCAAGGTATATAACCTAATAGGTAGTATCGAGTATAGCGAAGAAGGCTGCGACTTTGCAGGCATTACAGAGTTTGATTCTAATGGCGAGGCATCTAAGAAAGAGTTTACATATTCAGAGTATGAATACAAGTGTCTAGACATTATTTATTGGGTTGCAAGCCAAATTGAATACTTGCAAGATGCATCTAAAGAAGATGTTGATGACTTTGTAAAGGAAGCAAGTAAATATGCGTCTGAGAAAGACATTAGTTTTGTTTTAAATGAATTAAACCAATAAACAATTAGAAATTATGAATAAAGTAGATAGCAAAGCATTTATTGAAGGGCGCAAAGCTTATTTTGATGGAATAACAACAACCAACAATCCATATGAAGATGTTGGTGAGGATTCTCAGCAATGGTTGAATGGTTACTTTTCAAGTCAATTTTATTAATACAACTAGAAATTATGAAAAAGAAAACAACACTACTCGATAGGCTAAAGCCTGAACTAAAGGAAGCCTTAATGAACCATAAAGAATACGAAACAATTCGTGAGTCAATAATTAAGTCTTTGAAAGACAAGAGATTCGTTACTGATTTAACTATATCAGAATCATCCTACTTAGGAATTTGTATAGGAAAATCTCTGCCTAGTATACTAGACATAATAGATTGCTTCATTGATGTTTTGGACAAACCACTTGTAGACGTAGACCACGATGGTATACCAACTAATGTGACAGACGAAGATGCTGAGAAGCACAACCACCAAGCAATGATTGACCAAGAGTGGTACGAAACTGTAGGGTGATGACGCAGAGTGATATCAAAGTAATGGCTATTAACTTGTCTGAACGACACGGCATTAAGCTAAGTCGTTCGGATGAGTTTAATAAGCTAACACCTCAGTTGCAAGGCAGGGTGAGAAAGGAAGTATATAACAATTTAGTAAACGCAGATATAGTATAATATAATGGAAACAATCGTAAAAAGAATACAAACAGTTGATGCACAAGTAATCAAAATCAATAACCAAATCAACAAGTTAGAAAACGAGGCAAAAGGTTTAAGGTCTAAAGTCAGTAAGATGCTGAAGTACAACAACTACAAGATTAAGTCATCTAACGAAGTGATTATTCAGTCAGCACATAACATGGTTAATGACGTTGTTAACGCACTACCCGAAATCTCTAAGGAGAAGTTATTATCCCCTTGCAGAGATAGTGAGATAGTATTGACACGACAATGCATTGGCTATATACTATATAATAAGTATGGGCTAAGTTTGACGAGCATAGGTAATATACTTGCTCGTAACCACGCCACTATCATTCACGGAAACAAGACTATAGAAATTGCACTATATTTGCATAAAAACCACAAAGACTCAAGGTCGAAAGAGATACTTAGTTACCTCAACGAGATTGGTTTAGTAATGGGTTTAACCGAGAAGATAAACTAATTATGCTATACGATGAACGATGCTATTAACGTATGCAATAATAACTATACACAGTATATAGCTGTGGCTAGGAAATACCTAGGAAGCCTTGAGGATGCAGAAGACTGCGTCCAAGAGGCTTTCTTGAAGGTAATAAGGTACAAGGATAGCTTTAACAACGTAGGCTCGTTAGAAGGGTGGATAAAGCGTATTGTAATTAACACCGCAATAGATAGTTACAGGAGACGTAAGACTCAAAAGGTTACATACGACACAGACTTGGTTGATAGGTATGACTACGCAGAGGAGGAGGAAAAACCATACATGGAAGGTATACCTAACCAATTAGTTGTCGATGCTATAGAAAGTCTTTCACCTTCATATCAAAAGGTGGCTAAGATGTACCTACTGGATGGGTATAAGCATCACGAGATTGCTGAGGTTTTAAATATATCTCTAGGAACGTCAAAATCTAATTTATCAAAAAGTAAAAAAAACGTGATTAAGTATATAAAGAAACATACATGACGATAGATAAGATTAGCGATTCAATCGCACGGGACTGGTATGAAAACCAAGGCGAATGGACATTCAGTATGGATGAGCTACGCTCCATTGGTTTTGAGGTATCCTCAGAAGAAGATGCTGAAGCAATCTGCACGGAAATAAAGACCAAGACGTTTACCAAAATGTACCACCTAATATTGAAAGAGATATACAAATGAAGAAAAAACTGATTAGAATTGAGAAAGAAACCCCCAACGACACAGAACTAGGTACTAGACTAAGAACATTAATTACACAACTAAATAATTATGATAAAATTAAAAAGACTGGTGAAAAGAATTTTATGTCTGATGAAGTTACGGAGTAAGCTTGTTACGGCAATATCTGACACAGAAATTAGAATACTAAATGATGCAATATCTTCGGGTGTGGTAAGACCATATAATATTGACTTACTCAAAAAATACCAAGAGAAGTACCACCTAGTTGACGATGCATTAATATTCATATAATGACTGACAAGGAATTAAAGAAACTGGCAATGTATATAGTCGATGAACTGACTAAGCCTAGTGAAGACATGATTGATAAACTTGGTCACTACATCATGTTCTTCGACCAAGGTCAACTTGATGAGTATGAGGAGTTAAACTTGAAGCACGAGATAGAGCAGTTAAACAAGTTACTCAAGATTAACTTAGAAGAAGAAAACTATGAAGCAGCATCCATAATACACGCTAAGATAAAGAAGTTAGAGGATGACATGAATAAAGGTTAGAGGTTTATTAAAGCAATATTTAATTTTTCTTATTCTAAGTAAATTTTTTTTTAAAAAATTATTACCACGAATCAAGCAACTAAATTAAACTATGAAGTAAAAAACTAAATTAAACTATGAACTATGAAACGTTATAAAATAACATCGTCAACAACCAATTGCAATCAAGTAAGGGTTGATTACATCAATGGATGTGATTCATCCAATGCCGTGATTAATCTATTGAAGATATATCCATCACACAGGGATATCAAAAGCATTATCCAAGTCCCAAATCAATAAGTGTAAACTTAGTAAGTATAATACTAAGTATATCCTTACTATCTTTACACTTTTTAAAACCAATGAAATCAAATCGAAGAATTAAATGGCTGTGGGATAAACGCATCGTCACAAGGCGTAACCCAGTCAACGACACACCAACCGAGACATACCACTGGGGTTGGTTCTATAAGCATGGTACTTATGAGTGCTATGAATTATTCAACAGAGAACACCTAATATCCTCATATAAGAGTTATGTGTGGCATATCTCTGTACTTAAACACATCAATGAGATGAACTATGACGAGTTCAAGGATGCCTGTATCTTTATATCTAACACCGACAACGGATTCACAAAGATTAGTATGTCTATGGAGAAGATTATTACCATGATAGACAACGTATATAACGATAACAGCAATAGTTGTCCACCCAACAAGCTGCGTAAGGTTATATTTAAGGTTGGTTGTGGACTTGAGAGACACGAGAAGAGAAGCATCGTAGGGCAACTTATAGGTAGGTCTAATCGTTTAAGTAGTGATGACGTATATATATGTATGCAGTACATTCATCAAACCAACTGTAGGGTCACTGTTGCCTCCCTTTCTAGGGACATAGGGTGTAGCAGACCAACCTTATATAAGGTGATGGATTCTGAGATGCGTGAGGAAATGAAGCGTCTTAATGAATTACTGAACAATGAAGAACTACAACGAAAAGAATTACGAAAGATACAAGGAAGACCTCAAGAAGAGTCAACCAGTCGTGAAGCTTTGGACAGAGTATACAACAGAGGAATTAATAATCAAGTTCCTACCAATGGTTGAGTCAATATCTAGGTCGTTTAATACCAGTGACACATCAAGCGGAGTACTGGATATCATGGACTTGATACAGTATGGGTCTATAGGTTTGATAGCCGCAGTAAACAAGCTAGACGTTGAGGTTTCTATGTCCAAGGATGACCCAGAGCGTTCCATCAAGTCATTCCTAGCTAAGAGAATCAAGGGTGCAATCAGACGTTCTGTTGATAATAACAGAGGCACGATGAGGGTCACAGAGTATAGACAGAACGAGATTAGGAAGTCCAAGCATGGTGTTGAGCTGATATTCAATTCTGTGTTTAAATCTATCGATGCATACGACACATCATCGGGTAACGCATTCTACAACATCCCTGAGATTGACAAGACATATAATATAGATATGCTTAATAGTTACCTACTGAACGTCATGAAAGAGATACTTAACTACGATGAATATAACATAGTGAGATTATTTTATGGACTTGATTGTCAACGTCAGGGGGCAAAGTATATAGCTAAGTACTTAGGAATGAACAACTTAGGAGGTCACTCAAAGATATCATCCATTAAGAAGTATGCCATCGACAAAATAATTAATAAAATAAATGTAGAAAGTTTAATTCTATTTGAATAGAACCATTATATTTGTAGTCTAAAGGTTGCAAACCAATAATATTTTTTTCTTATCAAGAAGCCCAGCTAAAGTTTTGCAACCCTTTGACTGGGCTTTTTTAATTTAATTTTTTTTTTATGAAAACCAAATCACTAAATCAGAAGCTTGCCTACATACAGGCTAAGTTTCACAGTAAAAAGACCCGATACAATTCATTCGGTAAGTACAACTTTCGTTCGGCAGAAGATATTCTGGAGGCTATCAAGCCATTTTTGTTGGAATTAGACGTAACAGTCCGTATTAATGAGGAGTTAACAGAGGTCTTGAACGTCCCTGTAATTAAAAGTGTTGCCACCATAACAGATGGGGATAGCGAGATTCACGCAACTGCGGTTGTGGGTATTGACCTAGACCAAAAGGGTATGCAGATGCCTCAGAAATTTGGTAGTGCATCGAGTTATGGAAAGAAGTATTCACTAGGAAATCTTCTACTTATAGATGACACGCAGGACTCAGACGCAACTAACGACCACGGAAAGTCTAATAATGTTGTGTCCAATAAGAAGTCCCTACTCAAGGGTACTAAGGAGTTTGATGCGGCAAAGAAGTACCTATCAGACGGTAATAGTATCGACACAATCAAGTTGAAGTATGACGTTAGCGAGAGCGTTGAAAAGATGTTGTTGTCATGAAGCATGAAGAAATAATAGACAGACTCCGTAATGACGAGGATTATTACGGGGACTTTGGTAAGCAGTACCTATCTAACTCAGACATACACGCATTACTTCGTAACCCACTAGCCTTCAAGGAGGATATGGGTATGAACACGGCATTCCTAGTTGGTGGTTACTTCCATACGGCAATACTAGAGCCAGACAAGCTCAAGAAGTATAGAATCATTGAGGCATCTACCCGTACCACAAAGAAGTACAAGGAGATATCTGATGGAGAGATGTGTCTGTTGCAGCATGAGGTTGACCAGATTGAGTTGATGCAAGACAGACTGTTAGGTAACGATGTATGTAACCAGTTGATACGCAACGGTAATATTGAGTACGAGGTTCCGAACGTAACCAACATCGGTGGTAATATGTGGAAGGGTAAGGCAGACATCGTGAACCATGATGACAAAATGATTATTGACATTAAGACCACGGGTAACATATCCGCATTCAGGTCGAGTGCATATAAGTATAACTACGATAGTCAGGCATATATATATACGCAACTATTCGAGGGATATGACTTTACGTTTGTTGTCATCGACAAAACCACATTGCAGATTGGTTTATACGACTGCTCCTCTTCGTTCTATCAGAGTGGACAGGAGAAGGTTGAGCAAGCTAATCTGAACTACGACTTGTTCTTTAAACTAGGGGACACAGACCCTAACCAGTTTCTGACTACAGAGACACTTTAATTCTTATTTATTTATTTTTATTTATTTATTTAATTTTATTTTATTATGAAAATTCTAGCAACAGGAAGCCTTAACGTGGCAGAAATTCCGAAGCATAAGTTAGTCAAGGGTGTTAAAGGCTTATACCTTAACTACAAAATATTGGTAGACACCGATGCAGACCAGTTTCAAAACAACGGCTCGATAACCGTCAACCCGTCTAAGGAGGAGCGTTTGTCGAAGGAGCCAGTAATATACCTCGGTAACCACAGGATTGTGTGGATGGATGAGGGAGACTCTGGATTAAATGAGAGACCAACGTCTAATCCAAAATCTGAAACTAAAGAGAAGGATGACTTACCATTCTAACTATGAAAGTTACAGACACCGAAATCAATGGATTCAAGATTGACAAGTTCAATCAGCACGGTCTGGAAACGGGAAAAACACAGGGGATTTGTCCTCTGTGTTCTCATGACCGAAAATCAGCTAATCAAAAGCTGAAGTGTGCCTCCTACGACTGGGAGAGAGGGCTAGGTACTTGCCATAACTGTGAAACTAGTTTTCAGTTACACACATACGAGAGAAGGGGTGAGGTTACTAAGGTGTATACCAAGCCACCAAAAATATCTTTGGATGATTATAATACAAAGGTTACATCTTGGTTTAACTCCCGTGGTATATCAGAGCAGACAATGAAGGATTTAATGATTAGTGAGGGTGTCGAATGGATGCCACAGACTGGTCAAGACGAGAACACAATACATTTTAATTACTTCATAGGAGATGAGTTAGTCAACGTGAAGTACCGTGATGGGCGCAAGAACTTCAAGCTATATAAAGGTGCAGAGAAGGTGTTCTATAACATAGACAGAACCGTGGGTCACGACACCGTGATGATAGTTGAGGGAGAGATGGATGTTTGTGCAATACATGAGTCTGGATACAAGAGCGTTGTAAGTGTACCGAACGGTGCAACTATTAATTCAAACAACCTAGACTACTTAGATAACTGCATCGACTATTTTGATAATAAGAAAAAGATAATTATTGCCGTTGATTCGGACGATGCTGGCATAGCATTACAGACAGAGTTAATTAGGCGGTTTGGTGCGGAGCTGTGTTGGATTGTAGACTTTGATGACTGCAAGGATGCTAACGAGTATCTTATTAAGCATGGTAAAGAGGCACTCACCGCACGTTTAACGACAGCAAAACAGGTTCCGTTAGAGAACGTGGTGACATTTAAAGATATCGAGGAAGAACTAAGGGACTTTGTCCTGAATGGGTTTAAGCCAGGCTATCAGATTGGTATTGAAAGTTTTGATAAGATATTTAGCACATACACAAGTCAGTTCATCACTGTAACTGGTATACCTAGTTCTGGTAAGTCTGACTTCGTAGATATGATGTGTGTTGGATACAATAAGAACTATGATTGGAAGATTGCATACGCATCTCCAGAAAATCATCCTACGTTTCTTCACGCCCATAAACTAATGCGTAAGATTTGGGGTGACATGCCAACCTCTAAAGACTTTGATAATGAGAAGTGGGTTGAGGTTTCTGAGCGTCTTAATGATGACTTCTACTTTATCGACATGGATAATTATACCCTTGAGGCTGTATTAGCTAAGGGTGCTGAATTGGTTAGGCGTAAGGGCATTAAGTGTCTAGTGATTGACCCATTTAATAAAGTTAGAAGTGAGGATAGGCAATCAGATATTAATGTCTATACTATGGACTACCTATCGAAGATAGAGGTCTTTGCAAAAAAGTATGACGTTCTAGTCATTGTAGTGGCTCACCCTACTAAAATGTACAAGACTCCCGATGGTAAAATAGATGAACCAACAATGTACAATATTAAGGGTGGTGGTGAGTGGTATGATGCCAGTTATCATGGTATATTAGTGCATCGTGATTACGAAGCAAAGACAGTCAAGGCTAAGGTATTAAAGGTAAAGTTTCAAAACTTAGGCGAGAATAACGCAGAGGCACACTTTCAGTGGGACTGGAGGAGTGGAAGGTTTGACCCCATAAAGGAGATTGATATTAAGATGCCGTGGGAGTTAGATGCCTAAACTAAAGAAGAAATCAATAATGGGTAAGTATTATGCGACTTATGATGAAATGAATGCTGCAATGTGGTGTGTTAAAAATAACATCAAGGTATCACCATTAAAGAAGTCTTACACAGAGGATGTGTGGTACATTGAGATAGCAATTAATGGTAAGACGCACAAATCACCTGAGGCTTATGGTAAGGTATTCGTTTGGGAAAAGATGTATGAGTTCTATTTATATTATTATAACAAATAATTAAAAACAATTATGGAAAGTAAATACTTAAAGTACGAGAAAGAAGTTAGATTAATAAGAGAGGACACGGGACATGGCTCGGATAGGATAGCACAAGCTATAAGCTCTAAGTATCCTGAAGAAGAAATAAGCGCACATTCATTTGGTAGGTACATAAGGAAGAATGGTTGGATAAGGCCATCCATTGTGGATGAGTCAATGCATAGAAATAATCTCAATCCAAACGACAACTGGAAACTATCTTGGGTTAAGGATAAGGTAACAGGGACATCAACCTTAGTTGTCAACCCAGATTACAAGAATGCTGAGTCGGTTGACTACGAGCAGATAAGGACTGAGATGATAGACGAGATGAAGAGGTTGTCCCCGAAGGTTGACAGGTATAAAAGAAAGAAAAACAAAGACCCCCACTGCTTGGTGTTGGATATAGCTGACCTACACATAGGGAAGTTGGCAACGAAGGACGGGGCTAATGACACCTACAATGTTGATATGGCAATCGACAGGGCTATAAGGGGTAGCATGGACTTGATTGATAAGTCTCAGCCATACAATATAGATAAGATATTCTTTATCATTGGTAACGATGTTCTACACATCGACAATGCAAAGACTAGAACCACAACGAGTGGTACACCACAGGACACCGATGGTATGTGGTACGACAACTTTAAGATAGCAAGGGGTGTGTACTGTCACATTATAAATATGCTTTCAAGTATAGCCGATGTAGAGGTTATCCACTGCCCGTCTAACCACGACTACATGACTGGCTTTATGCTGGCAGATGCAGTTCAGTGTTACTTCCACAACAACAAGAACATTATATTCAACGTGGATAACAACCACAGGAAGTACACAAGTTATGGTAAGAACATGATGATGTTTAGCCACGGTGATGGATGTAAGATAGACCAGATACCATACCTTTCAGCACACGAGAGTTCTAAGATTTGGTACGAGACCAAGTACAGGTACGGATACTTACACCACATACACCACAAGGATTACTTTAAGTTCAGGAGTGGTAAGGACTACATAGGTATGACGGTGGAGTACTTGCGTTCACCTAGTGGTACAGACAGGTGGCATGCAGACAACGGTTACACTGGCTCCAAGGTTGCACTTGAGGCGTTCATCCACCACCCAGAGAACGGACAGGTGTGTAGACTAACACATAATTTTTAAATAAGATGAAATTAAAAGAATTAATATTAGAACACTACGGGGATACAGAAGAAATCCTGTTTGCTGACGGACTTGACGATGCTATCATAGGGTTTGAACCCAACGCATGGAAGGTTGTGTACTCCAGAAACGAGTGCATCAAGGTAATGGTTAAGGAGGGCATGGATGACGAGGAGGCTATAGAGTACCTAGAGTTTAACACGTTTGGTGCATACGTTGGGGAGAAGACACCTATCTGGGCAGAAACCTTTGACTGGGAGTTATGAAGCACAACAACGACTTTAAGTACGACCTAGTGGTTGGTGAGCTGAAGGAGTCTGAACTTAGTGATATCCTGTCTAACTCTAAGATAGAGATTAAGTACGACCTAATGGCACACAAGACTGGCAACGTATTTGTGGAGTACGAGAGCAGAGGAAAGCCTAGCGGAATATCTAAGACACAGTCAGACTTTTATTGCTTTGCTATTTCTCGCTCATTTGTATTGATATCTTTGTCAGACCTTAAGGATAGATGCAGAAGATACATCGGGACAAATAGAGATGTAAGGGGAGGCGACAGTGACACAAGCAAGGGTATACTCCTACCGATTAAAGATTTAATATGACAGAAAAATGTAAAGTATGTGGGAGCAAAATACCAGCGTCACTTAAGCTTAAATATATTTGTTATAATTGTTTGACAAAACAGGTAAATAAAAAATAAAACAGGTAATTATGATTACTACCAACATAAAGTCTATAATCGATAGACAACAAGAAAAGGGTCTCAAGAAATACGGCAAGACCGTAGACCAAGCAGACCTATCCATAGTTGAATGGATTGAACACACCCAAGAAGAAATAGCTGATACGTTGATATACCTAGAGTGTATTAAGCAGAAGATGGTTGACAAACAAAAGTCAGACAAGCTTATTGATATACTACTGTAGTGATTCGTAAGAGAAGGAGTAATAAGAGGGGGCCAGTAAGGGCTAAGAAGGTTACGCATGACGGCATTAACTTTGCATCTGGCCTTGAGAGACATATGTACATAGCCCTGAAGAAGGCTAGAATAAAAGCTGTCTATGAGGGAGAGACATTTGTACTGGTGGATGGTTTTTTGTTTGAAAGCTCTGTCTATGAGAGACAGGCCAATGGTAAGAATGATATGGTTGACAGGGGTAACAAGAAGATACTACCCATCAAGTACACACCAGACTTTATTGGTGATGACTTTATTATAGAGACAAAGGGTAGGGCTAACGAATCCTTTCCAATGAGGTGGAAGTTGTTTAAGAAATACATCAACGAACACCAAAAGGGAATAACTCTGTACAAGCCACAGAATCAGAAAGAGTGCGATAAAGTAATTGAATTAATAAAAGAACAAAGAAAATGCAAGACAAAACAGACTGGGAAATAAGCGTTGGTTTATACCCTGGAATACTATTAGGGTTTAGAAGCTATAAACTTGAGGGTAGTGATGATGATGGGGTTGAGTTTATTCAGACAACTCACGTTTTATATATACCGTTCATAGACATATCGATAACTATATATAGATACTAACATGGGGTTATTCACACCTAGAATAGAATACAAGCCGTTCGAGTACCCTGAGTACTACACAGAGGGATGGCTTAAACAGGCACAGGCGTTTTGGTTACACACAGAGATAAGTATGTCTGGTGATGTGAAGGACTGGAACGAAAACCTAACCACGTCTGAAAAGAATTTGGTTGGTAACATATTACTAGGATTTGCACAGACAGAGTGTGCGGTATCCGACTACTGGACACAGAATGTTGTGTCTTGGTTTCCGAAGCACGAAATACAACAAATGGCTATGATGTTTGGGTCACAGGAAACCATCCACGCTGTAGCCTACTCATACTTAAACGAAACACTAGGACTAAATGACTTTAAAGGATTTCTGCACGAAAGTGCTACTGCCAACCGTTTTAATAACCTCATGGTTGTGGATACCAATAGTCGTCCTGACATGGCTAAATCACTCGCAGTATTTAGTGCCTTTGCCGAAGGTGTTAGCCTGTACTCTGCTTTTGCCGTTCTGTACAGTTTTCAGTTACGAAATTTACTTAAGGGTATCGGACAACAGATGAAGTGGAGTGTGCGTGATGAGTCACTGCACAGCAAGATGGGTTGTAGGTTGTTTAACCAGATGTGTGAGGAGGACGATGGGCTTAGGTCTTTTGTTGAGGAAGAGGTTGTTGAGGCTGCTGTAATGATGATGGAGCTTGAACATAAGTACATAGACAAGATGTTTGAGATGGGTGACCTAGAGAACCTAAAGGCTTATGACCTAAAACAATTTATAATAAAAAGAACAAATGAGAAAATTAAAGAGCTTGGATATAAGAAGTCGTTTAAGTATGATGAAGAGTCTGCTTCTAAACTTGATTGGTTTTATCACCTTACGGGTGGTCATACCCACACTGACTTCTTTTCAATACGCCCGACAGACTATAGTAAAGCGAATGAAGGAGAAGACTTTGAAGATATTTGGTAATAATTAAATTTAATAAAATGAAGGAAAGCACACTAATAGAAATGCAGAATAAGGTCGAGTCACTGACCCGTGTTATGCAGTATGTACTAACAGAAAGCAATAGGCTCACTGAGATGTCGGTTGGTACACTTGAGTTAATCAAGATGATGCCAGACTACGACAAAGCACTTGAAGACCTAAAAGAAAAGAACCTAAAACAAATCAAAAAAGAAAAAGAAGATGTCAAGTCACAAGTGGGTGAAGGGTAAGGACTACCCTAATTGGGCAGATTCAGAGGTATACAAGAAAACAATATCTGGTGGTTACCTCATAAACGATGAGACACCAAGGGATGCGTACTGGAGGGTGGCTAACACCGTTGCAGAGCATTTAGAGCGTCCTGAGATGGCTGAAAAGTTCTTTGAGTATATATGGAAAGGTTGGCTTTGTTTAGCCTCTCCTGTGCTGTCTAACACGGGTACAAATAGAGGTCTACCAATAAGTTGTTTTGGTATCGATGTTGCTGATTCTATATCGGACATCGGTGGTAAGAACCTAGAGATGATGCTGCTTGCCAAGCACGGTGGTGGTGTCGGTGTGGGTATAAACCAGATACGACCAGCTGGTGCAAACATAAAGGGTAATGGAACATCAGACGGTGTTGTACCCTTCTGTAAGATATACGACTCCAGTATACTGGCCACCAACCAAGGGGCCGTTAGAAGGGGTGCCGCAAGTGTTAACCTAAACATAGAACACGATGACTTTGAAGACTGGCTAGAGATTCGGGAGCCAAGGGGTGACGTTAATCGACAGTCACTTAACCTACACCAGTGTGCTGTTGTTGGGGATAAGTTTATGCGTAAGCTGATGGACGGTGATGTTGAGGCTAGGACAAAGTGGAGTAAGCTGCTACAGAAGCGTAAGGCTACTGGTGAGCCGTACATAATGTTCAAGGGTAATGTGAATAAGCACAACCCTGAGATGTATAAGGGGAACGGCCTGAAGGTTCACATGACTAACATATGTTCTGAGATTACTTTACACACCGATGAGAACCACAGCTTTGTATGCTGCCTCTCAAGTTTAAACCTATCGAAATATGCTGAATGGAAAGACACTAACCTCATATATGATGCGACATGGTTCTTGGATGGGGTACTTGAGGAGTTTATACAGAAGGCGAAGGGAAAGATTGGATTTGAAAACTCCGTGCGTTCTGCTGAGAAAGGACGTGCCTTGGGACTGGGAGTACTCGGATGGCATACTTACCTTCAGGAGAAGGGACTACCTTTCGAGGGTTTACTATCGCAGTACGAGACTCGTAGAATCTTTAGCCAAATCAAGCTTGAAACAGAGAGAGCTTCTATGGCTCTTGCAGAAACTTTCGGTGAGCCGCTTTGGTGCGTTGGTACAGGAATGCGGAACACCCACCTTCGTGCTGTTGCTCCCACTGTATCTAACTCGAAACTTAGTGGTAATGTTAGCCCTGGCATCGAGCCTTGGGCGGCTAATGTCTTTACAGAGCAGTCACTCAAGGGTACGTTTATTAGAAAGAATCCTAGCCTAGAAAGGCTGCTTAAGTATCACGACCTAAACACCGACAAGGTGTGGAACAAGATTCTTGAGGACGGTGGTTCTGTGCAGGGTATCAAGGAGTTGGATAGTATACTTCTTGGTAAGCATAAGATTCCAGCCAAGGAGGTGTTCAAGACGTTCAAGGAGATTAATCAGCTGGAGGTTATAAATCAGGCTGGTATACGTCAGCAGTATATAGACCAGAGCGTTAGTCTTAACCTAGCGTTCCCGTCAACGGTTGACCCCAAGTTTATTAACAAGGTACACCTTGACGCATGGAAGAAGGGTATCAAGACCCTTTACTATGTTCGGACTGAGTCTGTACTTAGGGGGGATATTGCAGCGAGTGCCACAGATGAAAACTGTGTTAGCTGCGATGGATAAATAATTATGCTATACGAATATGTATATATAATATATATGTATATTTGCGTATTGATTTGGTGATTGGTTTAAAGGGGGGTGTTATGTTCATATCATAATACACCCCCTTTTTTTAATTAAAAATCCATATTTGTGTCAAAATCAAAGTCAACATCCACATCGGTATTTATATCATCAAACTCCCCATCTTGTAGCATATCATCAATTGTTCGTTCAAGTGGTGCGGCACTGCCGCTTGATTCAGCTGGTCTGTAGGATGGAGATATTCCGCTTAGTTCCATTACGGTTTTAGCATCAAAACCTTCATCGGTTACAAATCCATTATATAAAGCTACTATAGGGTCTACGTTTGCTTTAAGCATAATGCTTATTATGACTTTTGATGCCTCTAATGCAACTTCTTCGCTGTTTGATGCTTTTATAAATTTATTTAAAAAATCTCTATACGGGTTTAACCCACTTGCATATGTTCTTTGGCCCGTTATTGTATTATATCCCAATTCAGCAGCCTCCCCAATAAGTGGGATATTAAACAGAAGGTTTAGTCCAGTAAGGGCTTTAATCATTTCACCCATTACCTCCTCACGGTCATCATCGTCACCCTCAATTAGTTTAGCTATGTTAGACGCAAAAACAAATAACCCGTTAGCTATAGACATGTTTAAAGCTAACTTTCTAATATCTTTAGCCTTTACCTTTTCACCTTTTTTCATACCCCTCATTATGTTAGTGAAAGCCTGAGAAACATTATTAATTTGAAGGAATACTGTGCTACCAAACATAGAAAACGTCCTAATTAATCCGTTGTTGTTTTGACTAATCGGAGATGTCTCAGTATTTCTTCTAGTCTGCTGTGTTGCGTTGTAGTTGTTTAGTTGTTCAACCGCCTCAGCCTTTGGCATACCATTTCTTATGTTTCTGTTATAGTTAATCATGTACCCTAAAACACCTAAAATATCACCAAAGACGGTTGGGGCAACTGTCAACGCCCTCCATCCTTTTTTTATAGATTTTAATTTTTCGTTGTTTTGACTAACTAATTTGTATTGGTTTCTTCCGCTTTCTAACCCATAAACATCACCGTCTAATGCCCTTCTAAGTCTATCTCGAAATGTTGCAGACACATCCCATGCCTTTTTAATGTGAAGTGGAAATGTAGCGTATGTATATGCACCCTCTAACATAAACATCATTAGGTCTAGACCAGGTATTTTTTTCTTTCCCTTTCCTCTAAAACTATAGTCTTCAAACGCTTGCACAAAAGATGTCGATTGCTTTAATATTTGTATAGCTTTAAGACCTAGAGCTACGCCTACAAAAGTGTTAAACACCCAATTAGCTTGAGCTTTTACTTGATAAGGAGTGGTGCCATTAATAGCATAGTTTATGTTAGCTTGCATTAAATCTTTTAATCCCGTTTCTTTAAGTAAAGCTGCAAAAGCTTCATTTTTAAATATTGCGTTTATATTTTTTACTGTTACAGCGTGGGCCTTGTAGTTTTCCATTGAGTCAAAGTATGCATCCAACGCAACGTCAAAAGATTGATTTATCAATATCGGTGATGACATATCAACTCTTTTGTTAAGTGCAGATTCATTTTCTGCTGTGAACTGCTTTGAAAAATCTACACCTTTTTCCGAAACCTCTGTAGTACCATCCATAACAGACCTTGTTGGGAAATAGTTTTCCACATAGTTTAAATTAACATCGTTAGTCTGGGAGTACACAGAGTTAACAGACTCAAAATAATCATTACTAAGGTAGTCCACTGTAGCGTCAACCATAACAACAGCGTCCTTTCCTATATGCTCTACAATACTATTAATTGTTTCTTTACCTACACCCATAGCTTCAAGCTTCGCTCTTTGAACAGGGTTTTTAGACAAAGCATATACCCTCATTGCTTGCTGAGTTGTTAGTATTGTTTCGTTTTCCTCTAAAAAACCCTCCTTATCCCTAATTTTACCTATGTTTAATTCTTTTTTATTTAATCTGTTTTTAAATTGACGATACGCTGGGTTTGTTAGAGTTCCTTTAATGCCATCAAATGTTTCAGCTATAGAGTTTAGCACAGACATTTGGTTTTCAAAACCCTGTAGCTTTACCTCGTTAGCGTTATTAAGAGCATTGTAAATATTTTTAGTAAGAAAATCACCACCCCTATCAAGTATATTTGTTATTGTGCCTAGGTGATAGATATAATTTCTTAATCCCCAATCCATGGGGTTTTTTCTAAACTCCATAAGTCTTTTTGTGAGTTTAACTATCGAACTAAAAACCTTACCTTTCTTAAATTCATTAGTAATAGCTTTTCGGTCTGAGTTACGCTCGTTATCGTTCTTTAACACTTTCTTAGTTGTGCCGTCTTTATTTTTTATGGTTTTAAATAACGATGGAAACCCTTTTTCAATTTGACTAGTACCCTCAGCGTTTAGTTCTTCGTTTGCTAATGTTCGTGCCTGTCTTCTTGACTTTAATTGTAATGCACTAAATTTTCTAACATCACCTACGCTTTTAAGCATTACCTCAAGAGCCTCAACCTCCATGTTCATTATGTTTCCAAAGGCATCCAAAGCATACGCTTGGTTTAATAGTGTTTTTTCTTTCTGAGTTAGACTTTCTTTGTTGTTTTCTTTTACTATGGCCCCTTCTATTATTTTTAATACCTCTGGCTCGTTAAGTTTCTGTCTAATGTTATCCACAGTACCGTTTTTAACCGCCTCTAATATCTTTTGTGCCTGAGCAAAAAACACTTGTCCTTCTTGTTCAGTTACACCTGCCTTTACCTTACCAGCAGCACTACCAGAACCCCTTTTCTTTTGTGCGCCCTTCTTTACTTTAGATGTTATTTTAGATATTGTTCTACGCTTCTTTATCTCTCTCTGCTTTTCTACAACCTCTAATACCTTTTGAGCTGAAATTTGAAAGTCTGCTATGGCTTTTTCATTAAAAGTTAATGAGTCGATGTCAACCATCGTCAGTATCAGTTTATTAATATCGGCTTGGCTATATGCATCAAATTCTATTAGGTTTTTTCTTATAAAGTTTTTTAACCTAGTTTGTAGTTCCTTAACCTCTCTTTTACCCTGCTTCCTAGTGTCTAGTTTAGATAACGATGACTTTATTGCCCCAACCTCTGTTGCTACAGCCTTACTAGCGTTGATGTTTAAAGATGCATCCATAGCCACTATTAGGGCTTTTTGGGTAACCCCTGGTTGTTTTTTAAATACAGGGTCGTTTTTTAATAACTCCAGAGCCTTCTTTTGTGTGTTTCTAAATGAAACAGCTATCTTTTCACCATCAGAGTTTTTAGTACCTATTTTTACGAAGCTTTCTAGCTTTTTACGAACACCCCTATAAAGCTTTTCTCCAGCCTCAACACCACCCTCTATGTCTCCAAACTCAGGTGGCAGTGGAGTCAACAAGTCAATAGATACCTCTAAAGCTTTATTGATGTCACCTACTTTAAAATTTCTTCTTCTTAAAATTTCTTTAATTGCTTTTTCACTGAACCCTAGTCTGCGTCCCTCATTTATGATAGAAGGCATCGACACATTTGAGCCTTTGGAAAACCTTACACTAGAGGACTCTAAAGATTCAGTTTGTGTTTTAGACATCTTAGCCCTTGACTCTTGTGCGGTAGAAGACTTATTTGGGGCAACAGCGGATACTTCTCCCGAAAAAAGGTCAGCTATAGCCATGTTTAGAAAGCCATCAAGAGATAATTCATCAATCATCTTCTCATCAATAAGGGACTTTACTTTTTTATCTTTTCCTGTACCAATAGCCTCAAAAGTTCCCTTAAAGTTTTTCTTAACATACTCCATAACACCCTTAAGCCAATTCTTAAAGTCTGATTTTTGAGCTGCGTCTACAATACCCTCTCCTTTAGCGGCAATCATAGAAACCAACGCCTCTTCCCTCACTAACTCTTCATTAGTAATGTTGCCGTCCGCATCGTACTCAGCGTACTTTCTCTTAGCTGCTTCGTATGCTTTAGGGTCAGAGTCTACCATCGACAACCCTTTTGCTAAAAGCTTACGGCCTTCTGGGCTAGACCTAAGCATGTCGGTCCAAATATGTCCAAACTCGTGAATAGGTGTGTTAATGGAGGGCTGAGATGGGTTTATGTATATCTTACCGTCTTTAGTTAAACCAAGTACAGGTACGCCATCTACAAGGTGTTCTCTTACGCCTTCTTCCTGTAGTACGTTGTCAAACTCAGCTTGACTTGTGTACGCCTGCACTGACGGAAATGTTAATCGCATTAACCCAATAAGTTGCTGGGTGGTGTCAGGTTTTACTCTAACCTTCTGACCTTGAGCTATATTCATATTAAAGAAACTACCAAGGGCTTGACCAAGAATTACTTTGCCAGATGTCATGGTTGTCTCACCTGTCTTTTTATTTTTATTTAACTTAGCTTGACCAGCAGCTCTTGCTGTCTGCTCAGGAAATATATCTGCTTGGTGTCTTGGGTTTGTTATTAAACCTATTAAACGCCCTTTAGGACCAAACCCGTAGTTTGTGTGAGACGCTTTAGTAACCCCACCGTTTAACACATCTATACCTACTACCGCAACTACATATCCTTTAGGTGTGTCCCTTAAACTTTTTTCAGCTATTGCATCATACACGTTTTCAGCATTGAGTAAATAAGGGTCTTTTTCTATACCCTCAAACAAAGCCTTTGAGTGTAGTAAATTATTGCCTAGTGCTGGCTTACCAGTTTTTTTAGTTTTAGCTCCTTTAGAAAAAACAATATTAAATAGTGCTGACCTATCGTCAAGGGTTAGGATTGCTTTTGTCTCGTCTTTAGCTCGTAGGTTAGCGTCCTTAACTATAGCCTCAAAAAAACCATCTATAGTAGTTACCTTGTAAGTTTCAATAAGTGACCGTACTTTTTTAGCCCTCGGAATCTTTTTCTCTTCTCCTTCTTTAACCTCGTTTTCTGAAATTAGAGGGGGAAGTATTGTACCGTCTTTTTTTGGTCTTTCACTAAACATTCTATCCATCAAGGCATCAAAGGACTTCTTTCTGTTTTCTAATGGAACAGACTTTAACTTTGGAAGAACATACCTGAACACAGCCTCGTTGGAATTAACTCCAGAGTCTGCCATCTTTGTAATGGTCATTGGGATATGACCGTTTGGTAGCTTTCCTTCCTTCCAAAGCCTTTCAAAAAGAGCCTTGTTGTCGTTGTATAGGTTTACAGCGTCCTTGTATTGTGTGTTTGCCCCTGTTTTATCAATTCCAGCCCAAGCTATACCTTTATTAAGCACGTTCCTTATACTGAACATAATGCCTCCACCTATCTCCATGTCATTACCCATAGAGTCTTTTACCTTTCCACCACCTAGCATGTCAGTCATACCACCTCTTACCATAGGTATCCCTTCAAACTCTTCAATAGACTTCTCAAACTCTGTGGCATCCTTTATTCCGTAGTAATCAAGAATTTCTTGTGGTATAGGGCTTGTGTCTGAGGCTTCAGATATAGGACTTACTTCAATGTCTTCAGAAAGTTTTGGTGTTGTGTAGTTGACAAGTCTAGGGTCAAGTTCGTTCATCTCCTTAATTACCGACACTAAATCTACATAGTCTTCAGCAGCTACTTCATCTTCACCCTTTCGCATACGAGGTTTGCCGTCAACAGCGTTGTTGACCTGCTCAAATGTTTCGTTTATAGATGACTCTAAATCAGACACTTCTGACTTAAAAGAAATCATCTCCTCCACCTTTTCTTTGTTTTTCTCTTGGAACCTTGTTAGAAATGGGGTTAGTTTTTTACCAGAGATAATTCTGTCAGCTATGTCAGATATAATACCACCAGTTCTTTCTTCGTCCATTGTACCTGCGTCAAAAGCTTCTCTATCTTTTTTAGTAACTTTTTTAACTGGTTCAGGTATAGATTCTTCTGTAGTTTTTTCTGTCGTCTCTGTGCTTGGCTCTTGAATGGCATCTTTCTTTGGTTTGGTTTCTAACTTAGGGTTATTAGTAGGGTGAGACATCTTTGTTGTGCCTCCTATTCTTTCGTCAACAACAAATCCATACTTGGACAACAGCTTCTCCATTGAAGGGTTAGTTACCTCTATATTGTACTTAAGCTCTTCATTTCCATCAGCATTAAATTCAAACTCTTGAAAAGCTTCGTTTACAAGCTTCTCTCCAACCCCCTGCCCTTGTGACTTCTCGTCAATAGCAACATCGAAAGAAAAACTATCTCCATCTACCTCAGTCCATAAACCACCCACAACTTCTCCTTCTGAATCAGTAGCTACGCTTTTAATTTCTTTATTTCTTAATATGCCAACTCCAGTGTCTTTAGCTATCTTATCAGCTTTATCTGATGCGTCATATGGGTCTAACTCTGTTTCTGTATCCCCTTCAAAATCAATAGGCTCTATTGTAACTTCTTTCTTAACCTTATCCTCTACAGGCGCAGCCTCTTCAACCACAGCCTCCTCAGCAGGAGCGAACTTCTCCATCTCAGTGTTGTACTCCTCTTCTGTAAGAGCTACCTCACCTTTACCGTCTTGTCTGTTTACAGTCCCAAACCTTTCAGGTGTAGTGGTTGTAAACATTGTTGGTTTATCGTACTTAGGCTTGCTCTTAGCGGTAACTTGTTCTATCACAGCTTCCTTTACAAACGCAGATACATCAACTGGCTTGTCAGATAGTTCTTTAGTGGTAGCAATAACCTCAAGTTCGTTACTTATTTCTTTTATTAGCTTAGAGAAAGTTGACTTCCTGAGTGGGTCAGAAGAAATTATTTCTTTTGTGTTTAGTAGTATCATTGTCCTAGACAACACCTTAGAATTTTTTCTTGACTTCTTTTCCCCAACGTCTAAAAGCTGTCTAGCCTCTCTTCTTGTAGATACATTTTTTTGTATTTTCTGATTGTCCTCCTTAGATATCTTGCCAGATTTCTCTCTCCTATTTGCCCAGTTTGCAATAGTCTCGTCAGAGGCAGATTCTTTTGCCATAAAGTCCGCATCCATTAGATTTTTTCCAAGAATCTTATTCTTCTTAAACGCAGCCTCAAGCCCTAAATTAACCGCCATGTTCGTGGTGTTACTACCTATGCTTCCAAGAGATTCAGAAAGTATTTCTTTATACTCCAAATCATCACCAACCACTATCTGTGCTAAAGTTTCACCAGCAGCCTCGGCTATAGGGTCAAATACAAGTCTTTCTGCTACCTGCGCCCCTATCCTAGCACCAACGCCTGAAAATTTTCCAGCTGTAAATATCTTACCTGCAAGCTGACCTGATATAAGGTCCATAACCATAATAGGTATACCTCTTTTTAAACCCCTTTCTTTACCCGTTTCCCAAACTTCTGGGTCAGCTAATGCTTTAGCCATTTCCTCACCAGTTGGGTCGTTCATTATATCGTAATTTTCTCTAGCTGCGTCTAACACCTCATTAGTGTATTCCATTGCTAAACTAGTAGCAGACATACCTGTCTGAAAACCTTTAGCGGCACCCGTAATAAACCCAGGTAAGGCACCAACTCCAGCAAAAGCAGCACCTGTACCAGTGCCAATGCCAGCACCTAACAATGTTGACGAACCAACTATCTTACAACCGTATGGCAACATCATTGATAATGAACTTGCTGCCAAGGTAGTCGTTAGCTCAAGAGGGTCGTTTAAAAGTATTTCGATTATTTCCTTAGCTCCTATCGCTTTATTGTATTGAGACAACACCTTAGATGATGCACCAGGGTTTTTAGTTAGATGTAAATATATTTTTTTAGCAGCCTCAAGCCTTGACTCTGGGTCATCCATATCATAACCAATACCCAGCGCAGACATAAGAATAACATCTCCAGCATAGCCAGTCTCTAAACCTTTACTCCATTCATTTAAAAACCCTGATAAGTTTTCTGAATACTCTTGTTCAATTTCTTTGTCCACCTGTGTGTCAAAGTATGATATAGCTAAATTGTACTTGTCTTGTGCGAGTCTTTGTTCAGCGTTTGACTTATTGTATTCGTTAAATATATCGTTAATAATATCTACTTCTTCTTGACTTTTAGCTTTGTATTTTTGTAACCCGTCTAAACCAACTCCAAATGTTTCTTGAGAATATACATCTAACTCAGCTTGTCTGTTATCTGCATCTGTATATACCTCGTTAGCTTTTTTCATACTAACGTCTATTAACCCCCCAATATATTTGTCATAACCCTCCCTAGCTTCTTTCGCTTCATCCCTCATTACTAAATCAAACAAGGCATCTTCCTTTTCTTTTAAGCCAGATAGGTCCGTATAGTAAGCCTCTTCATCAGTCTGGGTACCTAACTCATAACCTAAACTCTGAACTTCTTCTATTCTATCTATTTCATCCCTTGCTTTCAGGTATTCATCGTAGGTGTTTTTTTCTGACTGATAGTTTAAGTTTCGGTTTTTGTAAAAAGATTCTGCTTTACTGGTTCCCTTTGTAACTTCTTCTTCTTTTCTTTCAAAAGAAACATTTGTTGATAAAAAATCTTTTAACCTTTTTGACTCTTCCTCTGCACCACTTTCTGTGAATGGGTCAAGGTCTATGACGATGTTGTTTTTACCGTCTTTAGTTGTAACTGTTAGTGCATCACCAATACCCGACTCTTCAAAAACAAAACCGTAGTCAATAAAATCTTTTTTAAGTTGAGGGATAACTATCTCTTCGTCTTGCTTTATTAAGTTTTTATCTATGCCGTTTACTATAGATTTAAACTTCTCTGACTCTCTTATTTCTGTTGATTTTTCTTGCTGGACCCCTTCTTCTTCCAACAACTCAGCTCTATTTTGTTTTTCAATCTCACCTAACCTTTCAGATAACTCAGTATCTTCTTTAAGCATCTCTTCTTGACGCTTTTTCAGCTCCTGTAAAAATACATCGTTAGAGACTTTCATAGCATCACCTGTTTGGTCTGAAACAACGGTAGGTGGTGTAAACTCAAGATACGAACCAAAGTCTGGAGCAGGGGTTTCTACCTCCTCCACAACAGGTTCTTCGACAGCAGGAGTTTCTACAACAGGTTCTTCGACAGCAGGAGTTTCTACAACCTCTTCTACATCACCCCCATCACTAACTAATGTGAGTTTATTATTAGAAACCAAAGAATCAAACTGGTCTGGATATTTTTTTCTTAACTCAGACTCTGTGTATATATTACCAGCAGGTGTTTTATATTTTTTTTCAGTCATCATCTTTTTTGTATAAACCTTGTTCTTTTAATATCTCTAAAATTCTATTTTGTATTATCTTTATTTCATCTTGTTGTTCCTTTATATCCGCAGCTGTTGTAGGTTTTTCATCAAGAGGTGATAAATCAAGTGTCACATCACCTATTATTAGCTCTCTATTACCATACCCTGTCCAATGTTCATCACTAAACTCTATTTTAACCCCCTTGTTTGTTGCTAAAGTTTTTAAAGTTTGAGGTACACCCTCCTTATCAACACCCAAGTCAATATTTAAAATGTTGTCAACAAATGACTCACTAACGGTTTCTTTATTTCCCTGCTTGAGAATATCTTTACTTTTTAAAGCTCTAGAAACCTTAGTTTCTTTTAACTTAATAGGGTCAGTAGGTTTAGCAGTAGAAACGCCCTGTACTAATTTAGGTAGCCCTTCATCATCCAACTCATACACGTTTGATATGTTTTGCATTCTTTGCTGAAACTTTTTCATGTCATCCAAAGGTATGAACTCTTCTATATCTGCCCCATCAGAATCTTGATGCACAAACACAGCTGTAGGTACTCCTTCTATGTTTGAAACCCTTACAGCATTTGCGTTATTTCTTGATACGCCCAATAAACTTTCTAACACACCCTCAACCATTGTAGGGTCCTGTATCATTTTTTCGACAGTTAAGCCAGACAGCTCTCCAGCAGCATTTTCAATCAAAGATGAATTTTGTTTAGACACCACTTCCCACTTAGCTAGTTTATCACCACCATCACTATCACTATCAACAGGTATGACCGAACTCTGAACTTTTGTTTTTTCTTGTTGGTTATAAGCTCCACCGTCCAACAGTATAGATTGCTGCATAACATCCTTAAGTACCTCTTCAATTTTTTGGTCAGGAAAGTTTTCTTGAATAAACACACCATCTTCATCAAGAAGCCTTATTGGGTCTTTCATTTTTGGGTTTTTCTTTTCGTCATACATAATCAATCCGTCTGCATCAATCTCTGGCCCTGGCACAATAGAGAACACTACCTCACCAGTTTTAGGGTCAGTTTCTTGAACACTGTATGTACGCATATCAATAAGTGTTTGGGTTACACCACCCCTTACAGAATGGTCTGCCGTGGATTTGGATATAGCATCAGTTGACTGTTTGGCTGCATTATAATCAAAAGACTTGGTATTATATGTAGTTTTAGTTCTACCATCAACTTCATCGAAGTTCTTTCCAGCTATGTAAAACTCTTTGTTAAATTGAGATTCTTTACCAAAAACCCCAGATTTTTGTAAACTTTCATTTCTTTGTTGTGTAAAGTCGTTTGATTTGTTAGACCCTCCAGCGTTATTAGCCAAAGCAGACCCAGATGACTGTATTTTAGAAAGCCTATTGAGATTCATAACATGTGTATCCCCTTCTTTACCCTGTGCTTTATTTACTTGTGCTATTGATTGGCCTTTAAATTCAATCATCATAACCCTGTTACCGTTCTCGTCTTTTTCAAAGAAATACCTTTCTTTTACATTCTGTCCATTTAATGCGCTTCCTGATAGTGCCGCAGCGTAAACGTAGGGGTCAATTGAATCTAGAGGAATTTCTCCTCTTCCATTACCAATTTTACCCTCTTGTATAGCTGTCTCTATAACACCTATATTGTATTCGTTCGCACCAACAAGGTCTTGCGCACTTCTTATTAGATTTTTATTAGAATTAACAATAGCCTCATCGTCTTCCCTATTTCTTATAGACTCTTCCCCAGTCACTGGGTCGGTGTATTTGTAAGTATACGTTGAGCTACCGTGTTGGGATAAATTTAACTGGGACTTTGATAACTCACTAACAATAGGTATAAACACGTCTTGAAGATTCTTAGAGTCAGGGCCATCCGCTAGACTACCCCCCTCAACCTTTCCAAACCCACCAATTTCACTCATCAGTAGCTGTTGGTTTTTCATCGACTCCTGTGCAAGCTGGTTATTAACTTCTTTTCTTAGCCTGTTTGCTCTACCAATATTAATAAGTTCTGTTCCAAAAACATCCACTACAGAGCCAAGAATTTGCTGCCCTATATTTTCTTGTTGCGGCTGTGTTGAACCTCTAAATTGGCTATCTCCTGATTGATTTCTGTATCCCATTTTATTCCTTTATTCGTAATCGTATATTGAGGCAGAATCCTCTTGATAATTTTTTGTTTCTCCCCCTCCAAAAATAGCCTGAAATTGTTTTAAAGGGTTTCTAAAACTATTTGCAGCGGCCTCTATATCACCCTCCGCTTGATACCTTCTATCATCCGCTAACTGTTCTTTGTTTGCGTAATAGTCTAGGTCCGCATTTGTTCTAGCCTCCTCAGCCGAGAACATGAACTCTATACCAGCTGCTTTAGCTGCCTGGACTCTTTGTTGTTCGCTTGCAACCATTTTTTGTAATTGGTCTTCACCTTGAGCTTTAAGTTTTTGATTTTGTGCCTCTTGTTGTTGTATACTAGCAGAGACAGAGTTCTTGCTTTGTAGCGCAGCTTGAGCTAAGGCTGTAGCACCTCCAGCACCAGAGCCTGTAGCCCTTAATGTATCCAATGTATTTGCCAATGCAGCGTCCGTCTGCTCTACCTGCATCTCAGCCGCCTTTGTTGCAACTCCTAAGTTTGCATATGGATTTGAAAAAGTACCGCTTAGGTCCTTTACAGCAGATGATGGGTCTACAATAGCCGCTCTTTGATTTCTGACGTTGTTTAACTCTGATTGAGCTATAGCTACTTGAGTAGCATACTCATTCTGTCTTTCAGTAGCTGCATATAGTTGTTGATATTTTTTTCTTCTACCCCACATATCCTTTTATTTTATTGTGATGAAAAAACATTGTTAGTGGACACCGCAAACACTTGCTTTAAGCCACCAACGTCTGTTGTTGCGTCTGTTTTTACTTTTACTGTTGCGTAGTACCCCTTTATTCCTGACATGTCTACCCCGTATATAACCTCATCAATTCTTGCGGTACTATTATTAATAAGATTAGACACATACTTACCTTCCTTCCTGTCAAACCCTGCTCGGTATGTAACCCCACCTTCTGTGTACGAACCTTCATCGTAGCTATAGACGTTTGAAGTTACGTCTTGGTAGTCATTTAAACTAGGTGGACCAGAATAATTATTAAGGTCAATGCCTTGAGTGTCTGACTTAAAGCTCTCAACCTCCCACCCATTCGTACCCTCGTAAGATACGGTGTTGAAGTTTTTAGATACACTCACCTGTGGGTTAAACACAAAGGTTACACTGGTGTCTGTCTGTACCCCGTAGAACTGGCCCCTGTTCTTAGCCATACTAGCATCGTAGTGCCTCCATATACTACCACCCTTGCATGTGTAGTAGTTTGCGTTTAGCGTGTCAGCTAGGTTGGGTTTATAGTCCCAGAAGCTATTCCATCCGTTGTTAGAATCGTTAAAAGATACCGTGTCGTATGTGCCATCACCAGCGGATAAGTCGTTTACAGAAGGCTGTATGGATACAACATACGCATCTGCGTAGTTATCAAACCCACCCACAACCTTATCCTTAATTAGCTTGTACAGGTTTAGTGTACCAGTTCCAGCAGATATAGACTGGCTGAAGGTTATGTCTGCTGTAGTTGCTCCAGTTACGGATATATCTGTAACATAAGCACCAGTTGCACCATTATAGTTTCCGTATATACTCATGCCAAGCTCTATCAGGCTTACATCACCAACCGATAATGCAACAGTTGTTGTACCATTGCTTACAGCATTAAAATTAAGTAGGTCACTTAACTTATAATTACTCGTTATTGGTGAAAATGTGTCCCTAAAGTGGTCCCTCATACCATACTCACTAATCTCTGTAATACCATCCCTAGATAACCTAAGTACAGCACCCCTTGACTGGTCTGCCCAGTATATCCTATATCCCTTCTTAGCAAATGACTCTGGGTTCTTACTTATTCCGTACTCACCAGCATACGGTGTCACCTGACCTATAACCAGGTCGCTAGAGGTTACAGTTGCGTCACCCTGTGCTGAGTATATTGCGGACTTGTTTATCAATGCCCTACTTACTTTGTCCTCTTGGAACACCATCAGGTTACCATCGTTGGTGTATATTCTCTGTATGCTTCCGTATGTTGGGTCCACACTCTTTGTAATGTTCTCACCAATTGAGAATACGTTTGTCTCGTTAAAGTCCGTTAGGGCGTTGTATATACCAGAGTATGTTAGAGAGTTTGATGACACTATTTCATCGTCATTCTCTTCTGTTATGTAAGCCCTTACACCGTAACCAGCCTCTGTATTGTTGTACCCACCCCTTATTCTAGACTCCTCTAAATACCACATATAGCTTGTGATTGCTGATGCTGTTTGAAGAGAGCCAGTTGTTGTTGGTTTATTATTTGAAGGCCATGTTATTGTGGCTGGTGTAATAGGTGGAGCAAAAACCGCACTATAAGGACTCCAAGGAAGACCAGGCCACATAGCAAACCCATCTATGGTGTCAATAACCTTCTTTAGAATAAACGAATTAAAATACTTTACCTCTATTAATGCACTCATATTAGTCTGTTCTATTTAGTACGATAGGTGTTGTCACAATTGACGCAGTTAGACCTGTTCCGCTTGCATCCGTTAATTTTAGTGTAACCCTTACAGATGTCGATGTCCTGTTTTGGTATGTGTAAAGAGCTGTAGTATTTGTAGCGTTTACATCCAGACATATAAGCTGGTTGTTGTACTGTAGTGTTTCTGGAATAGACTGACCACTACCCTTAACTACTCTGAACATGTCTGAGGCAGGTGCCTGGTACTCTGTCCACACACTACCGTTACCGACCCAAAGAAACTCAACCTTTGTTACCTCCCAAACCAATCCAGACTTTTGGTCAGATATTTGTGCCGCACCATTATCACCATCCAATACAGCAAAATCACTCCATGTTGACGGTGGTCTTATCTCTGGTAATGGGTCATTTTCAGTAATAGTCCCTGTTGGTACTACATTTGCAAGGTAGTTACCATACCCCGTAGATATTAAAGATACCCCACCACCAAAAGCAAGCGAATTGTCTGCCTCGATTGTAAACGTGTAGTTGTCTTTTACAGGACTAAACTGTGTGTACTTAAAGTACGTTCCCGATGATATTTTAAGTCTAAACTGCTGATATCCCCCTATACTTTTTTCTAACTCAAACTTGTTTGTGACAATACCACCATTACCATCCCTGACCTCTATTAGTTTTGCAGTCTCAGAACCACTAACTATATCTTGTCCACCAGCGGTTGCTAAATCAAAATAACAAACTTCATCTGTTGGTGCATCGTCTTCAGACAAACTCCAAGTAAAGTTATTTAGTTGTACTGGAAGTACAGAGAAGTTTTCTTCCACGCTTCTATTTAATTCAGATATAAGACCAGAGGTACTAGACTCCCAAAATATATCTAGGTTTGAGGTAAATGGGGCTGTTTCGTATACATTAAGCCTTACCATTAAGTTTGTAACTGTTTCGTATGGTGGGTCTGTAGTTAAATCACCACCACCAAAAGCACCTATCGTAGACATCGTTGAAACCCTTCCTATATATGGGTTTGCTCCCTTTAGGTCTGCACCATCACCCACAGTATCCCCAATACCTTTGGTTGGTATACTATAGAACGGTGAGCTATAGTACTCATCACCACTTTCAGTTCTGTTTAAACCTATCTCATCCCTGTCACCTATAAGTATTACCTCGTCAGCGATATTACTCGGAAAGTATTGACGGTTAGTTCCTCCTGAGTTAGTTAAAAATGATGTATTCCAAACCCTTCCGAATAATCTAACAGAGCTGGAAAACTGAACGTCTTGAGGACCTACCTCTTGCAGGTCTCTAGGAACCTTATTTATGTTGTCAGAGAAGAGAGTTATATGTGCCTGGTCTGTGGATGTTTTGTATGTGTTTAAATCAGAAGCTTGAATTGTTATAATTAAGTTACCCGTAGAACCACCCAAAACACCACCAGCCCCAGTAACCGTTATTGTATTGCCAGCAGCAAACCCAGTACCACCATTTACCACCGTTACGGTTTGTGCAGAACCAGGGGTAGTAGGTACTATTACACTTATTATAAGCCCTGTACCAGAGCCGCTAGTGGTATACCCAGGCGTTACCCCGACTGTTCCTGTATAGGTTCCTGCGTTAAAATCTGTTGGAGAAAAGCTTATACTGTCGGTTAGTGCGCCTGGTCCTTCGGAAAGTTCTGTTCCAGTATCAATATCTTGTGGATACCCGTTTAGTATGGTTGGTAGGTATACGTTATAATAACTCTGCTCCTGCTGCTTAACCACAAACTTGTAGCTATACCAACCCAAGGGATTTGTTGTTTCGTTATACAATCCCACATACCCTAAGTTTGAAGAGTTATTTGGTATTGGTGCGTTGAACTGAACCTGTAGTGAGTCACCAAGGTAGTCTAAGTCCATTACCGAACTCTTGTAGGGGTGAAACACTGTTGAGTTAGGGGATAGTATAACATCTGATTGTCTTCCATACTTGTCAGATAAAACAACCCC
>Ga0307377_10001397_pt1 | contig 30732 bp, 24 predicted proteins | sample TR3MG_FD_202535 | JGI IMG/M metagenome (GOLD analysis project Ga0307377, IMG submission 202535) | Soil microbial communities from Risofladan, Vaasa, Finland - TR-3 | ecosystem: Environmental > Terrestrial > Soil > Coastal area > Acid sulfate soil | place: Finland: Risofladan, Vaasa | collected... | reverse complement strand
TATATTTATCTTCCAGACATTTCCTGCCAGTGGAGAAACTAAGTTACCCATGTGATTTCACCTCCTCTCATTAGAATTTTTTTTGACATCCTTGTATTGGATATTCTTATCTTATAAAGTTATCTTAGTCTCATATCACCTTTAAAACGATGGCTTCGAACAAAATTTTAGGCATTATGCATAAATGCATATATTTTATATATTGCATCTCCTCTATTAAATACTTCTTCATCAAGCTTTCATAATTTGCCTCGTCTATTTCGGTATTCACGAAATCGCTTATAATTGGGCTCTACAGGTTAAAAACATCGTCTCTATATAACTTTCGCCTTAAAATTTCATCGACTTCCCTTGCATTCCTGCATAATACATCCATCCATGTCTTCACAATATAATATTTATCTAAATATTGCAATAGCTTTATGCATTTGTGCAGTAGAAATCATGGTAATAATTCCGTCCCTGATAAAACAGATGAACCGTAGGGGCAATTCATGAATTGCCCCTACGGTTCATACTTAGTCTTTCTTAAATGATGATGCAGATTAACCCTCCGCTGCCATCATTGACAATCCGCTGTAACGTGTCTTGAAGCTTATGTTGGGCATTTTCAGGCATACGGTAAATTTTATTTTGGATTCCTTCACGAACCAAATTATGCAAGGATTTGCCGAAAATATTCGATTCCCAGACCTTCTTCGGATCACTTTCAAACTCATCAAGCATATATTTCACAAGTTCTTCGGCTTGTCTTTCCGTTCCGATCAAGGGCGTTATTTCTGTAGTAACATCCGCTCTAATAATATGCAACGAGGGAGCACTTGCTTTGAGTTTAATCCCATAATGCCCCCCTTGCTTCACAAGCTCTGGTTCTTCAAGGAACATTTCATCAATTTGAGGTGTCACCACTCCATAACCATTGATACGAACTTCCTCAATTGCCGATGACAGTTTATCCCATTCTTTCTTAGCCTTGCTATAGTCTAAAACTAAGCGAAGCAACGTATGATCTCCTTCAATGTCAATCCCCGTGAGATCTTGCAAGACGGTTTTAAAGAGTCCGTCGACAGCGGTGATTTCAATATTGGCTACTCCAGTGCCTAAGTTCATCTCTTTCAGGAGAACATCTTGAGCATATTGACATTCTGTCAAGGCATCTAAGGATTGATCAATATCTCGCAAACGCCGTACCCCTTCGATGGCTTTGCGCACATTTTCTTCAAAAGCAGCCCGAACTAGATGAGCGGGGTCTAGTTCCTCAACCCATTTTGGAAGATCAATATTGACTTCAGCTACAGGAAACTCATACAGTACCTCTTCTAAAATTTGGGTGATGTCATCGTGATTCATTTCCAGACAATTCACTGCAATAACAGGTATTCCGTATTCTTCCTCGAGAGAACGGCTTAATTCCAAAGTGTTTTCTGCATATGGACGAGTTGTATTTAAGATCACTACATATGGTTTTCCTAGTTGGCGGAGCTCAGAAATGACCCGTTCCTCTGCCTCGATATAAGCCTCTCGCGGAATATCAGTAATAGATCCATCTGTCGTAACCACGATCCCGATCGTGGCATGATCGCTGATGACTTTACGGGTACCCATTTCAGCTGCAGCCTGAAACGACATTGGTTCGTCACTCCAAGATGTTTTCATCATACGAGGCTCTTCACTGTCTTCTGTCTCGTACCCTAAAGCACCTTCTACTGTGTATCCTACACAGTCAACCAAACGTACATTCATGTGAATTGTGTCTTTAACAACAATTTCCACGGATTCTGAGGGAATAAACTTGGGTTCTGTCGTCGTGATCATTCTTCCAGTCCCGCTTTGAGGAAGCTCATCTTTGGCCCGCTCCCGCTCAAAGGCATCTTGGATGTTTGGCAGGACTAGGAGGTCCATGAATCGTTTGATAAAGGTGGACTTTCCTGTGCGAACTGGCCCTACGACACCGAGGTAGATATCGCCCCCTGTACGTTCAGCGATATCTCTGAAAATGTCTACTTTTTCCATTAGTATTCTCCCTCCCTTTTGAGTGCTGTCCCCAATTTGGGGAAGGGCCTCCACCTTATCTCCCCTTCCACCTCCCAGTAACACGTGGCTTCCCGATATCCGGACTAGCACCTTAAGCAGTATAAGTATATTGGTTCTTTTGGGCAAATATGACATCACAGCAAAAAACGCAGAAAAGGTTTTTATCAACCTCTTCTACGTCTATGAAACAAAGTATAAAAATATGTATTTAATTGAACCAGTTCATTTCCACAACTTCTTCAAGTTCATGGCGTTTCCCCCGCATCATCAAATCCGCCACGGCCACTTTCGGATCAACACCTTCAAACAACACTTTATAGGCTTGTTCTGTAATAGGCATCGAAATATGTTTCTCTTTACTAAGCTGATAGGCAATACGGGCTGCTCTAACCCCTTCCACCACCATCCCGACGTCTTTAAGCACTGTTTCTAACGGTATACCCTGCCCAAGAGCGACTCCTGCTCGGCGATTCCGGCTATGAGGGCTAGTACAAGTGACAATCAGGTCGCCAACGCCTGATAACCCAGCAAACGTCAACGGATGTCCTCCTAGAGCGACTCCCAAGCGTGCAATCTCCGCTAATCCCCTAGTCATTAGTGCTGCTTTGGTGTTGTCACCAAAGCCCAACCCCTCGGCAATCCCGGTGCACACGGCAATGACATTTTTTAAAGCCCCACCTAGTTCGACCCCGATGATATCTGGATTAGTATACACTCTAAATTCCGGTGTCATCATCAAGTCTTGAACTGCTTTTGCAATTCCTACCTCTGAGGCAACCACTACAGTTGTAGGCATATTCCGTCCGACCTCTTCTGCATGACTGGGACCGGACAACACGGCAATCGGATTATGAGGAAGCTCCGTTGTCAATACTTCAGAAAGGCGAAGGTGTGACCCTTCTTCCATTCCCTTGGCCGTATTTATCACGATGCAACCCGGTTTTAGGTAGGGCCTTACCAAACGAGCAGCCTCTCGAACACTATGAGATGGTACACTGAAAACAACCATATCCGCATTTAAGAGGGCAAGATCCGTTGTAGGTATAAGTTCCGGAGGCAAAATAACGCCTGGCAAATAACGCACATTTTCGTGATGCTTCCTCATCTGTTCCATTTCATCCGCATGACGACCGATGAGCGCAACCTGATGACCAGCTTTGGCCAAAAGAACTGCTAAAGCACTCCCCCAGCTCCCTGCCCCATAAACTGCTACGGTAGGCATATTTTCACTCCTTTCTCGATGCGCGATGCTCGATGCTCGATGCACGAACCTGTAAACCTGACTTATACCTCGACCTTGACTTCAACTTCAACTTCGGACTTCGGACTTCGAACCCCGGTCTTCGAAATTCGAGCCTCGTGTATGTGCCTCGGGCCTCGCCTTTGAACCTCGCGCATCGAACTTCGAGCCTCGCTTATTTTTTATCTCCAAAACGATGTTCCGTTCCTTGCAATACACGATTAATGTTCCCCCGATGAAGTGCTATCACAGCTGAGGCGGCAACCAAGCCAAAAACTCGATACGCAAATGGTTCCGGAAAAACAAAGACGGTGATGGCAACCGTGAGAGCACCGACAACCGAGCCCATGGAAACATAGCGTGTAATCCAGACCACCAGAAGAAACATTGCAATCGCCAAAAACATAACTTTTGGCATCAATACGGTAATAATCCCGAATCCCGCGGCAACCCCTTTTCCACTAGGTCGAAAGCCAAACAGAGGGTTCCAGCTATGGCCCGCCATTACGAGAAATCCCCCAATGATTCCTCCCCATGCGCCATAAGCCCAGAAGCCTAAAGCTGCAGCTATCGCTCCTTTCAAGAAATCTCCGAGCAACACCAAGATGCCCAGTTTAACCCCTAAAAGGCGAAAGGCATTCGTCGTGCCGATATTTCCGCTACCATGATGCCGTACATCAATCCCTTTCAGTTGACCAGCTAAATAGGCAAAGGGAATAGCACCCAAGCAATACGCCAAGATAAAAATTAAGTAGCGTGGCATAGCTTAATCCTTCTCTTTCTCTTCATCTTTTTGTCGAACTACAATTCGAATCGGAGTACCCTCAAATCCGAAATGTTTTCGCATCTGATTCTCTAAATATCGTTTATATGAAAAGTGCATCAGTTCTGGGTCATTGACAAAGAAAACGAATGTCGGTGGCTTTACACTCACTTGAGTGAGGTATCGGACCTTTAAGCGCCGCCCTTTATCGGACGGGGGCGGGTTGAGATGGAGCCATTCTCTCAGTAAGGTGTTCAAGGTAGCCGTCGTCACACGGGTTGAATTTTGTTCAGCCACAAAATCCACAAGATCAACAATTTTTGTAACCCGTTGTCCAGTTAAAGCAGAAATGAACATAGTTGGTGCATACTGCATAAAACCTAATTCTTCGCGAATAGCCTTTTCAAATTTGTTAATGGTCTTTTCATCCTTCTCCACGAGATCCCATTTGTTGACCACCAAAATAATTGCTTTACCCGCTTCATGGGCATACCCTGCAATCTTTTTGTCCTGTTCCGTAACTCCATCCACTGCGTCTATAAGCATAAGAATCACATCAGAACGATCGACCGCACGAAGAGAACGTACAACACTATATTGCTCCGTTAGTTCATCTATGCGAGCTTTACGACGCATACCTGCCGTATCAATGAGGACATAATGCTTCCCATCTTGTTCAAAGGGGGAATCGATCGCATCCCGAGTTGTTCCTGGAATGTTACTGACTATGACCCTGTTTTTCCCTAGCAACGTATTGACCAAGGACGATTTTCCGACATTTGGCCGTCCAATTACAGAAATACGTATCACATCAGGATCGTACTCTTCTTCGATATTCTCTGGCAAATTTGAAATCACCAAGTCAAGCAAATCACCGGTATTCATACCATGCACTGCAGAAATGGGAATTGCTTCTCCTAATCCTAAACTTAAAAAGCCGTAGAGTTGGCCTTCAACTTGCTCAAAATTTTCTACTTTATTCGCAGCGAGTAAGACCGGTTTTCCAGACCGTCGCAAAGTACGAGCAATCAGATCATCATCCGGCGTAGGAGGTAGTTGGGCATCCACGACAAAAACAACGACATCCGCTTCCTCCATGGCAATTTCCGCTTGCCGGCGCATCTGAGCAGCGATTGGCGTCCCTTCATCTTTAAATTCGATTCCTCCAGTATCGATCAAAGCAAACTTCTGTCCAAGCCACTCCGCATCGCGATAAAGTCGGTCTCTCGTCACTCCGGGCATATTTTCCACGATGGCTACTAGACCGCCGGTGATGCGATTAAATAACGTTGACTTTCCAACATTCGGACGTCCAACGATAGCTACAACTGGTTTACTCAAAGCGTTCCACCTCCAAAGAATATCCACTCACTTGCTCTAAAAATGAGAGCCCGTCGTTTTCGACAATACTCGCCTTACCATTAACCTTTGCTTCTAACCATTTCACACTCAAATCGTCGAGAAAGATGTCTTCATCAGCCTTAAGCATAACACGCGGAATAAGAAACTCCCCCCCTAACAAATCTCCTAATTGATGGGCGATATCCTGAGCCGTAACTAAACCGGCAGCAGTGACGGATGAACCAAAAAAATCATTGCGTATTGCGTGTACCGTGAGCTTCAAACCACTGACTTGCTCCATCAAACGGCCCCGCCACAATTCAAACAGTTCCTGCGCTGATGTTCCAGTAATGAGATGCACATGGCGTTCTGATATCGATACGGGCAATCGCTTCCAGCCAACTTCTATCTCAGTAATAAATTTCCGCGCCATTCCCACACCGTTTTCCAATTGCGGAAAGTCATCATAGACAGAAATTTCCGGAAATTCCCGCCCTGCTAAGACATAAAACTCATCCGCAAAGTAGACAAGATGTTGACCTGTATGCTCAAAGAAATCCGTCTGCCATTTATATGCCTGATCCAGTATGTTACGAGCTTCCTCTGACGAGAATCCACGCAGTGGTGTAAGCTTTTCCCGGTAGCGTGTTAACCCCACCGGTACTACAGCAATCGATTGTACCGAAGGATAGAGTTCAGCTAACCGTTTGACTGTTTCCCTCAACACGTCTCCGTCGTTATGATCTGGGACTAAGACAACCTGAGCATGTACTACAATTCCAGCCTCGGCAAAACGTTTGATTAGTTCTGGCAGTTTTCCCGCTTGTGGGTTTTTCATAAGACGAGCACGAACTTCTGGGTTCCAGGCGTGGACAGATATATAAAGCGGACTAAGATGCATTCGAAGAATTCGCTCTAAATCTTCCTCACTTAAATTAGACAGGGTGATGAAACTCCCCTGTGTTAGCGATAAGCGGTAATCGTCATCTTTATCATAAAGCGATGCCCTCATCCCTTTTGGCATTTGCGCAATAAAACAAAACTTACAATTATTACGACACACCTTTAGACCCTCAGCACTTATTGTCTCTACCTCTAAACCTAAGAATTCCCCAGGATCCTTCTCTATGTCAATCTCCCATACTTCACCACTTGGCTTTTCAATAAGCAGAGTATATTCTTCTTCTGAAATGCCAAACTGAAAGTCAATGATATCATTAAGTTCTTCTTCATTCACAGCAAGAACGCGATCTCCAACTTGAATCTCCATTTCTTCCGCAATACTTCCAGTGTTTACCGCTGCGACTACAAGCCCTTTAGGCAAAATATTTCATCCTCCTGACATTCCAGATCAGGGCATATTATCCCAGCCTCAATCGCATACAAGTATACTACAAAATTCGCCCACCTGCTACAGGAGATCTTGTTCTTCCGTTGGTTCATAGGCCTTTACTCGTGTTTCCTTTTCTCTTTCGGTATAATAAAGCCATCCTAGACGAAGGCCCGCCCAAACTGTAAACAACCCCACACCGAAATTCCAAATAAACGAATCAGGGAAGTCCGCACGCCTCACAATTCCCTCATAAGTAAAACGTATGAAGAGTTGGTTCAAAAGGATACTTCCGGTGAAAGTGGCGGCTGTTCCCCAATAGGAGTGAGCAGTAAACCATGCGACAAAGATCAACACAGCAGTAGTAACCCAAGCTTCATAGGGAATAACCCCAGGTTCATTCACGAGAAAAAGTGTTTGGATACTTAAGACAAAGCTAGTAAATAGTAGCGGTAAGATCCGCTGTTCAGCACGCTTCCAAGCCCATCCCCAAAAAACCAGCATAACCACCAGACGCGCGAAGTGCCAGTGCCAAGGCGTTGACGAAGGAAAAACTACCTCTACACATTTTCCTATTAGCCAAGCTACTAAAAGCATTAGGAAAAACGGTCGAGTGGCTCGTTTTTTAGCCCAAGTAACAAGTGCTAAGAAAAATATCACCCATTCTCCATATGGAAACTCCAAATAAACCCCTCCTTAAACGGATCACGTACTCATATTATTACCGTTTAAGTGAAGTTTACACCGAGACGTTTGGGAAGTTCGTTGCAGTATGACTTGATGGAGCTTTAATACGATAACGGGATATATTTAAGATTAAACCAAGTTCAATCAACGTAATAACAAGGGAACTCCCACCATATGAGATCAAGGGTAAGGTAATTCCTGTTACCGGTAATACCCCAGTCACAACTGATAGGTTAACTGTTGTCTGAATTGCTAACGAGGATGTCAGTCCAAAGCCTAAGAGCCGTCCAAAGCGATCAGGGCATTCACGAATCACTTGGTAGGCTCGGGCATATAACAAAATAATGAGGAGTAATAAAAACATGGCGCCCACTAAGCCAAGTTCTTCTCCGACTATGGCAAAGATCATATCAGTATGGTTTTCTGGTAGAAAACCATACTTTTGCAAACTTCGACCCAAGCCAACACCGAACAAGCCACCCGACCCAAAGGCAATCTCGGCGTTTGTAATCTGGTATCCTGCACCTGAGGCATATTTCCATGGGTCTAACCAGACAACAATCCTCTTCCATTGATAACCACGGATGAAATAATAAAGTGGTAACCCAAATGTTGGGACAGCCGCTATAAACCAGCTTGTCGGAAGCTCCGTCTGAAACAACATAACAGCGCCGGTCATTGCTAATACCATCGTCGTACCTAAATCCGGTTGTTTGAAAACGAGACCCAAAATGAGAATCGAAACAGGAATCAGTATTCCCAGCGGGATACGCCAATTTTTCCCGCGTTTGATAGGATACCGGTCTAGAATGTGCGCATAAAATAGCACCAGGGCTAGTTTAGAGATTTCAGAAGGCTGAACACTAACTCCCACAATTTTGATCCAACGGGCTGAACCCAACGCCGCAATCCCTGCGTCCGTTGATATAACCGCAATTAGTAATCCAACACTAATAAGGATGCCAATACCAGCTAACCGACGCCAAAACGCATAAGGAACTTTAATCGCAACAAGCGCGAAAAAAGAACCGATAAGTGTCCACTTCATCTGTTGGAAAACATAGAAATACGTGTTTTGCTTAGCGTTAAACCCGCTCACAGCCCCGGCACTCAACACCATAATTAATCCAAAGGCTATGAGTGCGAGTGTTAAAAACAAGATAGGGAAATCAACAGGCAGGGTGGGTTTTAGTTTAGCCATCTGAATCCCCTTCCTTCTAAGGCATATATGTGAGAGGAAGTGTCTTGGCACGGTCGCACACGTTCGGAGGAAGTTTTTTAGCGCGTTCGCACACGTTCCATCGCTATTCGCTTGTCGCTAAGGCTAAAACTCAAAACCTCTGGGCTTTCTGCAAGTGGTCGCTCCTTGCCATCCATGGCACCGCGACATCAGTCCATCCATGGACAAGTCCCGTTGAGTTTCTTCACGCCTTATCAACTGCGTTCATTGACGCGATTCCTCTCTCCATGCTCTCTAAGCTAAGAAACTTCCTCTGGCTTGGGTCGACGGGGCGTGGATCGTAACCAAACCTCGTCGCATCCAAGCCATGAATGAAATGAAATTGCAAAGAGAACCGATTAAGCCAACCCCAAAGAAGCACTCCTTGAAAGCTTTGGTGAACGTGCAATTCATTTGCATTCATCCCAATTTCTCTCTCATTGCTCACTAGTCCAAAAAAATTCTTAGCGTTAATTTTTCTCCGTAAAGATAATCTTGCCTAAGACATCACCGATGGTTACTGGTTTGATTTCAGGTTGCGAAGCCATAGCTTCGGCATCACTTGCTTGAGCAGCGTCTTTGACCAACTCGCGCATACTTAGACTTATCCGTTTTTCCTCTGGCTTACATTCTATAACCTTAGCACTAACCATATCCCCAACTTTCAGTACCTCATCTACCTTATTGACGCGATGATCCGCTAATTGGGAAATATGAACCAACCCATCCACCCCGTCTGCTAGGCCCACAAAAGCGCCAAACGAAACAATGCGCACCACGACTCCTTTAACTAAGGATCCGACAGGATATTTTTCGGCTACCTGAACCCACGGACTAACTTTTAGTTGTTTAAGCCCTAAGGATAGCTTTCCAGTCTGGTGTTCAAATTTTAGGACTTGGGTTTCTACTTCGTCACCCATCTTCAGTATCTCCGAGGGATGCTGGATCCGGGAGTAGGACATTTCCGAAATATGAAGTAGTCCATCAATCCCACCGATGTCTATAAATGCGCCAAAATCAGCTATCCGTCGCACGACCCCAGTCACAATATCGCCCACTTGGAGGGTTTCAAGTAAATGTCTGCGCTTAATTGCCTGCTCTTCTTCCAAAATGATTTTTTGGGAAAGAACAACTTTCCGCTTGGCGGGATCAAATTCAATGATACGAAGACGAAGAGTTTGACCTAAAAACTGGTTTAGGTCTTCGACATACCCGAGTTGTAGTTGAGAGGCAGGCACAAAACCACGTAGTCCCACATCAACCAGCAAACCACCCTTAACAACCTCAACGACTTTTGCCTGAATCTCCTCTTTACTATCCGCTAATATTTCCAGTCGTTCCTGTGCTTTCTCTTCATCCGCTTGTCGTTTGGAAAGGACCGCATGCCCTTCTTCATTTTCAACACGAATTACCACTGCGGTAATTTCATCTCCGATGGATATATGATCCTCCGAGAGTGTTTGCCTGACCCCTTTTTCGTCGACAAATGGGATAATGCCCTCCGATTTCCAGCCGATATCGACAAATATCTCATCATTCGTTATCTTAACGACCTTACCAGTCACCCGAACTCCAACGTGAAGATTTTGAAAACTCTCAAACCAATTTGACATATCCATTTCATTTTCATTCATTTCAGACATTTTCTTATAAACCTCCTCAATTATCCAATCTGGCGTAGAAGCCCCGGCGGTTAAGCCCGCACTTGTAGCTTCATTAAACCAGTCTATTTCTAATTCCACCGCTGTTTCGATCAAATATGTTTTCGTGAGTTCTGCACAGATACTCGCTAATTTTTGAGTATTTGCGCTATTACGCCCACCTACAACCACCATAACGTCCACTGTTTGCGCTAGCTCGCGAGCGGCCTTTTGCCGTTCTGCAGTTGCGTTACAAATCGTGTTGTGAACGGTAAGGTCATCAGCATGGAGTTTTAGCTCTTTGACAATCCCTTCAAAACTTTCTGCGAGTTGGGTTGTCTGTGCTAACACGGCAAGTCGAGGGTAAACTGGAAGTTCTTTGGCTTCCTCGATCGTTTGAATGGGTATGGCCTGGTTTCCAGCCCACCCCAGAATTCCCTGCACTTCAGGATGGAGTTTGTCCCCCATGACAATCACTTGCTGCCCCATCTGAGCAGACTCTGCAGCCAGTCGTTGAGCTTTCTGAACAAAAGGGCAAGTGGCGTCCACCACTTTAATTCCTTTATTTTCAGCTCCCTGATAGACACTGGGTCCTACACCATGGGACCGAATAATCAGGGCTTGTTCAGCTAATACCTCTTCCAAGGCATTAACAACACGAATTCCTCGTTCTGCCAAGCGTTTTACAACCTGTTGATTATGAATGAGTGGTCCGAGGGATACTGAAGGTGAAGTTTCCACTGTCCGTTCTGCCATATCCAAGGCATGCTTAACCCCAAAACAGAAACCAGCTTTTGCCGCCAGTTTAACTTTCATAACCGAGGGCCTCCTTAAGAATCGTGTTCGGAAAGGGGACACACCTGCTGAAGTAACAGCTGTTCTTCGGAACAGGAATGTCCCCAATAATAAGTTCTCTACTGTTTTATAAATTCCTGCTATTTGAAGGAGTATTATTTGAAATGGACAATTCCAGCATCGCCTGCATAATACGATCGGCAATCCATTCCCTACGGTTTTCTACCCCTTCTGGCGCCAGCAACATTTGAGCTGTCATTGGCTTACCTATCACGACCGCTATGTTTCCCCATCCTTTTGTTAATAAGTGACGTGTCCCGAACATCTTGATGGGGACGACAGATGCTTTGCTTTTCTCCATTAAAAGAACCATTCCCGGTAGGCCTTTTTGGATTTCTCCAGTCCTAGATCGTGTCCCTTCAGGAAAAAGCCCTAATACATGCCCATCTTTTAGGATTGCCAAAGACTGTCGGATGGCATTCATATCCCCCTGTCCCCGTTTAACTGGAAAGGCACCAAGCTTAGAGAAAATGCCCCCTAAAACAGGTATAGAGAATAGTTCTTCTTTGGACATAAAGGAAACCTTGCGCGGCAGACTAGATGCAACAACTAAGGGATCCCAAAGGCTTTGATGATTAATCGCTAAAATAACTGGTCCTTCAACCGGTAGATTTTCCACGCCTTGGATATTCCAACCCATTAATTTGAACTGGAAGCGAAACATCCTTTTCGCGAATTCATATAACGTCATCTTCCATCCTCCTGCGTCAACGCTACAATTTTAGCTACCATCTCTTCAACACTCAAACCCGTGGTATCAAGAATGACTGCATCTTGGGCAGGCTCGAGCGGAGAAACCTCTCGTTCAGTATCCTGCCGATCACGTTTTTGCATATCTTGAGCGACTTCTTCGAAAAGCACATTTTCCCCCGCTTTAACGAGCTCCATCCATCGGCGATTGGCCCGTTCCTGTAGAGTTGCGGTTAAGAATATTTTGAGTGAGGCTTCTGGCAGGACATGTGTACCTATGTCACGCCCATCCATAACCACTCCTCCTCGTTCAGCTTCCCTGCGCTGCAATTCAACCAAGCGTTCCCTGACCCCTACATAAGCCGCAACGGTAGAAACGGCCCGAGAAATTTCCGGACTTCTAATCTCCAGTGTGACATTTTCTCCATCACACCAGACCATTCCTTCCTCCGAATGATCCAAAACGACTTCCGTGGTATTAGCAATTTGGGATACGCTATGTTCGTCTTCTAAAGGAATTTCGTTCTTTAGAGCTTTATAAGCAATCGCTCGATACATGGCACCAGTGTCAATATAGAAAAGATTTAATCGTTTCGCAATACGTTTTGCCACCGTGCTCTTACCAGCACCAGCAGGACCATCAATCGTAATTTGCATTTTGTGTAGTTTTTGCTTCATACTAAAATGCTCCTTTCACTCAACTCGGTAAACTTGCAGCAATCAGTGTCGCGACAATGTTGTTTAACCCATGTAACGCAATTGCAGGATAGAGGGATTTGTACTTATCATAAAGGTAAACTAGGAACATTCCTAAGACAAAGCGGGGAAAGAATCCATAAGCTTGGAGATGAAGAGCGGAAAAGATCGCAGCACTAAGGGCGGCAGCGGTCCATTTTCCGAAATACGCTTGCAGGCTTCCAAAAACAACTCCCCTAAATAACGTTTCTTCCACAATTGGAGCTAAGATACCTGCTAAGACCAAATTCAGGATCAATGTATACCATGTTGTCTGTCCTAATAATTTGGAATAAACATCTGTGTTCGGAGGGGTCAAACCATGCTGGTAGAGAAAAATTGCATAACTGATATTAATGATCCAGGTTAAGGCATATAATCCCAAGATCTTGGGAAGTACTTTCTTAAATGGCACAGTATGCCAACCGTAATCCACCCATTCCCAGTGTCGGATTCTCTTCATTGTCCATATCAAGAGTGCAAAGGATAACTGGGTCAGAAACGCATTAAGATACATTAAAATACGTTCATGAGGCCATCGTTCCATTAACCAGAACGTTCCAAAAGTCAATATTACATAAATACAAACAATCCCACCCAAAACCATAGCCAGATCTACCCAACTCAAATAACGTTTCTGAAGAGAATTCGATTGGGTTTCTTCGTTCATATATTCACACTCCCTGTTTCCTCGTTTCTGACACATATTTCTTTGAACAGAACGAGCAATCCCTTCCTTATGATCTGTCAATGTCTCATCTAAATCCCAAAGTAATACATTATAACGCATGACATAACTCCAAATAACTTCCATAAATTTCACGGATGAATTTGACCTAAAAAAGCCATTCTAAAAACTAAAGAAAGGAGGACTTAACCATGTTTTATCATCAAAAACACTATCATGCCCATGGATTTCTCTTTATGCTAAGTTTATTGGCAGCTTTCTTACTCGGCCGAAAATCTGAACAATATGGCTTTTCCATTATATCACACGGGTGCGGATGTAATAATGAAGTCGACGATGAGATCGATATGATGAACGACCCAAACATTTCCACACCAAGCTATTCTCGATAACCTCTAATTAATATATATTCCTCTAATCCAATTAACTTATTTCTAGTATAACTTACCTTCACTTCATTTAACATAACGGAAACTCCGAGATTATTCTCGGAGTTTCCTATTTATATCATACCCGCAAACGCAGTTCAATTGGTTCGTACAAAAAATTACATCAGTGTTACTGGTACATAGGCCAAGCCGCTGTCTAGGGATAGCGGTTGTTTAACCCCTATGCATTAAGGTGTAGAAGCTACCGCTTCTACACCTTATAAATATTCTTCGCCTACAGTTATCCCTGTAAGTCCTGTTTCTTAAATTTCTCATTCATTTGACAAGCAACCCGGAACAGATCCTTACTCGTTAATCCTATTGAATCTAAAGTTTTATGATAAATATGGATGAGTTTCTGCAAAAGGTCTGTTTTTGATTTATCCTCCCGCAAACGCTTCATTTCAGCAGTCACTTGTTCTATCAGTTCCTGTGTTATCGTGACTCCCGACTCCGTTAGTTCTTTTTCCATCTCCAGTAAACCATGTTCTATAATTTGGCCGCCAGAGTGTTTACCGTAAACAAAAGAGGTCTTCTGTCCTACTAATTCAGATGGAATAGCCTCATAAATACGCCGATCAATGAGTACACCCGCAGTGTGAATGCCGCTTTCGTGCATGAAAACATGGGATCCAATAATTGGTGCATGAGCCTGGATTGGCATACAGGCGTATTTTTCTACCAGGCGGTACAACTCCTGCAGCTTTTCGTATTTGAAACCCGGAATCTCGATGTCATAGAGCAATTTCAAGGAAACCACCACTTCGTGGAGAGGCGCGTTTCCCGCCCGTTCGCCGTAGCCTGCTACCGTAGTGCAGAAAGACTTTGCACCACACTTAATTGCTGTGATAGTATTGATTGCACCAAAGCCAAAATCATTGTGGAAGTGTACCAGCAGAGGAACCTCAGGAATTGCCTGCACTAGTTCTTCTATATATTTGACAGTTGCCTCCGGAGTCAAAACGCCTACTGTATCAGGGAAGGAAGGTCTAGTGCCACCTGCAGCAAGTCCACGACGGAACATTTCAATGACATAATCAGCATCAGCTCGCGAACCATCTTCTCCACCGAACTCGATATGGGTTACCCCTTTGGACCTGGCGTAACGGATAGCTTCCTCCATCATTTTTATGTTGGCTTCTTTGTACCATTCGATTGGCAGATCCTCATGCTCAGTCTCAGAAATACCTTCCCTATGAAGAAGAGTTTTACCTATTTTATACTTATTGTGTAAATTGGACGCAGTAGTAAAGATGAAGAATGTCACTTCTTCCGGGGAGATATTTATCTCGTTAAGAACCTCGAGGGTTGCATCGATATCTCCCTTATGCGAACGGCACATGACCACAATTTCCAGATCAGAGCGTAATTCGCCACGTCGCTTGGCTTCCATAATCAAGCGCAAAGCCTGTTGTTCCGAAGCAGATACTCCGGGGAATCCCACGTCGATGATATGAACCCCAATATCGCTTAACGCCTTAGTTATTTCAAGCTTTTGTTCCGGGGTATAGGCAACACCAGGCATTTGCTCTCCGTCGCGAAGGGTGGAGTCGTAGATACGAAGTTCTCTAGGATCAGGAAATTTGATATCTTTCGTAAACTCCAATGGGCTATGCAACAGTTGTTCAATAGGCTCACGCAGCATTTAAACCTACCCCCTCATTAATATTTCAACGACAAAATCGCCGATTTGACTGGTAGAAAGTCCCGAATCTGCTCCCAAGGAGGGAACCTTGCCGGACATCAACAAATTTTGTAGGGCTTTGTCAATATTGACAGATGCTTCTCTTTCCCCAATATAGTCCAAAAGCATTCCCATAGCAGCGATCGCGGCCATCGGGTTAGCTACATTAAGACCCGCATATTTTGGAGCAGAACCATGGATAGGTTCAAACATTGAAACCTTTCCTGGATGGATATTACCTGAAGCAGCTATGCCGAGTCCACCTTGGATCATCGCTCCAATATCCGTGATAATATCACCGAACAAATTACTGGTAACACCCACATCAAACCATTCCGGATTCTTAATCATCCACATACAGGCAGCATCAATATAGGCGTGTTCCCTTTCGATATCAGGATATTCCTCACCGACTTCTTCAAAGGTTCTAGTCCAAACATCCATAGCACGTATCGCATTCGCCTTATCGATTAAGGTTACCTTTTTCCTTTTATTACGTTTTCTGGCTAATTCAAAAGCATAACGGATGGCTCGTTCACAGCCTTTACGGGTGAACACCATTTCGGCAATGGCGACTTCATCTGGAGTACCCTTTTTAAAGATTCCGCCTAAACCAGTATAGGCATCTTCCGTATTTTCGCGAACAATAACCATATCAATATCCTCAGGTTTTTTGCCTTTGAGGGGACAGAATTGCTCTGCGTATAGTTTAATAGGGCGCAGATTAACATAGAGATCTAATCCGAAACGCATTCCCATGATGATGGGCCGCTCAATAAATCCTGGCTCTACTCGTGGATCACCCAAGGCTCCAAGGTAAAGTGCATCCATCGTTTTGTATTCATCCAAAATTGATTCCGGCATGGTCTCTCCAGTTTTTAGATAGTGTTCGGTAGAATAAGGATAATGCGTTAATTCATAGGAAAACTCATGCTGTCTAGCTACAACTTCCAAAACTCTAAGTCCTTCGGCAACAACCTCTGGGCCTACTCCATCGCCACCAATAACTCCAAATCGATAGTTACGCGCATTATCTTTATTCATTTTTAGCTCCCCCTAATTGCTCACTGGCATAGGCCACAAGCCCACCGGCGTCCATAATCTTTTGCATAAAGGCGGGAAATGGAGCTGCTTGGAACGTTACTCCCGTAGTTAGATTGGTTACTTTTCCTGTCTCAGGGTCTATACAGATTTGCTGACCTTTTTCAAAGTCTTTAGCGACGTCCGGGATTTCAAAAATAGGTAGTCCAATGTTTATACAGTTCCTATAGAAGATCCGAGCGAATGTCGGGGCTACCACGGCTGCCACTCCGGCAGCTTTTAAGGTTAGTGGCGCCACTTCTCGGGAGGAACCACAACCAAAGTTATTATCAGCTACGATCACATCTCCGGGTCTAAATGTTTTGACAAAGTTTGGATCTAAATCCTCTAACACATACTTCGCTAATTCTGCTGGATCAGATATATTACAATAACGGCCTGCTATGATTAGATCGGTATCAATATCCCGGCCTAACTTCCAGACTTTTCCTTCAATCATCTTCGTTTTTCCTCCTTAATTAGCGAGTCCACTATAGTTGACCTGGGTCTGCTAATCTGCCACTTAAGGCTGTAGCCGCTGCTACCGCTGGGCTAGCAAGGTATATCTCGCTAGTGACATGACCCATACGGCCGACAAAGTTGCGATTGGTTGTGGATACACATCGCTCCCCATCAGCTAAAATCCCCATATGTCCTCCAACACAAGGGCCACACGTTGGGGTGGAAACGACACACTCTGCTTGAATAAAGGTCTCCAATAGTCCTTCTTTCATAGCATCGAGGTAGACTTTTTGGGTACCTGGGATGATGATGCAGCGTACTCTAGGATGGATCTTCTTTCCTTTTAGAAGTCCGGCGGCGATGCGCAAGTCTTCAATCCGCCCGTTGGTACAGGAGCCGATCACCACTTGGTTGATAGAAACTTCACCAACCTGAGAGATAGGTTTAGTGTTCGAAGGTAAGTGCGGGAAGGCGACTTGTGGCTCAATATCGGCCATATCAAAAACGATCGTTTGAGCATACTCAGCATCTGGATCACTAGTATAAACCGTATAGGGTTGGTTGGTGGCTGCTTTGACATAGGCTTCAGTTTTAGCGTCGACAGCAAAGATACCGTTTTTCGCGCCTGCTTCAATCACCATATTGGCCATGGTCAAACGTTCTGCTATACTTAGTTCCTCTATGGCCTCTCCGCAGAACTCTAAAGCACTATAGATAGCACCATCGACACCTAAGCGTCCGATCATGTAGAGAATCATATCTTTACCAGAAACCCAAGGTTTTTTCTTTCCTTTAAATTCGATCTTTATCGTTGGCGGAACCTTCAGCCAAACTTCTCCTAAGGCCCAAGCTACAGCGATATCAGTTGATCCTACCCCGGTAGCGACCATACCCAACGCCCCATAGGTACAAGTATGGGAGTCACCACCAACGACCAATTGGCCCGGGCGTACCAAGCCTTGTTCTGGAAGTAAGACGTGTTCAATACCCATGCGGCCTACTTCGTAGTACAAGGTGTTATGTTCTAGGGCAAACTCTCGGACCTTTTTGGCAACTTTAGCGGATTGAATATCCTTATTAGGGGTAAAGTGATCTGGGACGATCACAATTTTTTGTGGATCAAAGACGTTCTTGGCTCCTTTAATTTTGCCAAACTCTTCGATGGCTACGATAGCCGATAGTTCATTGGCCAGAACTAAGTCCGCTTTGGCGTTGATGATCTGACCCGGATGTACTTCGCTTAACCCAGCGTGAGCGGCCAGAATTTTCTCTGTCATAGTCATTGACATAGTGAGCTTCACCTCTTGTTTTTACATTTCTTTTATTAGTATATCGGTTTAATGATTGAGATCTCGAAGATCTACAACCCGTTTAGCTTTACCTTCACTACGTACCAAAGTCTTGGGAGCAACAACTTTGATGCGGGCATTGAGGCCCAGCACTTGGTGTAGTTCAGTGCTTAAGGTCTCTTCCACCTTTTTCAAAGCCTCATCGCCTTGCGCGTGTAATTCATTTGTACATTCCACTAGCACCTCCAGATCGTCCATATGGCTAGATCTGCGGTCCACGACTATAACGTATTGAGGTTCAAGTCCCTTAACTGTTAAAATCACACTTTCGATTTGAGAAGGGAAAACGTTGACTCCTCTAACAATTAACATATCGTCAGTACGTCCGGTGATACGCTTCATGCGAGCTGTGGTCCGTCCGCAAGAACAGATTTTAGTATCGATGATAGTTCGATCTCTAGTTCTATAGCGCAGGACTGGGAAGGCTTCTTTCGTAAGAGAGGTAAGGACCATTTCACCTAAGTTCCCCAGCTGTAGTGGCTCTCCTGTATCAGGATCGACGGTTTCTACTAAGAAATGATCTTCTGAAATGTGCAATCCATCATGATAGGGACATTCTGAAGATACTCCTGGACCCATCATTTCGGTAAGTCCGTAGATATCGAAGGCTTCAAGGTTGAGCTTTTCTTCGATCTCGCGTTTCATTTCCATAGTCCAAGGCTCGGCTCCAAAAAAACCTACTTTAAGTTTAAGATCCCGTGATGGAACGACACCAATTTCCTTGGCTTGTTCTGCTAGTACCAAGGCATAAGATGGAGTAGTCATTAGGGCTGTTGCTCCAAAATCTTGCCAGAGCATAACTTGACGTTTACTGAGTCCGCCAGATACTGGAACAACTGCTGCACCTACAAGCTCAGCTCCATAGTGAAAACCCATGCCACCGGTGAAAAGTCCATAACCATAAGAGTTATGTACAATATCAGCATTGGTTACTCCACCCGAAGTTAACACCCGAGCCATCAGATCAGCCCAACTATTTATGTCGTTGGCTGTATAGCCAGCGACGATCGGTTTACCGGTGGTACCACTCGAAGCATGCATGCGAATGATTTTACCCATGGGTTCTGCAAACATTTTAAAGGGATAATTATCGCGAAGGTCATTTTTTGTGGTAAAAGGTAATTTACTTATATCTGTAAGGGAGTTAATATCTTCGGGCTTGACTCCTAAAGCATCCATTTTTTCTTTATAGAACGGCACTTTAGTGTAACAACGTTCGACTGTTTTTTGGAGTCTTTCAAGTTGTAACTTTTCCAGTTTAGGCCGCGGCATAGTCTCATGTTTCCGGTCCCATATTAAGCATTGTTTAGCGCCGGGCACAGGTTTTTTCACCCTCATTTCAGGAACCCTCCTTAAATACTCTTAAGTGCCTCAGTCTTCGCTTGATTAAAAAAATTTGCTTGCGGCACGCCTTGCTTTGACGCAAGCTTCAGTTACACTAAGCTCTGGCTACAGCTGCTTGGGCCCTTGCTTGGGCCATTTCCACGCCTACTTTAAAGGCCTGAAGGTTGATATCGACAAGTTTTGGCGGAATACGTTTCCTAATAACTCTTTCCCAAGCTGGCTGGGATAGGTCCAAGTGAGCTGAAAGAGCCCCCAGAATGATTAAACTACCGACTTTAGAGTTGCCTAGTGCTTTGGCTTGGGCCGTCGCCGGTATTTCTTGGATTTGAAAGCCTTTACTTTGAACAAATTCAATTATTCCGGTGGGATAGGGTTGATATTCACCCATCTGGCCTGGCATGACTTCAATGTCATTAATCAGCATCAGACCGCCGGGTTTGAGATAATGTCCGTAACGTACAGCTTCGAGCTTTTCAAAGGCTACTAAGATATCTCCGGTACCAGTGCGGACAGTGGGTGAGTAAACTTGGTCACCGAAGCGCAGATGACTGACCACGCTCCCTCCTCGTTGGGCTACCCCATGTACTTCTGTTTGTTTAACTTGGGCTTTTTCCTCGGCAGCAACTAAAGCGAGTACTTCACTGGCTAGAAGTACACCTTGCCCTCCGACGCCACAGAGGAGTACGTTGGTTACGTTTGACATTTTTATTCCCCCTTTAAGTAAATGGCGTCAAATTTACAGGCTTGGGCACATAAAGAACAGCCTGTGCAGGAAACATCATCAATGACTGCTTGTTCTCCGGGTAATACTGCTGGGCAACCGATACGTTGGCAAGCCCCGCATTGAGTACATTTATCGTTGTCAATGACATAGGGTGTTTTGGGTCTGTGCTTTTCGCCACGAGCGAAGACACAAGGTCTGTTCGTGATTACAACTGAGGGTCCTTCATTAGCGAAAGCATCATTAATTGCTTGGTTCATTGCTTTTTGATCAAAGGGATCAGCCACCTGAACATGTTCAACGCCAAGTGCTTTAACGAGCCTAACTAAGTCTAGTTTGGGAACTTCTTTCCCTTGAAGGGTGAGTCCTGTCGCTGGATGTTCTTGGTGGCCCGTCATACCGGTTGTGCTGTTATCTAGAATGACGACGGTGGTGTTGCCACCGTTGTAAACAACGTCAATTAGGGACGGAATCCCGCCATGAATGAAGGTCGCATCTCCAATGACTGCTGCAACTTTCTTGATTCCTCCAAGCTCAAAGCCAAAGGCGTTACCAATTGAGGTTCCCATGGCAAAGGAGGTATGCATTGCCCCTAAAGGGGGTAAGGCTCCAAGCGTGTAACAGCCAATATCTCCGGTGACTAAGGCCCCTGATTTTTTGAGCGCTAGGTAGGCTCCTCGGTGTGGACAGCCTGCGCAAAGTTGTGGGGGGCGGCTAATGATGTTAAATTCGTTAGAAAAGTCTTTGACAGGTTGTTCGTCGAATAAGCATTTGGCTAAAACGTCTGGGCTGAATTCTCCTGTTCGGGGAAAGATATCTTTGCCTCTGATATTAGTTACTCCCCAAGCTAGGATTTGGTCTTCAATGAAAGAATCTAGTTCTTCTATAATGTAAACTTTATCGTATTGGGCACAGAAATCGATGATCATTTGCTTTGGCAAGGGATAAGTTATCGCTAGTTTAAGTACGCTAGCCTCTGGAAGTAGTTCTTTAGTATAAGTGTAGGAAGCTCCGCTGGTGATCACGCCTATGTTACTCTGGCCTTTTTCGATACGGTTGTACTCATAATTTTCCACGTACTCAGAGATAGCTGCTAGCTTAGCATCAAGTTTAGCTTTAAGTGATTTAGCAAAAATAGGAACGACCCAGTTAGTTACGTCTTTGACAAAGCCTTTGGTTTCCCCTACTACACTACGTTTGCCCAGAGTCACCATCCCTTTACTGTGTGAAACTCTCATTGACGTCCTGAAAAGCACGGGGGTGGAGAATTTCTCACTAAGTTCATAGGCTAGTTTCATGTAGTCTTTGGCTTCTTGGGGATCACTTGGTTCGACCATTGGAATTTGGGCTAATCTGGCAAAATAGCGATTGTCTTGTTCATTTTGGGACGAATACATCCCTGGGTCGTCGGCTGAAACAACTACAAATCCACCAACAGTGCCAGCAAAAGGAAAGACCATGAAGGAATCGGCAGCAACATTAAGTCCGACATATTTCATCGAGCATAAAGCCCGTTTGCCAGACATGGCCACTCCCATAGCTTCATCAAAGGCTACTTTTTCGTTAGCTCCCCACTGGGCTTTGATTTCACTATATTGAGAGACAACTTCCATTATTTCTGTACTCGGTGTACCAGGATAACCTGAAGCGAAATAAACTCCTGCCTCATAAGCGCCTCGGGCAATGGCATTATTGCCTGCCATAAGCATCCGTTGGCCCGCATCTTGCGTCATTTTTCTCTAACCTCCTCATTGGTTTCGTTTAAAGATAAATTTTTCCTTGTCCACGATCTAAATATATCAAAATATTCACTCATTTCACACAATAAGGCTGTGAATTGCTATTTTTTTAGGTTTTGCGGTTAGTAATGCCAGGTTAACGGAAAATGAATTACCCGTGAACGGTTGTTTTCAAGGGTGATCAGTGCACAAGGTCGTGTATCTTGAATAAAGAACCTACTGGGCTCTTTACAGTTTTTTATTTTCTGAGTTAAAATACTTACATAGTCCAAGTTTAGAAATATTCAGAAATATTTTGGTAGATTTCAAAAGGGGGGAACAAGAAAAAGCATGAAAGCATTAATGACAGGAAATGAGGCAATTGCTCGAGGTGTCTACGAATATGGTGTCAGCGTTGCTGCGGCCTATCCTGGCACACCAAGTACAGAAATCCTCGAAAATATTGTCAAATACCCAGAAGTTTATTGCCAGTGGTCGCCTAACGAAAAGGTAGCTATGGAAGTAGGCATCGGGGCAGCTATTGCTGGTGCTCGTTCCATTGTTACCATGAAAATGGTAGGTGTCAATGTAGCCGCCGATCCACTTTTCACCGTGGCTTACACCGGAACGCGTGCTGGCTTAGTCTTGGTATCAGCAGATGATCCCGGAATGCATTCCTCACAAAACGAACAGGACAATAGACTATATGCGGCGTTTGCCAAGATACCACTGTTAGAACCCTCGAACTCCCAGGAGGCTAAAGACATGGTCGGCTTAGCTATGGAAATTTCTGAAGCCTTCGATACTCCAGTTATGTTACGGATAACGACTCGGATAGCTCACTCCCAAAGTTTAGTAGAACTAAACGATCCCCTGGAACGACTTGTTAAGACCTTTGAACGAAACCAACGTAAATACGTCATGCTTCCAGCTAATGGGCGCGCCCGACGTTTAGTGGTGGAAGAAAGGATGCAAAAGCTGGCTGGCTATACCGAAACGGTAGCCGTCAATTATATGGAGATGCATGACCCGACCATCGGCATCATCACCTCAGGGATTTCCTATCAATATGTCAAAGATGCTCTTCCCAAGGCTTCCATCCTCAAATTAGGATTAACCAATCCCTTGCCGTCAGGCTTAATCAAAGAGTTCGCTGCCAAAGTAGATAAACTTTATGTTGTCGAGGAATTAGAACCTTATATCGAAAAGGAAGTCCGCCTCTTGGGCATCAATGTCATAGGGAAAGAACTCTTCCCTCCTTACGGCGAGCTGTCCGTTCGTATGGTATCGGAAAAGATCAGCGGCCAACCCGGAATAACTATAGCCCCGGCCTTTAACTCTCCGATTCGTCCACCAGTCATGTGCCCTGGTTGCCCACACCGTGGAATATTTTACACGCTAAAACAACTCAAACTCATTGTTTCTGGTGATATTGGCTGTTATACTCTAGGAGCAATGGCTCCACTCGAAGCAATGGATACTACGATCTGCATGGGGGCCTCAATATCCGCAGGCTTAGGAATGATTAAGGCCCATCCAGAAATGGCCGAAATGATGGTCGCTGTGATTGGCGACTCAACCTTTCTACATTCGGGCATTACCGGACTAATGGATGTAGTTTATAATAGTGGAAATCTTACTACAATCATCCTAGATAACTCCATCACAGCCATGACAGGGCACCAAGAGAACCCGTCTACAGGCAAAACCCTAATGGGTCAACCGGCACCCCGAGTCGACTTTGTTGCCTTGTGTAAGGCCTTGGGAATAAAAAGGATCACTGAAGTCGATCCTTTTGACCTAGAAGCAGTCAAAGAAATAATCAAGATCGAAGTAGCAGCTCCCGAACCCTCAGTGATCATTGCCCGACGACCTTGTGCTCTGATTATCAAAACTACAGAGAAGCCCTTAGTAGTTAAAGATTGCAACGGGTGCAAAATGTGCCTCAAACTGGGTTGCCCAGCAATCTCCTTTGATGAAGAGAATAAAACAGCCCAAGTTGATCAGGCCCTATGCACAGGGTGTGGAGTATGTATTAAGGTTTGTAAATTTAATGCCTTGCGAAAGGCCGGTGATGAATAATGTCTAAAATCATAAATATTTTACTCGTGGGAGTCGGCGGTCAAGGAACAATTTTGGCCTCAAAAATTTTAACCCATGCCGCTTTAGCTCATGGTTACGAAGTCAAAATGTCAGAAATCCACGGTATGGCCCAACGGGGTGGATCAGTAGTAACTCAAGTTCGCATGGGAGAAGACGTTTACTCTCCGGTCATCGAGCCAGGAGAAGCAGACTTTATAGTTGCCTTCGAACAGTTAGAAGCTTATCGGTGGGCTCACTTCTTGAAAAAAGACGGCGTCTTGATCGTTAATACTCAAAAGATAGTTCCTTTAACAGTACTCATCGGAACAGCAACTTACCCAGACAGTATCCTAGGCGACCTCAAAGGTCGAGTTGAGCGTTATATCGAATTAGACGGATTAAAATTAGCTTCCGAAGCTGGCAATGCCAAAGCCACGAATGTTGTGTTAATGGGAGTCCTCTCTAAATATATGGATTTCCCAGAAGATACCTGGCAAAATGCTCTTGTGGCAAGAATCCCGGCCAAGCTACTGGAATTAAATAAGAAAGCCTTTGCTTCTGGAATAGCCGTGGTAAAATAAATCCGTACTAAGCTATTTTTACAATCTCAACTTTTCGAGATACCTAAGTTTAAGAGTTGAGTTATACTAAATAAGGTCGTTGCGTATCCTTGCGCAGCGACCTTTTCGTTAAGGAGGTGACTTCGTGAAAACCCCTTAAGGTGAATAAAAACCGGGGAGCCAGAAAGCTAATAAGTAAAAATGAACATACTATCAATGAGGTAAACAAAGCAAAAATGAGGATCAGTAATAAAACAAGGCCCGCAGATTTAAACCAGCACACTGTTGTATGAAGGATAGACAAGGGGCATACAAAATGTATTTACATATTAAACGCATTGATCAATTTATACGGTGTCTCATAAGCTCAATCATCAAACATAATATCGTTGCCTTGGCTGCCGTTATTGCCTTTTTCGGACTTTCCGCCATGATTCCATTGGCTCTTCTGCTTATATACGGCGCCTCAATTTTCATTCCGAACACCTCAGTACAGAATTTCTTGTCAGATATTTTGCGATCCTATGTCCCGACCCTACCGGATACGAAATTATACATTGTTGAAAACATATCAAGGTTGGTCGCATTGGGTTCGAAGCAAGTCGGCATTGTTGGTGTGATTGGCTTGCTCTGGACCACTGTGGGCGGATTTGTCACATTTCAGCAGATTCTCGACATGATATGTGAAATCCATCATCGGCGGTCATTTGTCAAGCAATACCTGGTGGGCTTTGGTATGCTCGGAATGCTATTATCTTTGACCGTTATTACATCATTGGCAACAACGGTCTCACTTGCGTTGGTACAAAGAATTTTAACGAAGGGCCACTTAACTTTTTGGCTGGCACTTTTTCATGACATCTCCCGAATGTCGTTTCCGTTGCTGCTGTTTATAACTTGCCATTTTTGTTATCGTTTCTTGCCGTCGAATACGATCAAGAATTCCTATCTCTTGATTGGCGCCTTGGTTTCGACACTTGGAATATACCTCTCTCGGGAAGTGTTCGTTTGGTATTCACTGCACTTGGGGCAGTACGAAATGATCTATGGAAGCCTGACCTTCATTATGCTGTTTACATTCTGGGTGTATATCGTCTGCATAATCGTATTGTTTGGTGCAGAGGTGGCTGTGACATTGAAAACTGTAAGTGAGCAGAATAAAATAATATAGACGTACCCTTTTGACAGTATAGAAATATCAATGGTATTAAAATAGCTTTTACCTAATTAGCAAGAGCTCTCTTCAAGATTTTGCCACTCGCATTTTTCGGTAGTTCTAACGGGAATTCTACAACCCGAGGAACTTTATAGGCTGCCATTCGTTCCTTACAAAATGCGATAATCTCCATTTCATCAGCTTGCCTGCCTGGTCTAAGAGTAATAAATGCTTTAGGAACCTCACCTTTAGCCTCATCCCTTACTCCAATTACGGCAACTTCTAAGACTGCCGGGTGGATATACAAAACCTCTTCTACCTCACGAGGATAAACGTTATACCCTCCACAGATTAGCATGTCTTTTTTGCGGTCAACGATATAGAAGTAACCGTCCTCATCAACCCTTCCGAGATCTCCTGTATGGAACCAACCATCAATAAATGCTTCCGCCGTGGCTTCGGGCATTTTCCAATAACCTCTAAAAAGACCAGGACCTTTAACTGCTATTTCACCGACTTCTCCTTGAGCCACAGGATTATTGCTATTATCTGCAATAATAACCTCCCACGTATCTGCAGTTAAGCCAATCGAACCAGCTTTGCCATGCTCTAAACGCCCATAGGTACAAGTAGAACTTGTTTCGGTTGAACCATAACATTCGCAAAAACCCGTACCAAATGCTTCAACAATTTTAGGAATATATTCGGCAGGCATAGCCGCACCAGCTGACTGGGCAAAACGCCAAGCCTGTAAATTATATTTCTGCGGATTTTCAAGATAGGTTTGTAACATGTAGATATACATAGTCGGAACACCCGCAAAATGAGTTATTTTAAACTTAGAGATGAGTTCTAATGCCTTATCAGGAAAGAAACGTGGCATTGTTACGATAGCTGCACCCTTGTACATCGGCCCTAAAACTGTTAGGACAAAAAAGATGTGACAAAAAGGTGTCCCTGTCATAAAACGGTCTTGATCACTAATCATTAGTACATAACAAGCATTTAATTCAGCATTATTGTAGAAATTACTGTGAGTTAACATTGCCCCTTTGGGTTGTCCGGTTGTCCCCGAAGTATAAAGTATTGTTACGATGTCATCTGGAGCACAATCGACTTGCAAAAGTTCGTCTGACTCCCCTTCTAACATTTGCGGATATGAGAGGGCATCCTTTAAATTGTGCTGACCCACTACAATAACCTTTTCAAGTGAAGGCATCCTAGTCTGAATCTCCAATACCTTGTTCATAGTTTCCTCAGCTAAACCAATTAATAATTTAGCCTCAGAATTATTAACAATATAAGTAATTTCAGCACTTTTAAGCATTACATTAAAGGGTACAGCTACCGCTCCTAGTTTAACAACAGCAAAATAGAACACAAGATATTCAGGTGAATTTGGTAAACAAATTGCAACCCTGTCACCTTTACTGACCCCTTGCTTCATTAATGCATTGCCCAGCCTGTTAACCTGGCGATTAAATTCTTCCCAAGTATAGTTCGTTGTCTCCGATATTACTGCAGTCCGCTGAGGGATCCTACGAACATTCTTTTCAATAATTTGTACTAAGTTCATGCGACTTATCTCCTTACTAAATCAAATGCTATACTGCACCGTACTAAAATCCTCCACACTTAAAGAAACATTTATTAGCTCCTCGGTCAATGGCATTGTCGCCTATAATATATCAAAATATTCACTCATTTTACATGGTAAAGCTATGAATTGTTATTTATTCAGGTTTTGCGGTTAATAATACCGGGTTAACGGAAACTGCTACAGTTAGGCCTAACGGGGTGGATCAGTAGTATAGACATTATATTATTCGGTCCGGGAGTGAAGGTTGTCACAAGGACATAGGATGAAAATACTGCAATATTAAACATGGATATTTACCCCCTAATTTATCGTATGATATAATACACAAATACTTTATTATAGTGCGCTACAAATGATAATGTGCGTTATAATAAAGTATTTGTGCAATATACTGTCAATATTTCGGAGGGAAATATTTTGGATGAACTTATGGTACACAGGAATTCATCACAGTATTTTCCGGCGAGCGAGGACTTTTTTGTAACTACGGGAAATTCTATGCGATTTAAGGCGGACAGCCCGCATACTTATAAAAATTCTGGCGATGCTATTTGCTCATTAAGTATGGTTATTTACTATCCACAGTAGTATTCCCTCTACACGGAATGAGAGTCACAGGTACAAAAGGAGGACTAGGTATATGGAACACAACAAAAATATCAAGATTGTAAGTGGCCGCCTCAGAGAAGAAGCTTTAGACTTGTCGCTATTTGAACAAGCCAAAAATTACGCATTTGACTATATGCGCAACGTTCTAAGCCAAGACGTATTCCCGGATAAGAGAGCTCTTGATAGATTGAATATCTTTAAAGAACCTCTCCAGGAGGAGTCTGGTAATCCCTACGAAATTCTTGATAGATTACACCATAACGGATCACCTTCAACAGTTGCGCAAACAGGAGGACGTTATTTTGGTTTTGTAAATGGTGGTATTGTCCCAGCTGCTCTTGCAGCAAAGTGGTTGTCTGACACTTGGGATCAAAATGCTGCCCTATATGTTATTTCTCCTATTGCTTCTGTTTTGGAGGAGGTCTGTGAAAAATGGCTTATTGATCTCTTTAATTTCCCTCAAAACACAGCTGCCGGATTTGTAGGAGGAAGTTCCACTGCAACACTTTGTGGACTTACCGCTGGAAGAAACCATTTATTACACCAACTTGGTTACGATGTAAGCACAAAAGGACTCTTTGGTGCACCTGAAATTCGTGTAATACTTGGGGCAGGCGCTCACTCAACAGTCTATAAAACTCTTTCCATTCTAGGACTTGGAAGCGAGCGTTTAATCAAAGTTCCAACAGATGAACAAGGAAGAATATTAGTAGACTCTGTTCCAGAACTCGACAACCAGATACTATTAATTTTACAGGCTGGAAACGTGAATTCCGGCGCTTTTGATGATTTTGAAACACTCTGCCAAAAGGCTAGAAATGCAGGTTGCTGGGTACATGTGGACGGAGCCTTTGGTCTATGGGCTGCAGCTTCAAAAGATCTGAGGCATCTTACTAAAGGTGTTGAATTGGCTGACTCATGGTCTGTTGATGCGCACAAAACATTGAATGCACCCTACGATAACGGTATCATTCTCTGTCGTAATCGGGATGCACTAACACAAGCACTTCATATGACAGGTTCTTATATCATTTATAGTGATCATCGAGATGGAATGCTTTATACACCGGATATGTCCCGAAGAGCCAGGATAGTTGAATTATGGGCAACATTGAAATCTCTTGGCAAGAAAGGCGTTTCAGAACTCATCGAAGACCTGCATCATAAAGCAAAGTACTTTTCAAACGCTCTGGAACAGAACGGTTTTACAATTAAAAACGATGTCTGTTTTAATCAAGTATTGGCCTCCCTAGGGAACTCCGATCTAACGGAGAAAACGCTGAAGCTCATACAGGAATCTAAAGAATGCTGGTGTGGAGGTGCAAAATGGGAGGATGAGGCAGTAATTCGTATAAGTGTTTGTTCTTATCGAACAACTTACGAAGACATTGATCGTTCCGTCCAAGCATTTGTCAAGGCAAAATGGGAGGCATTAGGCTAATGTTTTCAATTTAACCCACCTTAATTAGACAACATACTTACCCGCTTCACTTACTGCCACTGCAATCTCTTGTCTCAACGCAATAACATTCCGCGGAGTATAAACCACTAATTTCTTTAGGTCTAAATCTAGTGCCTGGAGAGTTTCACCCTCTGCTAGAGCGGATATGCTTTCCTTTGCGATAAGCTCCAACTTGCCGATTTGAGAATATATAAAAGCTTCAGTCAGGCTATTTTTAAACTTAGCCGCAGTTTTTCCATGCTTAGCCAGAGCTTTCTGTGCTCTCAACCAAACACTTTCTATTGCAAAGGCTCCCATAGCTAAGTCAGCCAATCGGCCTAAGATCTCTTGCTGCTTGAGCAGGCTATCTCCATACTTATCGAGTCCCGCTCCAAAAATATAAATAAAAATATCTTTAGCTGCCTGGACCAGATCTCTAGTTCCTTCACGAGTTATTACGCCAGCGTTGAGTTGTTCCTTCAGCTTCTCTAGGGCATGCTTTAGATCCAAATCCCCTTTAGCTACCCGGCGCAGAATTGTCGTCGGGATCAAAATACGATTGATTTCATTGGTCCCTTCAAAAATTCGATAAATTCGGGCATCTCGATACAGTCTTTCAATCGGATATTCGGAAATGAAACCATACCCTCCGTGAATTTGCACTCCTTCATCAACAACATATGCTAAGGCCTCTGTGGCAAACACTTTGTTAATGGAACACTCTAAGGCATATTCTTCAATCCCTTTAGCAGCTACTTGCCCTCCGTCTGCTCCTGAAATGTCCATGCTATGTAAGATGTTTTCTAATAAGCCCCCTGTCCGATAAACCATACTTTCTATCGCATAAGTCCTAATCGCCATTTCGGCCAGTTTTTCTTTGATTAGCCCAAAGTTGGCGATCGAAGTATTAAACTGTTTGCGTTCGTTAGCATAGGTTGCGGCTAACTCTAGGGCGTACTTAGCATTACCCACAGAGTTTGCTGCCAGCTTATAACGACCCATATTTAAAACATTAAAGGCCACGACATGCCCTCGGCCGATTTCGAATAATAGGTTTTCCACTGGCACTTTAACATCGTCAAAGACTACAGCCCGGGTAGAGGAGCCTTTGATCCCCATTTTCTTTTCTTCCGCACCGGTAGACAACCCGTCAGAGTTGCCATCAACGATAAAGGCGGTAAATTTTTCTCCGTCGATTTTGGCATAGACGATAAAGACGTCAGCCATTCCGGCAGTCGTGATAAACTGTTTGCTTCCGTTCAAAATATAGAATTGA
>Ga0307377_10001396_pt1 | contig 30734 bp, 25 predicted proteins | sample TR3MG_FD_202535 | JGI IMG/M metagenome (GOLD analysis project Ga0307377, IMG submission 202535) | Soil microbial communities from Risofladan, Vaasa, Finland - TR-3 | ecosystem: Environmental > Terrestrial > Soil > Coastal area > Acid sulfate soil | place: Finland: Risofladan, Vaasa | collected... | reverse complement strand
TAGCGACTGGCGAAGAAAATTCCACCAGCGTGGGGGTTCCAAAAGCCACCGGTAAGAGACTAACGTCTAGTACAGTAAACCCTAACTCTGAGACTCCAGTCGAATCGTAAATAGACACCTTGAGTGTCCCTGTGGCGCTATTACTGTTGTAAAGATCCAACTCAACGTTAGTTACGCTAGAACCATCTGACACAAAATCATCGGCTACTCTCACACCGGGTGCATCAAAACGTAAAAAACAACAACCGTTCTCGGTTACTGTGTACATAGTGGTATCCACAATAACTGTAGAAGGGCTTCCGTTGGTCCTCGCTACAAGTTTTACTTTTCCACCTGTATTTCTTGACTTCAAAATCAAGTCAGACGAAGCAGAAAACCCTAAACCTGAAAACAAAAACAACAATATTAATAATTTTCTCATATCTTACTCCACAATTATTCTTACAGGTTCGCTCGCACTAGGCGTTAGCCCGTCGATATTTCCTTGAAGATAATGATTTGAATCATCTGTCACCCAAACCAAAGAGCCGATTGTATCAACATTAGTCCAACCTTTACCGGTCAACTTTTGAACTGCTCTAATATTGGCTGGATAATCATAGTATATTTTAGTGCAAGGCTTGTCGGTATCGGTCGCAGTCAATTGACCAGATCCGTCGAATAGGAAAATATTGCCGTCATTAATTGGTTTGGCAAATGGCAATGCGGTCGGACCTGAAACGATTCTATATTGCAAGGTTACTGACGGAGTCTTACCGGTCCAATCCAAGTAAATATTATCGTCATCCCAGTCAACGACCACTTCTCTAGGATCAAGATTTTTAATCCGTCCCGAAGTCCCTACGGTCAAATCCCATTCTTGAAGAACAAGACCGACGATGTCCATCTTATCGTCTAAATCATGAGTTAAAGATGCTGGAGTCGTCGAGATCCAATCTGATTTGTAACTTCGAGACATATCAACGACTGCGTTACTTATCTTCGGCACGAAATATAAAGCGATGTCAACTCGATCATTACCTGTGAACGTCAATCCGCTAAAGTCAAAATCAATCGCGGAACTAGTTATGTCGGTAACAAAACTCGATGCCGGAAGCGGAGTGGTAATGTCTCCCGATTCGGTCCAGAAGGTTAAAAATATCAGTTGAGGAATCGCATTAAACGTATAAGTTGTAGTTTTTGTCGATGCCGAACTATGAGAATCCAATTTCTCTTCTAGGTAAGAAAAATAAGAAGATAAGTAATCATGTTTTTTAGTAGGAGCTGTTTTATAAATTCCTCCCGCCCACGTTGTTCCGACTGTCAAGATAGAACCGAGCGGAATGTATCTCTGCTTATTTATTTCATCAATGTCTTTATCGAGTAAAACGAACTGGTCTTCTTGATAGATCGTATGAACTTTAAGCCCATTGTCTGATAAGACCGATTCCGCACCGATCTTGGTGATGTCTACACACAACCAATAAAGAGTCGCATCTGCCGGAGTCGCAATGAGATTTGTTAGATCGACCTCAACATTTACCGGAACATCTGTCGTCACGTTCCCAGAGATCAAAATCCTATTGTCAGGTAGCCAGTATTTGCCTTTTTTAACTATAGCTGTTTGATCAGAAATACCTTGAAGCTTAAAGCTAGTATCTTCTCCACCGCCAACTCCAGACCCGCCGCTATGCCGATGAATACGTGAATCAGATCCAACCTTGTTCTCAATGATAGCTGTCGCTGATCCGATGGTCTTATAAGCGGTTGTCGAAGTCGATTCGAGATCAATAAAACCGATCGGAACACCATCAATGTTTGAATAAAGAGCGCCAGCGTCTTCAAGTGCTCCAGCCGAAGCTTGTTCTGCGCCAAAAAAAGAATCGACTTTATTAGCGTCAGCCACGTATTTAAAAACACATCGAACAAATTTCCCAGACCCGCTCACTGTCGGAAGTGTAAAAGTACCTCCTGAAGTAGTGACCTCACCAACCGGCGCAACAATCCCAGTCTGAAAGTTTATGGTGGCTCCCGCGTACTCTTGAATAGTGTCTTCGATTGGGGGAGTCGTCTTTTCAGATCCATCTCCCGATTCAATCTTATTACCAGAAATATTTAAAGTCGCTCCGGGAGTCGGATGATTTGCAAACAACCGCAAAGGATATGAAGTGTTTTTGTTCACCCTGGCAAGCAAATCTTTAAGCAGTTCGTTCTCTTTAGAACCGATAGCCTCATGATCAATAAGAGTCTTCAGTTCGTCTACAAAGCCTTGAGTCGTCATCACTTACCCCTATATCTCTCTTTGTAACCATAAGTCTGTTGTCGTTGCAGAAGCCACACCGTCAGCAGGTTCAGCCCATCCCAGCTTAATTGCGGTCGGTGTTAGAGTTAAAGCGCCAGCAGATCCCAAATAAACAACCTGCCCAGGAGTCGCCCCTAAACCAGAGACCGCACCAGGACAGCTTCCCGCTCGAATAACCGTTCCAAAAGTTCCATCAGCAACCGTTCCAGTGACCAAGCCGATAACTAATGTCGCTGTGCTCACATCGGCCAAAATCATCGATCCATCACTAGCGTCCCAAGAAACAACTTTGTTCAAAGCTATTGGAGATCCTGAATTGTTCTTACATAATTTGCCAAGCTCTCGACCGTATTGTGCTGCGGTCCCTTCTTGAACACCAGAAACCTGCATGCGAAATTCAATGCTGCTACCATTATTAACCGGTCGCCTCAATTCAATCTCGTCACCGATCCCAGCACCAATATTTGCCGACTCGATCCAGTCAAGACTTGATCCCTGTTTTACAGCCCGTCCGTCTATTCTCACTTCAAGTTGATGGAGTCCGGTTTGATAATTCTGATTTCCACCGAGACCGAACGGAGGTGGAAGTTTTATCTTCGATCCAATCTGAAATCCCGCACCTCCATCAGAGACAACGTATTCTTCATATGCAGGTCCAGCGACCATTGAATAGATCAGACCAACCATCGCATCGGTTTCAGAAATTGCTCTGGTAAAAGAGCCGCCAGGAGTAATGAAATTGGTTGAAAAATAAGGAGGCGTCGAATCAAATTCACTTCTAAGCCCTGTGGCCGTAAGCCATTCATCAGTTATGCCGTCGCCTAGTTGAGTCGTCTCTCCGTCTTCAATCTCAACCGACTGCCAACCGTTACCGAAATAGATCTTAGTTCCAGACCTATATGCAATTATATAGTGTCGAGTATTATCAGGATCGATCAAATAATCAGCAGACGCTACTGTTGAGACCGCTAACGGTCCTCCCGGAGTAGTGCCTTCTCTCGGCAGAGTTATATAAGCCAACTCTCCATCGGCCAAATTGCTTACCGTTTGTGCCGAGACCGTATATTCGAACGCCCGTCCTGGGGCAATGATCCTAAGATCATCAGACCAAGTAAGCTCAATACCACTGAAACCACCGGCCATGCCGACAGGGCCGAGCGTCCTTCCGTTAGAAAGGCTCTCAGTAATTGAAATGTTTCCAACTGTTCCATCTGTGTCGTGCACCAATTCTATTCGATCCCCATCTCCAGATGAGGCAGTTATGATTAAAGCAGAAGACCCGATCGCTGAGAGCATCGCAGTCTTGACATCAGTCGATGAAGCTTGCTCTGCAACCGTCACCGCATTTGCAGGCCCAGAGCTATTAGTATCAAACTCAAAAGTGACAGAAGTCGATCCATCGTCGATCGTAAACGTGTCTCCATCAAGAATGCCTGTCAAAAGGTCTGTAGGGATCGCATTTAGCGATCCTGACGCTGGTTTAGGCAAATTCCAGCTAATATTGCCACCGTCAACTAAAATGTAATTGATGCGCTCTAAGAGCCCTAGAACCCCAACTCCAGGATTTCGATACCACTCGTCAGATGCGGTCCAGGGAGCAAGGTCTTTTGCTTCTTTAAGAGATGTCTTGAGAGCGTCCGAATCGTTCTTGATTGAATAGATAGTTTTGTCTGTCCTGGGAGATCCGAAATCCCAGTCTGAATCGAGATGATAAAACACATCTCGGCTATCGACTATTCCAGATATCGACCCACCCGATGTAGTTACTTCTGCCAGAGGAATCCGATCAGGCCGAGCGGCAGAAAAAGAAATAACATTGCTAACAAGACGATGAGAGACGTTGATATCGACGGTATCGACAGTTTGAGTGAACTCTTCGCCCTGTCCACTGTTTGCGGTCGGGTCCCAGATCGCGACAGAATCCTCACCAGTTGTTGTTGAGTAAAGTTCGACTTCAACATAATTTATAGAATTATCCTCAAGGTCTAAAAGTAAATCATCACACGATGTATCTCTTACAGCTAAAGATTCATCGCCCACCCTTTCAGAGTTGAAAAGAACCGAGTCAATAGATTTATTGAGCTTAATTTCAAGTCCACCGTTGTCTGATATCAGCCAGTTTTTAACAACCTTGTTCTCGGCTGAAATAAAACTCTTATTGTAATGGTGGAATTCTTGACCGATCAGATCCATCATTGCTTTATAATGTGGGAGATCAAATCTCTGATCGGGTGTAATTCTGGTTTGCTTTTGCACTTTATTTACCTCTTAACACTTAATCTCAGGACTAATTATAGTCCAATTAATAACTACTCCAGCCGCAATAATTGATTCAATAATTCTCTGCGCTAAAACTCTAGCTGCCGTAACACCAACCAAATAAACTTTGTAGTCCGATCCATACTTATCCGGTTTTGGATTTGGAGTTTTTATAACATTAACCAGTTCACCGCTCGTATGGTCAAACAAAAAATTATAAGAAGGGTCGATTAGAATAGTCGAGTTGTTCGGTCGTCCATAATATTTAATCAAGATCTCTTGATTTGGTTTACCATAGTTGAACATCAAAAGACCCGGTTCGTCCGGTATTCCAGATGCATCAGTCATTGTTAGATTGGGAGTTACCACTCCAGCCGTTATTGATTGCCCTAAAATACCTCGATATTTTGTCACCACAACCGGAGCAGAAGGATCAGTTATAAAAGAACCTGGATAATTATTTATCCCTGCCATCATAAAACGTTCGCCAGCCGTGAATAAGGATAGATCAGCCCCCGCCCCGAACTGAACACTGTTATCTCCAACGGTATTTGACACGATAATTTCGAAGTGAAGACCTTGAGCGATCATCGCATTTGCAAGTTCATCTTCTTTTAGTTCCTTATCATCACCATCAAGACTGATAACAAGCTCTTTGGCGACATTATCGATTGAGTCAATAATTCCAGAATAATTATGAAAATGGTGAGATCCCGCAAGCGATCTTCTAAGAGCAGGGACCGATGAAGGAATCTGGATCTCAATTTGATTTGGTCTGACTTCTGCAACAAAAACCTTTGGGTTGTTCTCTCCAAAAAATATATCCAAGACATCCTTGACCGAAGGGAGAACTTGTTTAGGAGCGAAACTTAAAGCTGGAATGAGCCTTCTAAACAGCACATCGCTCAAGTTAAATTCGGACGGTCTAAAAACACCTACGTTCGATCCCAGCCAGTTGAGATAGTGGGCTTGAGCGGTCGCTACATAAATCTGCTCTTTAGCGTCATTGATAGCCTGAACAACGAGGTCGTCTTCTCCGGCCCATGAATAGAGGAGCCCTCTAATTCCGGGATTCGTGTACGGCTTGATCAAGCTCGGAACGTACAATTGCATTTTTTTAAGTTTAGAAACCATTATCCAACCGTAATATTATCTTCTGTTATTCTCGCCAACTCGTTATCGGCTATCGCAACATTCTCTCTTGAAGAGCAACTACTGCCAGCTATAGTCGCGTCAAAAACCCCTGCGACCGTCTTAACTTCAACAATCACTTCAGACATAATGACATCATCGCTCACTCCAAGACCATTTATGTAGTTCGATATAACTGATTTTATAGTGTTGGTTATTGAGCTTAAAGACACCCCGGAATCAGTAGTGATTTTCACTTCAATTGTTTGCGGCTTTTTAACCGGCTCAATTACCTCGACATGAACTCCAGCCGCTCTAATCCCATCATAACCTTCAGCTTCGTTTCCATCTACTGCCCACTGAGTTTCTTGAGCGAGCCCTGTGAAGTGTCGATACGCATCAACTCCGCGCTCTTCGAGTTGGAAATTCAGTTCGCTATTTCCAGACCCGCCTGGGACCGCGATAGCTGCGTCTTCTGTAGTTTGAAGAGATGAAAGTTGAACTTTTGTTCCACCAGAAGACAGGGAGACTTCTGTTTTTGTCGATATGAGAGTGACTTGTCTGTTGTTCCAGAACTCAACCACTTGAGAAGCTGTTTTTGGGATAACTTGATAAGCGTCTCCTGATGATGCGATTGTCTCGGTAACGCCCTCGTTCTCAACCGAGAACGTCCCGGTCATCGTCCCTATACTTCCATCAGCTCGTGCGCCTGGATCTACACTAGTAACTAAGATATCTCCGAGGTCACTTGTGACTGTAAACTCGGAATCGGCATGCAGTGCTGATCCGATTTTACTTGTTACGGTTGTATCGCTATCTGCCCCAAGTATTGTGGAGACCTTTATAGATCGATCTTTACCGTGAGTAGGTTCAGTAGTTGGAACATAGTCAACACCTTCGTTATCAATCCAAAATGCTCCACCAAAATTCCCCAAAGTGCCGTTTAACCTTGCACCGGGAGTCGCGCTCGTAACAACAATCTCATTACCATTTTCGATTGTAGCTGAAAATTTAGAGTCGGCGTTTATTGCAGCAGCAATCTTCCCAGAGAATGTCGCATTGTCATCAGCAGCTATTATGGTGGTTATCTCGACAGACCGATTTTTACCGTGAATAGGTTCTGTCGTTGGAGATCCATCATTAAGGTCAATCCAAAACGCAACAGTCCCAACGTCGTCGGAGACAGACAACCACGCTCCGCTCCATGCGTTAGGAGCATTAATTCTAAAACGAGTGACCTCAGTTTCTTCAAGATTGGAATCTACCCAAACTGCAACCGAACCGGCAGCGTCGTAAATTGTCAAATACTTACCGTCAACATCTGTACCGTTATCAGTTATATCAAATCGAGATACCTCGGATTCTTCATTTAAGATAAGGGGCGTGTCAAGTGTGAGGACTCCGGTCCCTGGAACATAACTATCAATATTCGCGCTCTGTCCTTCTAGATCGCCACCGACCATTATAAATTTGTAATCCTGGAGATTAGCCGCAAACGGAAATGAATTATAAAGTTCTGTATCGACAACAATCGTCGAACTAGTCACTCCAGTCAAATCGGCTTGCTTAAACAATGGAACCGTGAAGGTGTTCGAGACATCGTCGTCAACCACTGACAGGATATAATCATCTCTATTAAAAACATATGGACCGGCATCAGATTCCATTCCAGGCCGATGAGAAATAAAGTTCTCGATCAGATCGGTTGGAAATGATAAGATACCGTTCGCTCCACCGGCTGCTATCTGAATAGATCCACCATTGATGGTATTGGTCGCAATTTTAACACGACTTCCACTTTCAACTGTACTGGCAAGAACTCCGCCAACTCGATCATTTATCGCAGCAGCAACCTCCGTTGCGGTCGCTGCGAGATCATCTGCGAAGTCTGCTAGTTGAAAAGTTATCGACTTCGATACTCCATCAACATCTAAATCTAAATCAGTTGCCGCTAGTCCATTGAATGTTCCGATCGCACTTACGACAAGTGCCCTGGTATCAGAAGACCCGAATGTTAATTTATCTCCAGGCTCTAAAGTTTCTGTTAATTCGATCTGACCGACGAACCGATTGAGGAGATAATTATTAGGGGACCCGACCGCTTCGCTTTCTGAGAATTGAAGCAGTTCGTTTGCAAGGCACACTCGCGCTCTATTGATCGAAGGAGATGTTGCAGCAGCTTGAGTCCTCTGGATTCTAATCCAATAAGCACTGTAGCCTTCAACCGAAGTCTTCAGCCATCGATGGAGATATGGGAATAAGATAACTCCAGATTGAGAGAGCCCTTCTGTCCCGTCAAATGCGCTAAATTCCGTCCAACTAGACCCGCTCCAGTATTCAAAAACTGGGATTATGTCTGTCGCTCCTGCGGTCATTGCGATCGCAATTGAATTAAAAGCAACATCATCGTGGCCGAAATACATGTAGTCATTTAAGGCGGCAAAAACTGGAGTGTCTGCGCCAGCATTTTGCAGATCAGTAGTCCTATCAACATTTGCACCGAGTTCCTCGCTGAAGATCTTGGAAAAATTCTCAACAACTCTTACTTTTGAATCAGCACTTTTTTCAGAGTTTGAAGATATCGTTACCCTGGTGTCTGCCGATGAAGGCTCGCATACTGCTCCAGGCAATTGAGCATTTATCACTTCAGACATTTCTAAAGCATTCACACTTGCTGGGACTATAAACGATGTCGGTTTGATCCAAACATTTATAATATTGGCTATTTTACTATCAAGGATAAGAGATAAGTGTCCGTTGTAGGTGTTCACGTTAAAAACTGCGGTCGCTCCAGATTCAATCGATGCGACTTTACCGTCTTTAGATAAGAGACTGAGAACGTGATCTCGATACAAATAGAGCTTCGATGTGAATTTAAGATCTGTTTGAAAATTCAAAGCGGTATTTGCTGTCCCACCACTACACCGGATCTCTTCTCCAACATTCTCTCTCGAAAATATTCGAACCTTTGTTCCACCGGCAGACAATCGAGATTCATATGTTGACGAAGATGAATTGATCTTTTCAAGAACTTCTTGAGCGGTGGCTGCTCCAGGGACCGCAAAATCAGAATCGACAAATGTAACCGTCTCCTGCGCTCCGCTTATCTCAATAAATAAAGTTGAGTTATTTGGTATATTATACGGCTCTTCGTTCTGAGTCTCGACCGATGCCTTGACCATTGGAGTGTTGGCGGCTTTAAGATATCGCTCACCCCCTGTAGCTGCCGCAACCACCTCTTCATAACCCACCCTCGAAAAGTCGGATATAAAGCCCGTACCATCGTCTATAAACAGTTTTACTACGTCTGTGGGCACTGTGGCATCTCTGAGAAAAACGCTCGTCACACGCTTATTGTCGCTCTCTGAGACGAGGCCGGAAACTCCTGTGATAATCGCCCGTGGAGTTCCCCTTGAGAGACTCTGAATATGATCCTTGATCCGATCCCTCAATGCATCGTCAGTTTCCTCTGCAAGCCCGTTTGTCACCCGCTCTGGGTTATTTACGATCGCAGTAGAGAACGGTTTTGAATCATAAAGAGATATCGATCCGATCGGGACATTTGATCCGACCCCAACTGCCGTGGCTGTGACTGGGACTTCGGTAACTTCAGATTCACCGTCGAGAATCACCTCATCATCGTCGAGGGAAAACCCTACGCTCTCAAGCTGGTCTGAAGCCGGAACACGAACAACTGTGCCAGCAGAGATGGTTCGATCCCCACCCTGAGATAATATGATCGTCTCATCGGTTCCGTGATCATTGGCAAACTGACTTGTAAGATTAAATCTTACATGGTTTGTGAGTGTATCGATCGATGAATAATTCACGATCTCGATATTTGATGTTCCGCGACCGACAATTATAGCTCCCGAAGTGGGGAATCCTGTGGCTGCGTTCCCGTTTACAGAAGTCGAACCGGCAGCAGCTCCCGAAAGGCCGCTATAAACTTCAGTTTCGACTTTAGTTATTGCCGAGTCACCCAAGGTCACTGTGGTTGAAGCACTTGCCGCTAATCTCTTCTCAAGTCCGTATTCTAAAGCCCTGTTCTCAAGATCTTCGCCATCGATATTGTCGATCGAATACCCTCGAATAATTTCGAGCATTTGAAAATACTGTTCATCATCTTCTTGAGCAGCCGCCTCTAACATCAAAGTCCATACCGAACCATAATTGATGTCGTTGAGCGGAGTTGAAGATATGAGACGAGCAAGCATGTCACTCATAATCTCGGTGTATGTTCTCGGTGCAAATATAGCCATCGTTTAACCCTGTGCTGGAATGAAGACCGGAACTGTTACCGGCTGGTCAACACCTTTAAGCTTCAATAAAAGATTAATTAATGAAGTATTTCCTTCTTGTTTTATATCAGAATATATAATTGATTCAACTCTAACATCAGAAGAGACGCTAGTCCTAATCTGGTTTAGTACCGTTTTAGGATTTGAAACCTTTTGGCCAATACCTAAATCGGTTCCAATTCCCGGATGACGTTTTAAAGAACCGATCTCAAAGAGGATTCTTAAAAGAATCGACTGTGCAACATTGTGCGACCCGTTGACGAGTTTCATATCTGATGGGCCTGTGATAATGATATCAAAATCATCATCTAAAAGAATATCGCTGCCAAAACTCTTTTCGACTTCAGACTTATTGTCGTCGATCGGGTAAGTCTTTAGAGTTCTCTTCACACTGGCTATCGGAGTATTCGTTCCGGTCTGTGGGATATAGCACTGGTCTCCAGGTCTCAGAACACCTCTTACTCTCGGATTAAATTCATCGACCTTGTCTGGATCTACATATGGGTGAACTAGATTGTTCAGAACAACTATGTCCCTAAATCGATCGACATTGCCGAGATATAAGGCCGCGAGCTTTTCAATTGTTTGACCACCTTCAATAATGACAATTCTCGCCCTACTACTTTTAACAAAACCAAATTTGGCACGAGCAGTATTTTTAGCTTTTAAATTTTCTCTACGAATCTCAGAGATCCGTTCATCGACTGCCTTCGCTTCTTTAATAGCTCCACTGTTTAAGAGCTGGCTCTTCTCTGCTATCGCAGCTTCTAAGACTTTAGAGTTTCCCTTCTTCACCTGACTTGCATCAGCCTGATTATAAATCGACTCATATTGGTTCTGAATAGCTTCGATCTGAGACATCTCGAATAATTCACTTTCTTCGAGGATCTTATCCATCTCTTTTCTAAGTCTATAGAGAGCATTGACCGCTTGATACTCTGAATAAACCAGAGCTTTATTTACCAACAATTGAGCCTCTTTTTTACCTGCGAATCTTACAAACGGAGACACATCTATACCTGCAAGGCTTGATGCATAAAGGGCCGTGTCTTCTATCTTCTGCCGCAACTCTTCAGCCGCTTTAAACGATAGATCGGCGTCTTCACTGATTCCATGAGCGTCACGGAATGAGGCTTTATTGATCTTGTCTCCGAGATCAGTCAACCGAGTTGAGTTCATTATTTTTATAAATCTTGAAAAATCTCTCACAGGCTTAAATATGGTATTTCTTATATCACGCTCTGCGCGTTCTAAAAATCCAACCGCACCTTCAGCTATCTTAACGAGATAATCAATCGTGTCTCCGGTGAGTTTTATTGCAGCGTCCAGGTCAGAACCAAAAGACCCGGCAGGTTCGCCTTTAGCTATACCTATGGCTTTTAAAGCTATGGTGTAATCATACATCATAGGTTTTCCGGCACTTCTTCTCATGGTAAATTTTTGTGGCTCAACATAAAGATATTCGCTATCTCTAAAATTCTGCCAAACCAGTCTTAATTCACCGTCCGATGCATTCGGGTCTCTTCTCTTCTGCTCGACATATGCTCGAAAATACGATCTCAGTTCTTGGAACTCAGCGAACCCAGATCGACCGGCAGAAAAGATTGGTCTGCCATCAAGCGGATTAGCTCCAGCGTCTTTTCTCTTAGGGCTTACTCCGGTCGTTCCAGATATATTAATATCTTTAAGAGTCGTGCCTTGATGCTCAACTAAAACCCCAGAAAAAGTTGGAGTAACTTCGATCGCAAAAATTTCATCTTGAGTGAGGTCTTGAGGGTTTATTTGGAGAATAAATTCTTTCCAATCATCTCCAGCATCTACGGGCGTCCCATCCTTGACGCGAACAACCTTGAATCCGTAACCGAGAGATTCGCTCCAATTTTTCTTCTCAAATGTATTTGAAACAGATTTGTATCTCTCTGGATAAGGAGTCGCATTCCCCTTATCTAACGAGGTCGCGTTATCGATGAACCCCTTTATGTCAGATGCTAAATTAGCGAATCCCATAATCCACCTATACCAACGGAACGTTTGAAGCCGTTAACGGGCCCGGAGTTGGCGTGACACTGTTTGTTCCAGAAATAGTTACTGTCAATAATAATGTAGCCTCTCTAAATTTAACAGGGAATAACGAGTCTTGAGCATTTGCTACCGGAGGTGCTGATACCAACTCAGCTAATTTGGCTTTCCCTGCCTCTATCGAACTCACGTCTATAATCGCTGAAGCGACCGCACTGAATGTGGTCGCAGGGCTTGACGGAGGAATAAATGTCAAAGGAGCGACCACGATCGCTGATGCCAGAAGAGCTTGTTCCCAGGCGTCTGCAAACCCATCTATACCCGCGCTCGGGCTAGTAGTGGGGCTTAGAGCGTCTAAAGCTGAGACTAATGCCGCCTGTGCAAATGTAAAAACAAAATCAGTTGGGACCAAAGCATCGGGGTCCGGTTCTATATCAGTGATCCGTTCTGCATACCACCCAGCGAAGTTATCACCTCCACCCGACGAGACTTTAGGCTGGTCTTCGAGAGAATCCTTCCAAAGTTGTAAAGGATCAACTGTCAACTACACCCCTCCAGAGATCGTATCAATCTCACCTTTTATTTTTGTCAGCTTCGTTATTGCAGTTCCAGCGTCAGTTACTCGACTAGGGTTTAAAATCCCTGGACCTACAGTGGTTGACACATATGTAGAAGCGGCAGTCGATTCTCCCTGTAAATATGTAACCACTTCACCGAGAGCTTCAGATATTTTTGCCAGCAATTCGATCCCAGAAGTTCCAAATCCGACCTTTGCTTTATTCAAACTGAGTGTGGCTCCGAGAGCCGTTTTTATTTCAGCACTGTCGGCAGTTCCATCGTAGGTGACTTTAAGACCAGATCCGAGTTCATGAGTTATCTGTGCAGCAGCTTTTAAGTAAGAAGTCTTTAATAGGGAATCGTTTATATCGATAAACAGATCACCATTATTTTTCCATTCGATCTTGGATCGGTTTGGAGTGATAGCTAAAGGATTTTTAGGGGCACCTTTTTTCGTTGGGTCTTTTTGACCGATGTGTGAAACGGTGAGGTTTGCATCTTTATCTACTATGAATTCATAACCGTTGAACTCATATCTCTCAAATTCACCCATAGCGCGAGTTGGTTTAATATAGTCTGGATTTTCACTTATCCTCGTGTGCTCGTCCGATCCTATGATAACTGGAAACTCTGCATCTCCTTTTATAAAAGTACACCAGACAAACTCTCCATCTTTATCTTCATCCCAGGTTTTATTATTATTGTTTTTTCTTTTAGCTATGCTCTGAGGATCGATATTTTCAACACCGTGTCGAACCCGAACATGGTTTGAGAAAATCCCACCAGATCTGCTCAAGTCTATAACTCCAGGATAGTCCTGACCTTCAACTCGAACAACGTACTCTAAACGCCCAGTTAAATTCTCAGAGTCATCGGGATAAGTCACAGACTGGACATAGCCGCGATAAAGGCCGAAGAATTTATAGTGACCATCAGTTCCCTCGTCTATTGAACTAAGGACACCTGCTGGAACCACGCCACCATCTGGAGTAAATCTCATTTAACGTCCTTCATTAGTCTTGGCTAAATAACCCTGGTCAAAATCGTTATCCGTTTGACCATTATCGATATCTTCAACATCTATAAATGGGTTTTCAGAATTATTAAACTGTCCCATCGTAACGGTCCATTCAGTTTCCCATTGACCAGGAAACTTCCAAGTATGTGAATAGCCCTGAACATAATAAAACTTCTTGTCTTTATTTCTTGGAGATGAGATCGATAAGACGCTACCAAGCTGTGCGAGAATATTCCCAATCGACGTTATAGAACCTGTATCGTAAAGATGATTAAAAGCCTTCTGGTCAAAAATCTGATTAACAAATGATTGCCAAAGTCTCGGTTGACTGTTTCTATCAACCGCAGTCCCGGCTTCAACATAAACAAAATCGATTTCACCTTGAAACATATTCAAACCATGCCGAGCAACCATCTCAGCCTTGACCATTGGCTTGCCGATACCTTCGGGACTAATTTCGACATTTGCGAACGTATTTATGGGAGAGCCTTTGGAATTTCTTGGATCAATCCAAAAAGTATTAGACTGGGCTTCGTGATTCCTACCTAAATTTTCAAATTTAATATGCTTCTGATCTAGCTTGATTTCAAAGCCCTTATCTACAAGCGAGCTTAAAGTTTCAAATTTTTTATTTAATTTCCCCGGAAGATCTTCAAAAAATAAAGAATTAGGTCTCGGTCTTAAAAAGACCGTTGGCTTAATATCTTTACCGTCATGATGGAGATCGACAAATAATTCATTTACTATGCTGTTACTTCCCCTCCCAAGCTGCGTCCAAACAGAATGATTTTTACCAGGAGTCAGACCTAGTCTATATTTGTAGCCCGGAAGGTCTTCTTCAATCTCTCTCTGAAGAATATCATTGAAATAAAAATCCGATGGAGAAGTATCGGCCACGTCTGCGGTGTATGCTCCATTAAAAACAGCCGCGACATCATCTGGGACTTTACACTGATTAAGTGGTGGAGTATCAACAACACCCTGCCCTGTTCCGGTTGACGCAAGCTTGGCTCCAGTTTTACTAAAAAACACTTGCAAGGTCGATTCTACGAGTTTCGACGGATTCCCCTTCAACCACAACCCAGCCTCATGTAGAAAACCATAAGCTTTTATGTCTACAGATCTCTGCGAGAAAGGGTCAAACCATATTGTCGTGTCTTCGAATACCTTACCGAAATCTCTGCCAGTAACACTATACCGAACTCTTATCTTGTCGGTCTCTTCATCCCTTTGACGCTGCCTTTTAACTCCGTCAACATTGCCAAACATTGCGAGATTTTTCATGGGAGGTTTTTTGTAATCGAAAGGGAACGCTTCGGCTGTGGTGTTGTAAAGATAAATAAAAACCCAATCTCCTGGGGCTATTACTGATTTCCAGTTTTTTGATGGAAGCATTGTTATTTGAAAATTTCCAGCCGGAGCATCTAATGTTTTTGATGTGGTTACTTCAAGCAACTCTTCTTCTATTAAACCTGGGGAGACATCAAATACCGTAGAGTCTGGATCTTGATACTTCCTTACGTTTGTAGACCCTTTAAAATTTTGTCGTTTATAATGGAAATAAACTACACGAGCGAACGAAGTCGTTGACTGTATCTCTCTGCCAGCACCCGAATCCGACTCAACATCGTCAGGGCTAAATCTTACTAATTCGTCTATTCTTCCCATTATCCGTATCTCACCCCGTAATCACCGCGAGGAAAATCTCTCATCTGAGATGATGGTCTTGTGTTTATTGCTGCCAGCATAGCTGTAAGCTCTCTGATCGCAGATGTGTTTGCACTGGTCGCCAACATGACTCCTGAGAAATCCATACTTGGAGAATCATAACCTCCATTGGCTCCGTCACCTATTGGACCGATCGATCCACCTGCGTTTGCATATGCAAGTGCTCCAAAATTCTTAGCTGTAGATGCACGATTATTAACGTATTCACCTGGAGTCAACCAAGCTGAAACAGTGTCAGAACCTACGGGTCCACCACGAGCACGATTTATAGTTTTTTTCGCATGCTTGGTAAGTCCACCGCTCAACGTGTCGGAATTTGATTTGATACTCCAACTGTCCCACCATTTGCGAAGCCAGCTTTTACCACTAGCACCTCCGCGCTTTTGTCTCATCGCTCTGGTGTTCTTTTTCATTCTTGCGATTTGTTTATTCTGGTGAGCGGAATAGACGCCACCGCCTTCGCTGAAACCTTCAGGAAGTAGACTAAAAGGATTACTGCCGTCATCAGTAGGGACGTCACTTTGCATATCGCCAGCAGCATCAAACACATTCTCACTGATAGCTATATCTTCGGCAGCAGCTTGACCTTCAGATGTAAGACCTCCGGCCATTGAGGCGTTTTTCTTTTGGTTCTGAACATATCTCACTATATCATCTTGAGAAATCTTAGAACCCTTCATCCTGTCAATTGTCTCTTGAGTAATACCTTTTCTTTCAAGCCCTTTTCTCGACCCGTAAATACCACCGCTATTAGGACCTTCCCACTGGTCAATAAGACTCTTTCGCTTGTATTCTATATCGGCCTTCGCTGAATCAAATTCTTTTAACTGTTCGACTCTGGTGTCTTTATTTTTAGACAAAGCCGGGAGACCGCGCTCTTCTAAAGACTTATCCCAGCCTTTATCTGCATGCTTAAGAAGTAGCTTGGCATCGCTACCGTAAAGGTCTACGCCTGGGAGGGCATCGACTGCTCGTTCAAATCCGGTGACTATACCTCCAAGCTGTGCCACCCCATCCACAAATCCAATAGCTGCCTTAGCTAAAGGATCAGAAACTAAATTTTTCATATTATCGATTTTTGTAGCAAAATCAATAACTCCACCTTCGAACGTGGCCATATTTTTAGCAGCACGTTCTTCGGGAGTCTTAATTGCATCTTGGTAATCCGTTAAAGCACCCTCCGGGAGATTGCCATCATTTTTTCTCATCTTTCTGTAAAGTGCTAGTCCAGCCCCAGATTTATCATTCTCAAGACCCATCGCTCGAAGGAATGCGAAAAATTTATTCTGTTCGTCTTTACCCCGTGAGTTTCGCTCGGCGAGTTTATATCTCGACTCAACCGCCTTTTTGCCAGATGTGTTAAAAATATCAGCAACCGCACCCAGACCCTCATTTCTCATCTCTTTTGTGTCTTTTGCAGACAGTGCGGAACCGATCAGAGGCAAGTTGCGTCTAATTTCGACGCCAGCCGGGGTTAATTTGCCTCCTGACGCCTCTTGGAATGATTGGTATGTGAGATACTCCTGAAAAGGGTCTTTGTCTCTAAAGGCCGATTGGAGGCCCTGAAGGGTATCAAAAATTCTCTCAGGATTGCTCTTAAAGAAATCGAGCGATCCAAGTGATGAAGCGAACCCCTTCAAACTCTTCTGATCGACATTGATCCCTTTAGACATCGAATCGAGATAGCCGGTCATAGCTCCCAGGTATTCACCGACTGCTGATCCTGTAAGCCCTATAGCGACCGCATCTCCAACGGCAGTCGCAACAAATTCTCCTTGATCTCCGATCCCAGCTTTACGAGCAGACCCAACTGCTCCAGCAAATTGACCGCCAGAGATGCCGAACGCACGTTGCATCATCTCAGACTGATCAGTCAGCTTATTGAGTTCTCCAGAGCTTGCGTCTCGGCCAAGCTGCGCTCCGATCCCTCTGGCAGTCCCTCGACGTTCCATTCGGTTAAAGCCGAACCTGGAATTATCATCGACAAGTCCACCGCCAGTGATCTCGCGGACACCCATGCCAGCCATCGCTTGAGGATGAGCACGACTCATCGCCCACATCCCAGCTCCCATCGCAACCGACGCGGCTATTCCAACTGGACCTGCACGCCCGAGCATGCCGCCCATTCTACCACCGCCGCGCATACCGCCTAGTCCGGGAACACCCCCTCCACCGCCGCCAGCTTTACCAGGAGCAGGGTCACCGCTCATCGAACTCATTGAGCCTTCGAGGCTCTTCACTTCTCTTTTTACTTTTGCGAGTGTTGAAATTAATTGATTTGCACGTTGAGAGCTGAACGCCTTTTCTCCAGCCTTGGCCATCCCAGCCAACTCAATCTGGATATCGCTCACGTAAGATTTGTAGATTTTTATTTGTTCGTTGACATCTTTGATGATCGATGACTTGAACGCACGTTGCACTTGCTTGTCTAATCGTACATTTCCAACTTCTTCGAGCGTTCTTTTAGCTTCTTTGCTGGCTTCTTGGAGAGGCCGAATATCGAGACCGAGAGTTAATCGAGCTTGTTTTGTCATTAGAACGTGTCCTCGAACTCATCGTTTGATACAATCGGAGCGGTATCATCTTTTCCAGATTTAGATCCTGGTAGGTCTCTTCCGACATCTGCCAGGATATTTTTTATCTCATCTGGACTGAGATCCTCGTCTCCGTCAGTCTTATACTTATCGATAATACTTTTATCCTGTTCGACTCCGAGACTTTTCCACCGCCTGTCAATCTCGACTTGAGTATCTATATCAAGCTCTCCATCCCACTCTTCTTCAGCTTCAACTTCGATGCTAGTGTGGAACTCATCTACTCGCTTAGGGTCTCCAGAATAAAAATCTTCAAGCCATTCCAAATATAATTCTTCAACCGTGTATTCTTCGATATCTTTTGGCGGGATGCGATATTTCTTGTGCCACCACCGCCTTAGATTATTCTCTCCGTCTTCAATATTCGAAATAGCAATATAATGAAGATTCGTATTATCCTGTAACTTCCCCGTCAGCATCTTGTTCAGGTTTTTGATCTTGAACATCTGCCACCTTCTCAGGATCAGGATTGTGAATCTTCTTCTGCCATTCCGCTTCCCACGTCATGCACTTATTGTAAATGTCGCTGATGATATTACCGTCGTACATGTCCATACCGAACGATGCATCCTCCCACCATTGAGGAAAATCAGTCAGTGTGTAGCGCAGATAAGCTGCCGCATGATTGAAGTCTTCAATTTCTTGCTCAAGAGTCTCAACGTCTCCGTTGAGCCGCGAACGAAGTGATGCAATACGAGACCTTGCACCGAGAGTAGGACGTTTGTATTTAAACTCGCCCACCCAATTGATGTCCGTCTCTTCGCCTTTTGATTGGATCTGGAAGGTAAATTCCATGTTCGGAAGCGTGAACTTTTTCTTCATTTCTACCTCTAATTTTAATTGATTTTTTTTCTGAGTTATTTTGTAAGGCCGATTCTCACGGCCCTCACCGGTTTACGCCTCGATGTAGGCTATCTTGAGAGATTTAAGCTCCGGCTTCATCCGTAGCTCTGCGACCGACAAATGACCAAGTTTCGGTCATCACGCCACGAGCATCGACTGTAGTCTGTCGAGCTTGTAATTTAACACCTGTCATCAATAAAACTGCTGACCCTGTAGCTTTATCGACGATCTCTGCCGACAGTTCTCCTTGAGTCAATATCTGCGAGAAGCGAGACATGATCCCAAGTTGTTTAACTGACGCGGCTGGAACTCTAAAGTTCTGGCACTGAAGGTCTACGGTATAACCGACTTCCGCATGCTCGACAACATCCAACCTATCTAGGACGTTGACCGGCTCATACTGAATGTTCTCATTGTATGAGACATTAGATGCGAAAGCGACCTTGGCCCCTGCAAGCCTAAAAATCGCCTTTGAACCTGTCATTACTGTTGACATATCCTAAACCCCTTTCTGGTTTATGCTGCCGTTTGACGGATATCAGCGAGATATATCGTCGGCAGGATGAAGTCGATTCCTTGAACCGGTGTAATTATTATATCTATTAATGCAGTGCTACCTTCGATAACAACGCTTAGATTTTTGTAACCGACACCTTCGTTCAAATCGTCACCGACAATGATGTCTTCATCGAGATAAATCTCCATTCGAGCCTTGACTAAGTTTGCGATCGCATCTGCCGATCCCGTCCTTGCCTTGGTTCCAGTGAAGAGAGCTTCAAGATTAAATCTCAGGTCGTATGCAACATAATATCCCGCTTCAACAACCGATCCTCTGTTCCAAACAAAATTTGGATCTACACCGTAAGTTGTGTTGTCGAGAACAATTCTAAACCCTGCACTGTCAAGCGGCTCACAAATCGTACAACCGGCATCAAGAAGCTCTGCATAATCGAGTTTGGGGTCCCAACTTCCGTCACGCACGCGAATATCGTTCGCGTTTATGAGTTTGAAGGTAATCGGTTCGCCGACATCGCTTCCGGCTCTCATCCCTGCACATAGGCAAGCGAAAGCCCACGGATCGAGATATGTCAGTTCATCATTGTTGCTGTGGCTGCTGACTTGCACATCTTGACCGACGAGATGAACGAGACCAGAGTTGAGAGCTTTAGCTGCTGCCATAAACTCTGCTTTTGTTCCAAGCTTAGAACAGAATGCTGCTCGTTCACTTTTTCCGAGAGTTGAGGTCATCGCAATTACGTGGCTAGCACATAAAGCGTTAATCGAATCGATCGACAATGCCCCAACGTCGTCGGAGATAAGTGGGATAACCGAGTTGAGTCTTACAAGTTTGAGCGCATCAAATCCTGTTCCCCAATCAGTGTTTGCACTAGCTCCGTCAGCTCCACCTGTGAAGAACTGATCTGCTATCAGAGCAACCGCTCCGATGATGTTTGATTTTCTTGTCGCCTGTGCGAGCTGGCTTAAGTTCGTAGACCACTCAACGAGAGCTTCAACGTCACGCTTCAGGTCAACCGTTACATCCCCGATATGAAGCAGAGAGTAATAGTCGATCTCGATAGCGTTCAGATTAGGATCTGAATAAGTGACTGCTGCGTCATACTTAGCATGAGAGTTTATCTGATCGACAAGAGCTGTAATCGTCATCTTCGGCTTAAGCTCTCCGTTCTCAGTAACACCCAATGTCAAATCAAGATCGTCTGCCGCGACACCCGCGCATGTAGTCGTGAGCTTTCTGCTTCCAAGACTGTCTCCAATCGTAAGCTTGCAGGTAACTGCGGTTCCAGTGTACTTGACGCTTATAACAGACTGTCCACCGACCTCTGCCGATTCTTCGTCTTGATCGTTAGCTATGGTTATAATCCGAGATCCCTTAACACCCCTGTTCGATCCTGCGAGACCAACAATGGTGTCGAGTGTGGACGAGGCATCGATAGAAATGTAACCATAATCAAGATCCGAATCCAAGATCGCACCCGTGTCGATTGTGAGGTCTACCTTAGATCCACTGAGAGATGCGACGATTGGTTTCGATGGAGACCAGTTGGCTCCGTTCAGATCACCCATGACTGCTGCTGGAGTCTCTGCTGCGCCAGTCAAAGTAGAAGTGTAAGTGTAAACCGTTCCATTGACGGTTAAAATTAAAGTGTCGCTGCCACCGCTTAAGTCGAAAGGACCATCGATCGTTCCTTCGATCTTAGCGTCTGCGTCAACAACTGTTCCGGTCTCAATTGTCGCCTTCAGTTGGTTCTCATCGCCACCCCAGTTCTTACTGGCTAGATCGACAATAACCTGGCTCAAATTGCTGCTGAGTTCTAATGCCGATTGAAGACTGGCATTAACCTTGTAGATGACAACAGTGCTCGCTCCATTTACTACTCGCGGATCTTTTGACGGTTCCGCAAGTAAGGCGAGAGCATCAGCGATAGGGCCGGATTTATACCGATCCTTTGCGGATTGGATCTGTGGACCTGTGAGAGTATCTAGAACTCTCGGTTCACCACCAACCGCTTCGCCAATAATCCCGACAATGCCCGTAGCCTGTAAGGGGAATCCTGTCAAATTCTGAACCTTAACAGCACTATACGCGCCAGGGCGAATGATTGTTGCACCATTAAAAGTGCGCTTTATAGACATAACCTACTCCCTCCCTAGAACTTTTTATAAATTTCATCCCATTCATGGACCGAGGCTTTGATTACGCCCTTCGCCCCAGGATAGGCACGCATACCATCCTTCAATGTCGCCCCAATGCATTTGACAGCCGCATAGGTGTTGAAAGAAACTTTTTCGCCTTCAGGCAATTCTTTTCTTTCTAGTCCCGCTATGCATTCTTTTTTCTGCCAATCTGGCATCTTCGAATCTTCGATAATCTTGATCTTCTTTTCCACGTCAAATGGCTTCTTGGCCTTGGCTACCTCTGCCTTAGCCGGTTCGGAAACCTTCTTCTCTGCTGGTTTAAATTTCTTGTCCGGCATAACTTACTCCCCTAGTTTGACTCGAACATCGAAATCACCAATAATTGGGACTTCGTTCTTCGGAATTCTTGCAAACGTCTCGCCTGAAATACTAACGAACCGCGAGAACAAGCCTTGCGGTAAATACTCATTTAGCCTTGATAAATCTGTCGCCCTAAACGACATATTAAAAAACCCTTCTTCATCCAAAAGATCGACATATGAGTTCAGCAAATAGATCACCAGCATATGCAAATATTTTGTCTTATCTGGCGTGCCGACTGTATGAATACCTAATAAAAGTTCTTCTTGTATTGCAGCATAACCTATTTCTTCTCGACCGACGACTTTATTGTCTTCTCCTAGAAAATCTATTTGTTCTGCGAAGTCATCAAGTGCTGCATGTTGCTCTACCTCTTGAGCATTTGCTAAATTTATCGATATGCTTGGAGCCTGTGCAGCACTCGTCGGCCATGATTGAGTTATGCGAATATCAGTTGTTTTTACCCACTCGTAAATCTCGTCGATCTTAGATTGACCGTAACGATCTTTAAGGATCGGTCTGAGCAGGTTTCCATAAACAAGATTTGGAGCTTGAGGTGTGGTTCTAAACCATTCGAGACCCATCTCAAAAACAGTTTCAAGAATAAAATCCATCGGATAAATTCCAAAAAATGGAATTTTCTTTTCAAGCTGTTCCGCTGGATAGTTCAGAAACTTCATGTTGCTGCGATCACCTTCTTCACAATATCATCGAATTCTTTATTGACAAATAGCTCGACTTCTCTCAACAGATTGGCCGCTTTTAGTCCGGGATGAATCCAAGAACTCGCTGGAGAGTTCTCACTCATTATTCTCCAAGTCACTAGCTGAGACGATCCCCTCTGAAATCCTTCAGGAGTGCGACCCCTAGTTCCCTTCTGAACTCGCGTTAAACCCCTCAAATACGAATGCACAGGCGCTTTTGGTGGGACCCTGGTAGTTAGACCCCCAACCACGTTGCCGGTCGCTGTACGGATCATTCTGTTAAGCCCATAAGCTCTGACAGTTTTCTTCAGTTCAGACCTCAGATCTGCGGCTTTTGCTTTTCCGGTATATCCAAACCGCTTGCTCGTAGTCGAATGTCTGAAAGGAATAACCACGTACTTCTCACCGTCCTTACCGGTCTTCGCTTTTGACCCACCCAACCACCCAGGTCGAACGGTCTTCATGTCAAATGATTCCATACCGAACTCGAAATTGTTCGGCATTCGGCCCACCAAGGTAATGTCGAAAACGTCCTCTCCAGAAACCTTTCTCGACTTAAAACTTCCAGCTTGTTGTAGACCAACGACATATGCATCTCTCGATGTCCCAAGCCGTTCTTTTGCCAACTGTATCCATCTATTATGTGCAGCAACCGCAATAAGGCCAACTTGAGTACGGAATACCTTGATCGTTGACGCCTCTAAGGCATCAACATTTACTCCAAGGTCAACTAGTTTAGCTTTCAAGCTCAACATCGCTGCCGCTCCCTTTTGCCATGAAATCCCATCTTACGTGCGCTTGCTGCGGTAATTGAATCGGTGTCTTTACCGGACTGTCTTTTGATTCGTAATAATATCTGTTCTCATGCATCAGTTCGAGAACTCGAAAGGTCGGCAATACCGGATAAAGAAAAGAGTACAATTTATTTTTAGGAGGTCTGTTTGCGGTAAGCCAAACTATATCTTGACCGACGATGTTAAAGTCTGTGCCTTTGACAAACTTAGTTCCGTCATTGTCTACAAGGTGAAAAATCGATCCGTCTTCTGGATCGATCGCAGGATATCTCAAGTGGTCTTGATCGTCGGCTGTTCTTAAGATCAGCTCATTGAACATTGATCCAAAATCAATTATCTCGATCTTATACCAGTACGCGAGTCTCAGATGTGCGCGAGTAGATATGAACGCATCTTTTACATCATATCTCTGCTGCGGATCGAAAGTCTTATCGATTGTGATTCCCTGAATAAACGCCCAGTCTTCAACCGCCAAATCATCTAGGTCAATTATCTGCTGATCGCATAGTGGGCAGTTCAGATCGTGATTAAGACTCGTCTCGTCGATATTGGTTCCAGTTCGTCTAGGGCAGAGGATCGCAGGAGTTATGCGAACACGAGTACCTTGATGCTGTAAAAGCCTATCGAAATCCTGTGGCTCAAGATCTATTCGTCCAGGCTTAAAAGTCTCTTTTGGATAAGTGTTCTTCAAATCAATACCTTATCAGTTTCGCATGCGAAATTAAGCAACCACCATCGGAATCCCACGTATGCTCATCCTCTGTATGCTCAGTAATTCTTTTATCTCTTTTTGATATTCAATTATGCGAGCCCCGTAGCCAGCGTTTGTGGCTGATGATGTCGTCCCTACCGACTGACTTAATCCGTCAAGCGATAAACTCTTAGATGCGATCCCCGCACCGACAATCAAATCACCAGCGATATTTAAAGGCCCTATAGCCGCCTTCATCGAAATCACTTGCAGAATATCAAACGGAATCTCTCCGTCAGCGAACCCAGCTTCGTAATCGACAAAAATCAGATATGGAATGTAATCTCTTCCCGTATAAAGCAGAGGTAAAAACGACCCGCCTTGACCCATTAGGATCGCGCTAAAAGTTCCCCCTGCTGGAATAAGATTAACTTGACCGCTCACAGAGTCGGCTTTAAACCAGCTAGGATCAAACTCTAAAATCTCATTTGATATCGGAAACTGAATTGAATACTTGTTGACTTTTCTTAGCGGATAATGATGAAGCTTTACATGTCCAAATTGTGTGTAATCATCGTAGTAGTAATCATGAGCTTCATTTTCGATCACGGTTGGGAGCAACATAATTCCCAACTCTCTCTGAACATATTGTTGTGCTGCTTTTATATAAAATTCGATGAGGGTGTCAGGCATCTCATTGCCATCATCGTCAGTGAGATTTACTCCGAAGAGAAAATTCTCTTTAACGAACCGGGCCGAGACCAAGAGATCCGTATTGTTCGGTCGAATGTTGAACGCGGTCTTACCATCTGACATATCACGTTAAATCCCTATTAATACGCAAGATCGATCGTATATCGTCTGAATCTCTCGAACTCTGAACAGGCGCTATTGTGAAATTGAAACTTTAACTTCTCAGCCTGTTCTTCTGTTATATCGAAAAAGAATTTCGCACGACCTGTGCGAATCTTTTCTACCTTCGTAATCTTAATCCCGCCTCCTTCGGCGGTTTGCAAATAAGTCGCGAACAAATAATTTACCGTACAGTATAATTCTTTAATATCTACTTTACTTCTACCGCTTGAATTATCCCGTCTGTTGTCCCCGCTTTTATCGCACTCAGCGTGTCCCATAGTATACCCGTCTCGATAACAATCGCCTGATTCGCAGGTAAATAAATATCGCCAACAACCGCAGTCTCGGCTCCTTTACTTAATCTGAAATAAGCTGGCTCCGATGCGATAACTCTATATGCTTTTTTAAACTCAAGAGCCAATGGTGCCGATGCAGATGCCAATGCCGCCTGGACCGGATCTACTGATCTAGGATCGGTTGCATCTGAGGCGACATAAGTCGGGCCTTGAATAGTTTTTCGAGCACTAGAAAAACTACTGTGCTCTTTTCGAAGAATCTCTTCGGTTGTTATCGCTGTTCGCAGTTCCGTTACCATCGTTTACCCTTTTTCTTCCCTTTTTTGTCTTCGACTTCAGGCTTCTTCTCTGGTTTGGGAATTTCAGGTTTTACCTCGGGCTTTGCTTCGGGCTTTGCTTCTGGTTTCGCTACCGGTGCGTCCTTAGCGAACACTGGCTTGAATCCAGATTTTTTCAATGCCGCTGCGACTTCTTCGCTTTTAACTTCAACACAGCCTTTGTCATCTATCGTGAGAGGACCGTCTGATGTTCCGAGAGTCTGACCAGCTAGTAATTCATTGCATAACTTCATCATTTAATCCTTTTGAAAGGGAGGGGCCGTAGCCCCTCCCCAAATCTTTATCGTTTATGCAGCACCGAGACTCGGCACCGAAACACGACCGATGTTCTTGAAGATGATCCAACCACGAGGACGGAACACTATGGGTGTATTGTAATAAAGTTGCATCCAACGGATGGAACTCGCTACAGTCGCCAGTGGGAACTTGAGCATAGGGCTCAACTCACGAAGAGTAAGGACCGTTTCATCAAGCTGTCCACAATAAGCAATTCCGAGACCTGGAAGATTTTCGTTTCCATCCAAGAAGTCTGTTGACGCGCCAGCCGATACAATCTCTGCAACCAAGTATTTGGTTGCTGCTGCACCGTCTTCGAGGCGTGTACGATAAACGCGGTAGCCCTGAGTCAAATCGTTGCCTGAGACCGCTCCGCGAGCGATAACGAGCTTGACTTCTGCCGAACCGGCTGCTGCTACAACTGCGCTAGCATTTCCTGCCGTTGCTGCTGATTCGCCGTTTCTTGAGAAAGCTGTGACCTCGTATGCATAAGTGCCATACTCGTCTGCTTTAAATTCACGACTTGTCGATACCGCTTGAACCGTAACTGTTACGGATGCTGGGGCCGTAGGCGAATAAGCATTGTCTGCTGTGCCTGGGGCTTTTTGATCGACTCTGAGGAAAACGTCAGGACGGAGACTGATTTCGCCACCAGCAGTTTTTACTCTGCGGCTATCGAAGCCTGTCGCCATGTCTTCACCTACGGGTATACCGTAGCGACCTTTGGAGAAGAATTGGACGTTGTAATCACGATGCGCGGTATGTGGCAAATAACATGCAGTCGGATACATGTAGTTGTCCATCAATACACGGCTTGCTTCTGCAAACGCGCCTTCTGTCATTGGTTGACCGCGAAGGTCGATAACGTGCTCATTCGAGACGTCAGGGATTCCGTCACCTGCGGTGTCTGCGTCAGCATATCCGCGAAGGAGTTGCTTCTTCAGTCCGTTAAATGACTGGCTGATAAGGTCAGCGTCACCATTGAAAAGATGCTCTTCCATTCTTTGGAGCATCCACATTGCACCGTTCTTTGTTTCCAAAGCAACGACGTTTCCGTGTGCCGGTTTTACGAGAAGCATCGGATGCGTAATCTCACGGGTGGTTCCCATGAATTTTACGAATTCGACTTTTCTTTGGTAGTCGGCATCTTCTGTTCTTGGCAAGCCGCCTTCATTGATGAAGAAGCCACCTTTTCCACCGTACTTGGAGAGCATGTTGAACTCTTCAACCGTGTTGTAGGCTTTTGACTTAGGAATGTCGTTATAGAAAACGATATTCTTCATCATAAAAGAAACGATTTTTAGTGTCGCGTCGAGAGATTCAACTCTTAACGAACCACCGCCAGCTTGTGAAGCTGGATCTGTCGCGTAACCCGCAGTCAAAGCTTTATTAAGCTCCTGAACTGTCTTGGGATCACTTACGCCAAATCCGTCTCCGTGACTTTCGAATTGTTTTGCATCAATCACAGGATACATCTTAGCTCTCCTCCTTAGTTCAAGACAGACCGGAGCTTAACATCGGCTTCCGGTGAAATATGTGAATAAGTTTCGAAGTTGATAACTTCGGTTTCAGACAATTCGCCCTTCTTGACCAAATCACAAAGCGCATCAGAGATTGCTTTTTTCATGTCCAAAGGTTGCTTACCTTGCAGAGATTTATAAAAGCCTGTTGCGTTCTGATTCGTGTCATCACCCGACTTAGAGATGTCTTCGAAAGTTCTCTCTGCCGGTTTGGCATCTGTTATCGGAGCATCAGTTGTTTGAGATTTAGCGACCGTTGCCGGTGCGTTCTCAACGATACCGATTCGCTGACAGATTGCCTTAAGTACAACACCGACATCACCCAAAGACTTTTTCACGTCTTCGATCTCGTCAATGATGTCATCTGTTCGGGCATCCATTGCTTGATCGCTCTTGACGACGAACTCACGCAAACCGTTTACTTGGTCCGCTGTGTGATCGACTAGCGACTTCAGAAACTCAGAAACATCGATTTTTGTTTCGACTTCTAGTGGCAGCTCTTCGTTAAAATCAGCCGGAACTTCCGACTTCTTCGCTGCACAGCCCTTTGTTTTTTTGTTTCCATACTTGTCGTTCATGTTGTCCCCTGGTGCCTTTAATGAGCCGCCACCATCTGCGGCTCCATTGCTTGTGTTCAAATCGCCATCGGTTGGAACACCGTCGCCCTTGTTGACATCATCAGCAGGGAGACCGGATTCCAGCGAGTCTAAGGCATTTTGAACGTCGGATTTGGTAATCATGTTGCCTCCCGCTTAATACTTAAATTTCAATTTTTCTAGGTCAGCAGCAGCAGCATCGACAGATGCTCCCGAACTGGCAACTAGAAGATCAATAAGCTCGTCAATTTTACTCAAAATAGCCGCTGTGACTTTTGCCGGATTATCGAACACAAGTTCTTTTCCGACTTCATCAGCATCAAGGCGACCGATATCAGTTGGACCCTTCATTAACCTCTCCTATCAATAAAAAAATGTTTCACGACTTCTGCCGCCGCCTCGTCTGAAAAATCAGGACGGCACTCTAAAACCCAATCAAAAGCCTTTTCAATCTCATCTGGATCTAGAAGCTTTAATGATCTCATTACAATTTTGAGCCCTTTGTTTTTCTTCTTTTTCTTACCGTCGTCTTGTTCAAGCGATTCGGATCTTAAAGCCCCACCTCCAGATTGAGCACCTGGAGCAGTTGCATATCCGGCTGACAGCGATTTGCACGCGATGTCCTCATTGGTAAATGATTTAGCCAAGACATCCCATGTGCAGTCTGTATTCACAGGGCAGTTTGTTATAGCTACATTGCGAATGAGAGCTTTTTCTATACAACTATTTTTTCTTCTTAGGACTTTTCCTTCGATCGAAAATCCAAGTCTGCGATCTGGAGTTTTTGCAAGGGCTTTAGCGAGATCCCATATGTCGTCTGCTCGCTTGGTTCCCTTTATGATATAGCCTTCAGTCAACCAGCCTTCGCATTTGTCACCTTTTTTCATCTTGATTGAATCGGTGTAATACGCTCGCTCTGGATATCCAATGATCGCTGCGGTCGATTGGGAATGATTGTCGTTGAAATGTCCGTGTTGGAGGAAAGGATTAAAGTCTAATCCTTTGGCGAATACTGTTTCGCCTTGACGGTCTTCTGTGATCGTAGACATAACCCCGCGAATTCGTCTTGAATTGTGCGGATCTTCTGATTTTTCGAAAAGGCTTGGATCGTCAAATTCGAAGTCTACATCTGGCAACCAAACACGGAAATCTGATTTTCGAATATAGAATTTGTCTTCTAACATATGAATTTTCCACAAAAAAAAGTAGCTGTTTTGAAACAACTACTCCATTAGGCCGAGTCTTAAGTTGCAATAATATGACTAACTATTTACGAGTGTAATACAATTGTGATTTAGATGTCAACACCATCAAGGCGTGCTCTCGCAATTTTTACATATTCCAGTTCTCTCTCAATTCCAATTGCAGACATCTTTAATTTTTTAGCCGCTACAATGGTAGACCTGCGTTTTTATCTATAGCTTTGCTTATTTTTGGCCAACTCACATTTACTCTCATAGGTGAAAAATGTACTTACTTTTTTTAATATATCTGAATTTATTTCTACATCTGACTTACATGATTTGCACACCGCGAAACAGCCATCGCTAGTCCACTTAATAAGCTTGACTCTCATCTTCACTTCTGAGTCATAACTTTTTACAAGCGCATCTTTACAATTTGGACATTTAACTGATAGCTCTGCGTTCATTGATGATCCTTTTAATCGTGTCTCGTCGTGATTTCTTGATGTCAGGATTCTTGGATTTTACAATAACAGTTGGAATAAACGTTTCGCCTGGGATGTAACTTGCGTCTGATTTGACAACCAAAGAAAAAGACTTCTTGACTTTTTTGGCTGACTTCATCTCTTTTTCGAGAAATGGAGCTAGTGCGATCGGGTCAATAATCTTATGACAACCAAGCTTCTTTAATTCAGCATCAGACAATTCTTTTTTATCAGCTTTAAAAATATCTGTATGAGTTGTTCCAGCTTCAGCCAATTTTGCCGATGGGATATCAACCAACTGATCCGCGCCTCCGCGCATAACGACATATTTCCTAAGTGCTGATAAGAGAAATCCTTCTCTGAAACTCGCCTGTACTGGCACACTGATTTTACTAGACTGAGAGTCTACTGATGGGGCTCCGCTCGCATATGGGTTATCGCCACCCTTTTTAACCACATAATTCCATGCAGGGGTTAAACTTAAAGGCATCCATGCTGGAGGCATCTGTGGCTTACCATCTGGACCTTTAGCGATTGAATCGAAAAATTCTTGAGGCATTGCTTTTGTAACGCCTCCAGCTCGTCCGGTCGGTGTAGTCCATGACATCGATTCTGGTCTTGCCGATCCATGCTGGCTCCAACTCTTCAGATCACTGAAGGTTGGATATGGGGGTGGAGCTGATGGGTTTGCTGAAGCGAACGTGTCGCTTAAAAATGGCTTTAAACGATTAAACTGTTTCGCTGCAAATCCACGCTTCGCTCGTTCAACTTCAAGATCGAGAGGTTTATTCTCAGACGCTTCTTTGAAAGTTACAAACGATCCGCGTTCGAAGTGAGCTTTAGCCGCGCCAAATGCAGGGCCTCCGTCAGTCGCACGAATCTCATTGTATTTGGCTTTTATTGTCGCAGCAGAGGAATCTCCGGCTTGCTTAAACGCCTTCAGCATATTCTCAACTGATTGCTTGCGTTCAGGGTTATCGATCTGAGATTTGATCCTATTGTAAATCTCTTTAGCTCTCTCAACATATGGGTTATCACTTGCAGCTATTCGACTGAGAGATTCTTCTGACGCTGCGAAGTCTGGATCAGCAGCACTTAGATCTCTCGCAGCAGATCCTTCTGGATGTCCCGACGCGGTAATCGGTGATGATCCAGGTGTTTCTCGATGTGCCGTTCGTAGAGACGCACCCTCTGATGATGCCGAAGTGAATACATCTCCACCCGGTTGACGACTTGCGTCCTCCT
>Ga0307377_10001395_pt1 | contig 30742 bp, 25 predicted proteins | sample TR3MG_FD_202535 | JGI IMG/M metagenome (GOLD analysis project Ga0307377, IMG submission 202535) | Soil microbial communities from Risofladan, Vaasa, Finland - TR-3 | ecosystem: Environmental > Terrestrial > Soil > Coastal area > Acid sulfate soil | place: Finland: Risofladan, Vaasa | collected... | reverse complement strand
GAACGCGAGCTGCCTGGGACCGAGGTGATGCGCTGCGCGATCATGCCTCCCGTGCAGCTTTCGGCGACGGCCAGCGTAGCTTGGCGAAGCCCCAGGTAATAGAGCACAATCTGTTCGAGCGATTCGCCTTGCGAGGAGTAGAGCCAGTCCTCAAGCGCTTCTTCAAGGCGGCTGGCTAGCTCGTCCACGCGTTGCTGCGCGGTGGCCGGGTCTTTCTTTACGCACAGCAGCGTGAGCTGGATGTCGCCCGCATGGGCCAGAATAGTGGTTTCAATGTCAGGATAGGTCGAGTAAATCGGCGCCAGCAGCTTGTCGGCCTGCGACTCGGGAATCATCGCGGCGCGCAGCGTGCGCTTGGCGATTGAACGCGGAGGCACCATAGCCCGCAGCCGCGGCAGGCATGCCTCATCGAACAGCGGCTTGCACTCGCTCGGAGGACCTGGAACCAGCAGGACAAGCTTGCGGTAGCCCTCGAACGTTGTGTCCAGCCACTGGCCCGGAGCGCTGCCATTGGGGTTGGGCAGCACCGTTGCGCCCTCCAGCACATCGGCCTGCTTCAGGTTGTTCTGCGGCATGGCGATGCGCCATGTGGCCGCGCGCGCGTGCAGAGCCGCCACCTGTGCGGCATCGCGGCGCAGCGTAAGCGAGAGCGCTTCGGCAACGGCCTCGCGCGTCAGGTCGTCTTCCGTGGGTCCCAGGCCGCCCATGATCACCAGAATGTCGGTGCGCCCGAGCGCGGTGCGAATGGCGCCAACCAGGTCCTTCAGCCGGTCGCCGACGATCGTTTTAAAGCGGACAGTGACGCCGATCTCGTTGAGCTTCTCGGTCACATAGAGGGAGTTGGTATCCCGGCGCCAGGGAGTAAGCATCTCGGAGCCGACAGCGATGATTTCAGCATTCATAATGGCAGCTTCCAGCTCCTGGTACTTCGCTTTCAGCTTCTCAGGTGCCGATGCTCGCTGTCTTGCTCCTGGCTTGCCGGGACACCCACAGACGCAGGTTCTACCATGCACAGGTTAGTAGCGAGAGGCTAGCAGCTGGAAGCTAAAACAGGCTCAATCCTTCCACTCCCAGGTCCACATCGTAAACTGCGTCGTTAGTGGCCAGAATCACGGTGCCCAGCGGAGAAAAGGCGACGCCCACAAGGTTCACTCCAGAGAGTACCAGCGACGCCTCGCCTTCGGGCGTAACGCGCGCGAGCCCATGCCGGCCGCGCAGGCAGGCAGCCACATAAATGTCACCATCTTTTGAGAGCGCCAGCCCCTGGGGACGGCCCAGTCCGCGGTACCATACCCGGGTATCGCCGTTGGGCTCAATCGCCCAGATGGCGTCGTTCGAAGAGAGCGAGGGCGCGGTCGCAAACACGGTTCCGGCCGCATTCACCGCCAGGTGGTAGGCCGCTGGACTCGGCTCCAGGGTCGCGTGCACAAAAATTTGCCGCTCCGGATTGATCTTGAAAATCGTTCCGCTGCGATCGCCCACAAACAGATTGCCCTCTGCGTCGAAGGCCGCGCCGGTGGCCACGCCCATCCCCTCTGCGTAAACAGTGGATTCGCCGGCGGCGTCGACGCGATAGACGTTGCCCTCCGCGCGCGAGGTCACAAAAAGGTCGCCTTCGGGCGAAAAAGCCAGGCCGGTTGCGTTCAGAATGCCGCTCACAAACGGAGTTCCGCGGCCCCCAGGGCTGACGCGCACCACCGAAACCGGCGTCTGCTTGCCACGCGGGCCGGATATCGTTGCGTAGATCATGCCAGAGCCGCTCACCGCGGGGCTGGTCACCGGGTGCAGTCCGTCGGAGAGCTGCCGGGCAACCCGCAGAGGCTCGGTGTTGCTCGCGCCGGAGGGGTTGCGCACCTCGATCAGGCCAGTCGTCGCCTCAGCCGGAACAGTGAAGGCGAGTCGCGTGGGACGGCTCATCAGCACCTTCGCCGGTGTGCCATCTACCAGCACCGCCGGTACCCCAAAGCCGTCCGGCCCCAGCTGGGCGCCCAGCAGTTCCACTTCCCCTAGCGGCAAAGCCGCGGCAGGCACCACGTCGTCGATACGGGGTTCAAGAAGCACAGCGGCAGCGGATTGTGGAGGCTTTTTAGGCATAATATTTAGAACCAGATACGCAGCAACGCTGCTATACCCCAAGCATACAGCCCGGCGGCCACGTCATCGAAGACGATGCCCCAGCCCTCGGGCAGGCTCTCCAATTGACGCGCCGGAAAGGGTTTGGTGATGTCGAAGAGACGAAAGAGGATAAGGGCAATCAGAGCGTGATGCAGATCGAAGGGGCAACCGATCAGCGCGATCCACTGTCCGGTAACCTCGTCGATGACGACAAACCCCGGGTCTTCGCGCCCAGACTCGCGTGCGGCAATGGTGGCCACCGGAACGCCGATCAGAATCGAAAGCACAATCCCAGCCAGAAGCACGATGAGCAGCATCTGCGGCGTAGGATGAAGGCCCCATGCGTACGCCGCCCACAGCAGCACCGCAGCAACCGATCCCCATGTGCCCGGCCCCGGCTTGCCGTAGCCTGCGCCGAAGAAGGTAGCAATCGCAAATGCCCATTTCGTGCGGTTCTTGGCTTCAACCGGAGCATTTGTCGGGCCACGATCATTCGTCATCGGAGCCCCCGCTGCTTCCCAAGGCGCCCAGATCTTCCAGAACTTCCGGGTCGAGCACGGGCGAACTGATCTTGTAGACGCCCATCGCCCACTTGCCCAGGTCGATCTTGCGGCAGCGGTCGCTGCAGAAAGGGAAATCTTCGTCCGCCGCGCGGACCAGCATCCCGCACGTCGGGCAGCGGAGTAACTTTGCGGATTTTTTCTTCGCAGGCATGGCTAATCTGATCTGCCCTATAGCAGCGGTCAAAGAACATGGTACAGCTTGCGGCGGTCGCGCGGGAGCCGCGCCTGGCCGCCAATCACTATCGGCAGCCAGGCCGCCGTTTCGTAGCAAATTTGCTTGCCTCGCGCGCAGACCAGCCTATAGGCTAGCAGAACTTAAGGGAGAAGAAGGGATGTTCGACGCAAGACAAAGCAATCTGCGAGAAGTTACGACTTACGCGCCGATACGCGTCGCGCTGACCGGAATCTGGCGGATTGTCTTTGGCGCGATTCTGGCGGCGCCGGCAGGCGCGATTCTCTGGATGGGGCCGCATGGCGACTCAACCGCGCCTCGCGCGCCAGGAGATCTCGGTTCGGTATGGTTTTTTTGCGTCGGGGTTGCGCTGGTCGTCACGGCTATTGGTTTTATTACCGGAGGCGTGGGACGCATCGTCAGTGCCTTCGCCTCAGACTGCTACTTCCGCGCCGGGGTCGAGGGGATGGCGGTGCGGCTGCCCCAGCATGGCTGGTTCGGACGCTTCAAGCTGATGGAGCACCAGTTCAAGTGGGAAGAGATTGAGCACATGACCAGTATCACGCGCCGGATCAATCTGATTCCCGTGGCCCGCGAGCTGCACATCCGCTTGTACGGCGGCCAGGAAGTGATCGTCGAGCGTTACTATTTTTCCGACAGCATCAAGCGCATTCTCGCAACGCTTTGCGAGTTGCAGGCGCAGGTGCCGAGATAAGGCGTAGCGGCTTTTTCGCGGGCACGAGCGGCGGTCTGCGTCGCGCGAAACAGTAACCCTTGTTGAGATAAAGCCATGGATCGAATGCTGCGCGGTTTGATTGTGACCGGCTTCGGTGTCGCGACGACGCTGCTGACGGCGGCTGGCTTGGTGGTTCTCGAACTGCGTTACGATTGCGCCATTTACAGCTTTGTATATGCTTTTGTTCTTCCTCTTGGCGCGTTTCTTTCCGGTCTGGTCGCCGCCAGTGGATATTATGTGGGCTCCAAGCTGTTAAGCTACCGGCCGGGACGCGGAATGCTGGCGGTTCTGCTGGCCATCTCGGGGGCTAACTTCTTCCTTATCTACTGGCTGAAGTATGTTTATCTGACGGTGGATGGAAGAGCCGTTCACGATTCCATGACCTTTCCCGCCTACCTGACTTTTACGCTGTCGCACACCTCAATGACGACCGGCCCCGGCAGCGGCGATGCGATTGAACTTGGGTGGGCCGGCTATCTCTTCGCCGCGCTGCTGATTGCCGGTTTTGCGCTGGGCGGGTTGTGCATCTATGCGATTGTGCGTTCGGCGCCTTACTGTGACGCGTGCGGGCTGTATTTAAAAAAGAAAGGAAGCCAGACCCGCTACTTCGTGGGAAAGAATGACCTGGCCGCCTGCAACGCTGCGATGCGGTCGGCGATGGACCGGAGTCATTTCCGCGAGGCCATGCGGCTGCACGCAGTGAGTGGATCGCGCGAGATCGGCGAATCCAGTGGTTATTCCCTGCGCGCCGGCGTCAGCCAGTGCGCAGGATGCGGGAAACAATGGCTGGAGTTGAGCGCAAAGCAGAGGGTGAACAAATCCTGGAACCACCTCGCCGGATTCCGGTACTCGGCCTATTGCACCGAATCGATCGACGTGCTGGAGCAGCTGGCAGGGTCTTCCTAGATGATGCGCGCCACCACGTCGTATTCGTGGGCCTCGGTAATCTCGGCGCGATAGAAACGTCCTGGCTCCGGAGCCTCCAATTCGCCAAAGTCATTGATGTAGACTTTGCCGTCGATCTCCGGCGCGTGGAACTCCGTGCGGCCCTCCCACAACAGCGGCGTCTCCTCGCTCTCGCCTTCGGCAAGCAGAACCACTTCGCGTCCCACCCACTGCTGCTTGGCGCGCTTCGAGATCCCCTGTTGCAACTTCATCAACCGGCGCTTGCGAGCCTCGATCGTGCGCTTCTGCACCTTGCCTTCAAACGGAAATGCAGCCGAGCCCTCTTCGTCCGAGTAGCCAAACACTCCCAGCCAGTCAAACTTCGCTTCCTTGATGAACTCCTCCAAAATTTCCAGATCCGAGGAGGATTCGCCGGGAAAGCCGGCGATGAACGAGGTCCGCAGAACAATTCCGGGAACAGCGGCGCGCACTTTTTCCAGCGTCCTCAGAAAGATCTCCGGGCTGCCGCCGCGCTTCATCCGCTTCAGAACTTCAGGAGCCGCGTGTTGCAGCGGCACGTCGAGGTACTTGCAGATATTGTCGTGTTTCGCGATCGTGTCCAGCAGCTTGCCGGTAATGCGGTTGGGATACGCGTAGAGAAAACGCAGCCAGCGCAATCCTTCAATGCCGGCCAACTCGTCCAGCAGCGTGGCCAGCCCATCCTTTAGCCCCAAGTCTTCGCCATAGCAGGTCGTGTCCTGGCCAATCAGCGTAATCTCTTCAACGCCGCGCCCCACAAGCTGCCGCGCCTCGGCCACAACGGACTCAAATCTCCGCGACCGGAACTTCCCGCGAAGATTCGGAATTACGCAGAACGTGCACGGATGGTCGCACCCTTCGGCAATCTTGATATACGCCGAGGATTTCGGTGTCGTGAGGAAGCGCGGCGTCGACTCGTCGTAAAGATACGTCGGCAGCATGTGCGCCGCGCCCTGCCAGTCGTCGCGCCGGAAGCGGCCTTTCTGTTCGCGCGCGTCGCCCTCGGCCCTGAATGCCGTCTTGTGCGTGCCCGCCTGCGATTCCTGTCCGGCGCGCGTCTCCGCGGCCTTGCCGCTCAAGATCGCAAATGGCGAATTAGACGGCGCGGCAGCAGGCATTGCCAGCCCGGCCGCTTCAAGTATCGCTTCCAGTTCGCCCGTTCCCACCACCGCGTCCACCTCCGGAATGTTTTTCCGGATCTCGTCGCGGTAGCGCTCCACCAGGCACCCGGCGACGATCAGTTTCTTCGCCGCGCCGGAGGTCTTGTAGCGCGCCATTTCAAGAATCGTATCGACGGACTCCTGCTTGGCCGTATCGATAAACGAACAGGTGTTCACAACCAGAATTTCAGCCTCTTCCGGATGTGCGGTCAGCCGCGCGCCGGCGCGGTCCAGCAGCCCCATCATCACCTCGGAATCAACGAGGTTCTTCGGGCAGCCTAACGAAATAAAGCCCACGGAAGGGGCCGTGGGTGCGGATGGTTTGCTCACACTTCTATTGTACCGGGTATGTGATTTCAAGGCGCGGCAGAGGCGCGGAGATGGGGGGCGCCCAAAGTGGTAAAATCAATCAGTGCCGGGTCCTACGCGACGTAATCCCGCCAATCCCGCCAGGTCCGGAAGGAAGCAACGGTAACGGGCTAGTACGGGCGCAGTAGGTCACCCGGTACTTTTTTGCATGTTTTGATCTTTCACAAGCTAAAGTAGCCAGCACAGGGCTGGCGCTCCCGTTGAGCCCTCCCCCGTCGCATTGCAAGGAGAAGTCCATTGAGCCTTACCGTTCGTCCCGTGGTTGGCCGGCGCGCAAAAATTACCGCGCTCGGAACCTACGTCCCGCCCGCTGTGATTACCAATCAAGACCTTGAAAAAATGGTCGATACCAACGACCAGTGGATCATGGAGCGCGTTGGGATCAAGGAGCGGCACAAGCTCGCCGAGGGACTCGGTGTCAGCGATATCTGCACCGAGGCCGCCAAAAAATGTCTGGCGGCGCGGGGCATTCCAGCCACTGAAGTTGAAGTCATCATCGTAGGCACCGTTACGCCCGACATGATGTTTCCTTCCACAGCTTGCCTGGTCCAGGACAAAATCGGTGCCAAAGGCGCGTGGGGCTTCGACGTTTCTGCCGGATGCTCGGGGTTCATGTTCGCGCTGCAGGCCGGCGTCAAGCTGGTTGAAAGCGGAGCCCACAAGAAGGTAATGGTCTGCGGAGCGGACGCGAATACGCGCATGACCGACTACACCGATCGCACCACCTGCGTGCTGTTCGGCGACGGCGGCGGAGCGGTTCTCATTGAACCCGCCGAAGAGGGCGAAATCGGCTTCATCGACTTTGAAAACGAAATCGACGGGTCGGGAGGCGTCAGCCTGAATCTGAAAGGCGGCGGAAGCCTCAACCCCTCCAGCCACGAGACCGTGGACAAAAAGATGCACTACATCTACCAGGATGGCCCGGCGGTCTACAAGTTCGCCGTGCGCAAGATGTCTGAAACCACCACGAAGCTGCTTGAACGCAACGGCGTCACCGTCGCCGACCTGGGCTGCTTTATCCCCCACCAGGCCAACAAGCGTATCATTACGGCCACGGCGGAACGCCTCGGCCTGAATCCTGACCAGGTCATTATCAATATCGAGAAGTATGGCAACACTTCGGCGGGCACCATCCCTCTGGCCATGGAAACTGCCGTTGAGCAGGGCAAGATGAAGAAGGGCGACCTGGTGCTGATGGCCGCGGTTGGAGCCGGGTTCACCGTCGGAGCCACGTTGCTGCGCTGGGAGATTTGAAACCGCGGCGAGCAGCGAAGGCGCAATCGGAAATGGCTTTGCGTCGGCCAGAAGGCATGTTCTTGTCGGGCCCGATGAACTGCGCGCGTTTCGATCATGCAATTTAACAGCGCGCGGCGTTTGGCTTATACTGTGCTCCTCTAACCCGGAGATTCTCTACCGGCAAACTCATCCGGCATTCGGGGGCATGGAGTCGGAATGACGCTCGGCAGCTTGCTGCGTCAAAAAGAACAGAACAGCAACGTGAAATCTCAATCGCTCTCGAAAAAAGGGAGCGAGGAGCGGAGGGTGACCATGGATGTGGAGTTCACCGCCAGACAAGTAAAGATTTCAAAGGCGCTGCGCACGCACGCAGAAGAGGGCATGGAACGGATAGGCAAAATTCTGGGAAAAGGCGCCCACGCCAACATCACGTTCAGCGCGCAGAGGCACGTGCAGATTGTGGAACTCACGGTGAAAGGCCGCGCGCAGAAGATTGCTGCCACCGGCAAGGCCAATACACTCGATGCCGCGCTTAAAGAAGCAATGGACCACGCCGAAAACCAGGCGCGACGATTCAGCGATCGGCGAATCGCCAGCAAGCGTCTGCCTAAGGAAGAAAAAGTTCTAACCGCGCCACCGGTGGCCCGGCCCAAGTCACGCGCCACTCAACCGCCTGCGGATGGAGCGGACTTGAAGCCGAGCCGCGCCACGAAAGTTCGAACGTCGATCGCAGTTCATTCCTTCCCTGACCGTGCTACGGTCGTTGAGCCGCACATCCTCAGGAATGGCGAGGCCATTGCGCTCAAGCCGCTGACCATTGAACAGGCCGTAAAGGAAGCTGAGTTTCGCGACCGCGACCTGCTGATCTTCCGCACAAGTGCAGGCGACACGTACGTGCTCCATCGCCGCCGCGACGGCCAGATGGAGTTGGTCGAGGTTCCATAAGTTTGCCTTCGGCCCGCCAGAGCAATTCACAAATTGGAAACGCGGGTCCATTCGGGGTCCGCGTTTCTTTTCGGGATCCACAATCAAGCAGCGCGGCCACACCAACCTGTGCGCGTAAATAGGACATGCGCTGGACTTTGGTTGCACCGAATACCCGGTTTAGGGGATGGTGGCCGCCTCGTGCGCATCCTAGGATCTTGAGATATGCCGCCCCCCACTGCGAAGAAGACTTTGGCGTCCCAAGCCAAGCAGGCGCGAGTGGGTCTGGCGAAGACGCCGTCGGAGGCTACGGGATTGAAACTTCCGGATAACGCGGAATTAAGCAAGCAGCGCGAGATTCTGGATGCATTGCCGGTTCTGGTCTTTCTCGAGCGGGCCGGAATCATTGTCTTTGCCAACCTCGAAGCGCGGCAGATGCTGGGGCTGACGGAAGGCGAATGGGTAGAGCGCCCCGTGGAAGATGTTTTGTGGGGGCTCTTTCCCGGCACCGCCGAGCCGCAGACCCTGTTGACTGGAACCCGCAAGGGCAGTCCGTTCCACGCCACCATGCCAGCCAAAGACGGCAAGCTTGAGCCAGTCGAAGGCACCTACAGCATCTTCGACGCCGCACTGCGCGAGGCAGTCATCGTGGCGCATCCAGGCGGCCGTGGGCGCGCCCCCAAGTCGCAGCTCATGGATGATGTGCTGGCCAGCATTCCTGAGGCTGTGGCAATCGAATACGGCAACCATCTGCTCTACACCAATCCCGCTTTTACGCGGATGTTCGGATACACGGCAGAAGAGGCCGGTGGCGGAAGCCTGCGCGGCCTGATTGTCCCGGAGACGCGCCTGAACGAGCACACCATGCTCGAAAAGGGTGTCGATGAACAAGGGCGCGTGACGCTGGAGACGGTGCGCGCCAACAAGGCCGGCGAACTGGTGGATGTGAGCCTGCAATGCGCTCCGCTGCTGGTCAACAACGCCAAGGTCGGTTACGTCTATACCTTCCGTGACGTAGGGGAGCGCAAGCACACGGAAGAGAAGCTCACGCACGATGCCATGCACGATGTGCTCACGGGATTGCCCAACCGGGCGCTCTTTCTCGACCGGCTCAGCCTCGCTCTGGCCCGCCGGGCGCGCCGGCCCGACCAGAACTGCGGAGTGCTGTTTATCGACCTTGACCGCTTCAAGGAGATCAACGACGTGCTGGGCCACGCTGCCGGCGATGCGGTGCTCAACGCGGTTGCCGAACGGCTTCACTTAGTCCTGCGTCCGCAGGATTCGGCAGCTCGGCTCGGCGGCGACGAGTTTGCAGTGCTCGTCGAGGGCATTGCCACCTCAAGCGATCTTGAATCGGTGGCCAAGCGCATCATGGTGGAGATGCTGCGGCCCTTCGAGCTCTTTGAGAATTTCGTCCAGGCAGGCGCAAGTATCGGTGGCGCCATGGCCGGGCCGGACCACACATCTTCCGATCTGCTCATCAGAGACGCAGATTTTGCCATGTATCGCGCCAAGCAGTCGGGCGGCGGTCGATACGAGATCTTCGACAAGCACCTGGAAGTCGTCGTCACCAGCCAGCAGGAGCGGGAGCGCGAACTACGCTACCGGCTGGATAAGCACCTGATCGAGTTTTTCTATCAGCCGATCCTCCGCCTTCAGGATGGCAGGCTTGAGGGGTTTGAGTGCCTGTTGCGCTGGCGCCGCCCAGATGGATCCATCGACAATTTCAGCGACCTGATGACCGTGGCCGAGGAGACAGGTCTTTCGATTCAGTTGGGCCGCGAGACGATGGAGGCCGCTAGCTGGCAGTTGAGGAACTGGCACAATGCATTGCCCCACGTGAACATCTCCATCTCTGTGAACCTCACCCAGCGCCAGTTCTACGATCGTGACCTGGTTTTGCAGTTGCAGAGAACTCTTGCCGCAAGCGGCGCAGACCCCTCGCGGCTCTTGTTTGAAGTGCCTGAAGGCGCATTGAACGAAGGCCCTGACGCAGCCGTGGCAATTCTTCAGCGCATGGTCGATTGCAACGTCCGGGTGGCGATCGACAGCTTCGGCTCCAGCCTCGCGCCCCTCAACCACCTGGTGCGTCTCCCCATCGACCAGATCAAGCTTGACCCCAAGCTGACCGTGGCTGCGACCTCCACCGGCCGCCAACAGATGGTGCTCGAATCCCTCCTGCGCCTCGGCCAAACCCTCGGCGTGCAGGTCGTCGCGCAGGGAATCGAAACCCCCGAGCAACTCAGAGCGCTGGGCCGCATGGGTTGCCAACTGGGACAGGGCCCACTCTTGTCGCCCGCGCTCGAAGCCTCGCAAGCAGCGAAACTGGCGGAGCTGGGGTACCTGACGCTCGCCCCGTAAGCCCGAGTCAGCGCCGCTGGCGAAAAATGCGAAAGTTCATAACAGGCTTCAGGGCACGATGAGCGGTTTTCGGTGTAGCATGGGCGCATGGCACCACTCAAACCTGCGCCCCGGTCCGCCCCGCCGCGAGTGGCTGCCAAACACGCCAAGCGGCCCGGAAAATCGGGAAAAGAACTGGTGATCGTCACCGGTATTTCTGGCTCCGGCAAAGCCTCCGCCTTGAAAGCCTTTGAAGACCTCGGATTTCATTGCGTCGATAATTTGCCTCTGGAACTGCTGCCCAATTTTGCCGCTCTGGTCAGCAAATCCGCCGACATGGACAAGGCCGCGATCGTGGTCGATGTGCGCGAGGGAGCCACGCTCGACCGCCTCCCGCAGATTCTCAAATCCATCAAGATCTTGTTGCCCACGCGCGTCGTTTTTCTCGATGCGCAGGACGCCTCGCTGGTGCAGCGCTACTCGGAAACCCGCCGCCCCCATCCGCTCGGCCGCTCTGAAACGGTCTGGCGATCCATCGTCGAAGAGCGCCAGCTCCTCGATCCCATCCGCAACGTGGCCGACACACTCATCGACACCTCAAAATTCAACGTCCATGAGCTGCGCGCCCACATCCAGGCTCGCTATGGCCACGAAGACAAGGTCAATCGTCTGCTCGTCTCGTGTCTCAGCTTCGGCTTCAAAAACGGAGTCCCGCTCGATGCCGATATGGTCTTTGATGTTCGCTTCCTGCCCAACCCGCACTTTGTGCCGGAGTTTCGCAAGAAGACCGGCCTCGACCCCAAGGTGGCTGGCTACATCACCGGGTTTCCGCAGACCGGCGAGTTCCTCGACAAGGTCACAAAACTGATGCTCTACCTGCTGCCGCATTACGTGAAAGAAGGCAAGAGCTACCTTACTGTAGCCTTCGGCTGTACGGGCGGCCAGCACCGCAGCGTGATGATGGCCGAAGAGGTAAGCAAGCGTCTGGAGAAAGCCGGCTACCAGGTCAAGGCCCTCCACCGCGACATCGTGCGCTAAGGAACCAGAACCGCGAAGTCAGCCTTATCGATGCAGACCCTCGAGCCAGTCCCTCAATGCATCCACGAATTCCTGATGCGATTTCTGCGGCGCATCCAGCCGCACCCGCTCTTTAGGCGCTGTCACTTTCGCATAGGCCTTGTCGCTCTCCGGCGTCCCGCTCCGCCCCGGCGTCGCCCCCTCTATCATCCACAGGGAAGGAATGCGTAGACCCGCAGCCGCAGTGTTCATCTCGAAGCGGTCCCTCACCAGCAGCCGCGCCGGAACCAGCCGCGCCCGCGGATCGCCGAAGATCGCATCGACCGGAGCATCGAGAGGCGACTCCAGCACAACTCCACCCAATTCAGAATGGGCCGCCGCAACCTCAAGGGCCAGATTGGCGCCCAGGCCGCTTCCTGCCAGCACAATCGAGTGCGGATCGATGTGGCGTGTTCCACTCAGATATTCGAGCGCCCACTCAGCATCCTGCCGCCAGCTCGCCTCGCTCGGGTGGATGAACTGGCTCTGACCATAGCCTCGATAGTCGAACGCCAGCACGGTGACGCCAGCGCTGTGCAAGCGATCGATGTCGCCAACCGTATCGCTCAGATTGCCGTCCTGCCCGTGCAGATAGAGCACGGTGTACCGGGCCGTACCGCCGCCTGGAATCCACCAGCCCTGAATCTGCGGCATGCCCGTATCCGAGGCCGCAAATCCGACCGGGTCGTAGGCCAGTCCCACGTTAGCCGGTGTGCGCGTCACTGCTGCTGCGGGATGGTAGAGCAGCTGCCAGCTTCCCTGCCAGAAGAGCAGACACAGCACGCCCCACGCGCAAAGACCGGCGCCGGGAATAGCGATTGCGAAAGCCGTGAGCAGCCAGCGAACTGAAACCGTAGCTGGCGCTTGCCCTGAGTGCTGCGCGTTGGATATGGGTTTGGGCTGCGGTTTGCTGCGCGTCATGAGTGGGTCAACTGCCTCCAGCCGCAACAGCAGCTCACTTCCATGCTAAACGGCGGGGGCTAAACATACCGGGGCTAAGAAAATCGGGGCAAAATGCGCAGGCCGGCGCTGTCGAATAGGCGTTTTTCTTCAGCTCGCCGATGGTCGGCGTATAACAGTCTATAGGCGTTTGTCCTGCGGACGTGGCTCGCCGGGTTTGGCCGCGGTCGATGGTTTAACATAAGCTCAAGTACTCAGAACTCGTCAGCTTCATCCACGGCAACAAAAAATAGAGGTCGAACTGTTTTGTCGCTCTTCTCAAGGCGCGAGATGAAATTCTTTAGTAAGTTCAGGAGTGGCTTCGTTCGTCTTTTTCTGGGAGCGGCATATTGCATGCCGCTTGGGTCGAGCATTGCGATTGCACAGTCTCCCACAAATATTTTCGATCCGGCCGCCACGCCCGCACGCTCAATCTTCGATCTGTCGATGCTCGTGCTTGCCGTCACTTTGGCCATCTTTCTGATCGTGTCAGGATTGCTGCTCTATGCGCTCATTCGCTTCCGGCATCGTCCTGAAGATGCGCAGCATGAGCCGCCGCAGATCTATGGAAGCAACCAGATTGAGCTGTCCTGGACGGTGATTCCGGTCCTGATCGTGGTGATGCTGTTTCTCACCACCGCAAGGGTCATCCTTGGAACGCAGGCCATTCCGAAGCCGAAAGATGCGTTGAATGTGACCGTCATCGCTCATCAGTTCTGGTGGGAGTATCGCTATCCAAAATTGGGCATCGTCACCGCCAATGAACTCCATATTCCCGTCAGCAGTTCTGCGGATGCCAATCCGACTTATCTCAACATGTCGTCGGCGGATGTGGACCACAGCTTCTGGGTTCCGCGCCTCGCCGGCAAGACCGACGTGATTCCCAATCGTGTTAACACCATGTGGATTGATCCCAAGGTGCCTGGCCTCTATCTCGGCCAATGCGCCCAGTATTGCGGCATGCAGCATGCAAAAATGCTGATTCGCGTTTATGTGCAGTCTCCAGCAGACTTTGCCGCATGGGTGAACCAGCAGAAGCAGCCCGCGCGGCAGGATTTCGCCGCCGACCCCGAAGCCGCGGAGGGACAGGCTGTCTTCATGCACAGCGCCTGCATCAACTGTCATGCGATCGCCGGAACAGCAGCGACCGGGCGATTCGGCCCCGACCTTACCCACATGGCCAGCCGCGACACACTCTGCTCGGGAGCGATTGAGAATACCCCCCAGAACCTGAGACAGTGGATCGACGATCCCAACTCATTGAAACCCGGCTCCCTGATGCCGGCAATGCATTTGAACAATCACGATCTGGACGCAGTCACCGCTTATCTCACGCAGCTTCGTTAGCCGTTCACTGGAGAGGGTTTTCTGATGAGCACCACTCAAGTCGTCGAAGGAATCGATGGGACGCTGACGGCCCAAAAGGGAAGCCCGCCGCGGAATGTGATCTACGAGTGGCTCACAACGGTGGATCACAAGAAAATCGGGATCATGTACATCGCGTATGCGCTCATTTTTCTTCTGGTTGCGGGCGTTGAAGCGATGGTGATGCGTATCCAGTTGGCCGTCCCCAACAATCACTTCGTCTCGCCCCAGGTATTCAACCAGCTTTTCACCATGCACGGAACGACCATGGTGTTTTTCGTTGGAATGCCGATTCTGTTCGGCTTCGGCAATTACCTTGTTCCGCTGATGATCGGCGCGCGCGATATGGCGTTCCCTCGTCTCAATGCGTTCAGTTTCTGGGTCTCCGCCTTTGCCGGCCTCATGCTGTACTTCAGCTATGTGGGCGCAAGCGGCCTCTATGCCGCCGGATCGGCCCCGGACGTGGGCTGGTTTGCCTACGCGCCGCTCACGGCGAAAGTCTTTTCGCCCGGCCATAGCACCGACTACTGGACCCTCGCCGTCTTCCTCAGCGGCATCGGCTCCATCGGAACCGCGCTGAATATTGTCACCACCATTATCTGCATGCGCTGCAAGGGCATGAAGATGTACCGCATGCCTCTGCTTGTCTGGCTTTACCTGGTCATGGCGAGTTTGGTCTTTGTCACTGTCAGTCCGCTCACGGCGGCCCAGGTCATGCTCACTTTCGACCGCTATCTCGGTTCGCACTTCTTCGATACGCAGGCCGGTGGATCGGCCGTGCTGTGGATGCATTTCTTCTGGATATTCGGCCACCCGGAGGTCTATGTGCTCGTTCTGCCGGCCTTCGCCTTTGTCAACGAGATCATTCCCGTTTTCTCCCGCAAGGCCATCTTCGGCTATCCGGCAATGGTCGCCGCGTCCGTCGGCATCGGCTTCATCAGCCTCAGCGTCTGGGCGCATCACATGTTCACCGTCGGCCTCGGTGCGGCCGCCAACACATTCTTCGTCTTTGCCACCATGGTCATTTCCGTTCCCACCGGCATCAAAATCTTCAACTGGCTGGCAACCATCTGGGGCGGCAAGGTAATCTTCGCCACTCCCATGATCTTCTGCATCGGCTTCCTGTTTCAATTCCTGGTCGCCGGTCTCACCGGCATCATGCTTGCCGCCGCCCCGTTTGACTGGCAACTCGGCAACTCCTACTTTGTGGTCGCTCACTTTCACTACGTCCTGGTCGGCGCCATCCTCTTCGCGCTGTTTGCGGCCTTTTACTACTGGTACCCAAAAATAACCGGCCGCATGATGTCTGAGACACTCGGCAAGTGGCACTTCTGGATCTTCATGATCGGTTTCCACCTCACCTTTGACTTCATGCATATCCCGGGCTTGTTGGGCATGCCGCGCCGCATCTACACCTACGAAGCGAACCGCGGATGGGGCGAGTGGAATCTGATTGTCAGCATCGGTGCCGTCGTCCAGGCTATCGGCCTTCTCATCTTTGTGTACAACATGGTGCACTCTTACTTCCGTGGCAAGGTTGCAGGGCACGATCCCTGGGATGCCTGGACGCTCGAGTGGGCCACATCTTCTCCGCCGCCCGACTATAACTTTGCCATACTGCCCACGGTCAAGAGCCGCCGGCCCTTGTGGGATCTCAAACACCCAGAAGATCCAGATTCGGACTACGAATGATGAGAGACGCAGACGCAATTGCGATCGACGAAACCCTTGACCCGTCCGAGACGCCCTGGACGCTGCCTTATCGCGGCACCGTAGGCATGGCCTGCCTCATCGTGGCCGAGTCCGCGATCTTCATCATCTTCGTCGTCGCTTACATCTTTTACATCGGCAAGAGCCTCACCGGCCCCACGCCCGCGCAGGTGCTCGAGTTGCCGATCTTCGGCACTGTCTGCCTTTTGTCCAGCAGCATCACCGTGCATTATGCGGTCGCCGCGCTGCGCAAGGGAAAGCTGAGGGCCTGCACCGTCTGGCTCGCGGGCACGGTTCTGCTTGGTTCCCTCTTCCTCGCCTCGACGGCGCGCGAGTGGTATCACCTCATTCACGATGAGGGATTGACCATACAAACCAATCTCTTCGGAACCACCTATTACTCGCTCGTCGGACTCCACGCCACGCACGTCGTCGTGGGGTTGATCATGCTCGCGCTCGTGCTTGGATTCTCCTTGTTTGGTCTGGTGCGAGAAGAGCACGCGGAGAAGCTTGAGACGCTTTCGCTTTACTGGCACTTCGTCGATGCGGTATGGGTCGTTGTCTTTACGGTGGTCTATGTCCTGGGCAGATAGTCTCCAAAAAGGAGGAGCAAAATGCAGCACGGCGACAAAATGCAGCATGGCGAATTAGCAAATCAAGCCCCGCACGGCGCCGCGCACTCGCTGCATCCGGAAGGCGTGGTGCTCCCGGTGCCGACACCCTGGCCCATGGTCCTGGCGCTGGGCGTCAGCCTGCTTATTGTCGGCATGGTCACCCACTGGGCCGTCAGCCTGCTCGGTCTCGTGCTCACATTGCGGTCCATGGTGGGATGGTTTTTCGAGGTGCTGCCGCACGAGCATCACGTCGTTGTTCCCGTCGAAGACGGCAAACTGGTGTTCTCCAGCCCGCGCGCCACATTCGCAGAGTCATCCGTCGATGCAAGACATCGCAAGCTCATCCCCGTTGAAACCTTCAGCATTACGGCCGGCCTCAAGGGCGGCATTGTCGGCGGCATCGCCATGGTTGTTCCCGCAACGGTGTATGGCCTGCTTCGCTTTCACAGCGTCTGGTACGCCGTCAATCTGCTGGCAGCCGGCGGTTTCGTCAGTTGGGCCAGCCAGAGCAACGCCTTCCTGGCCCAGTTCCATCTCCTTGGCCTGCTGGCCGCACTTGGCATCCACGCGGTGGTCTCGCTGCTGGTTGGCCTGCTCTATGGCGCCATGCTCCCCATGTTTCCACGCAAACCCATCCTCACTGCCGGCTTCATCGCCCCGTTTCTCTGGACCGGAATTATCTATTCGGCGCTGGGCGTCATCAGTCCCATCCTCAATGAGCGCATCGACTGGCTGTGGTTTATCCTGTCGCAAATCGCCTTCGGTCTGGTCTGCGGCTTTGTCATCAACCTTCAGGTAAAGGTGCGGACGCCGCAATTTCAAGCTTTGCCGTTTTCCGTTCGCGCAGGCATCCACGGCGACCAACCCCTTGACGATCCATTGACGCGGAAAGACGAAGCCCCGAAAGACGAAGACCGGAAAGACGAATATAGATGAATTGCACCTCTCCAAGTCGAGCCATACTCTGCGTTCCAATTCTGGCTGCGGCCTGTTTTGCCCTCCTCGGTTGCAGCCGCATTCCCGGCCGCCCCGGACCAGGTCCGGAGGTTGTGCGTCCTGACGAGGTACTTGACTTCCACACTCTCTACAAGAGCAACTGCGCCGCCTGCCACGGAGAAAATGGAAAAAATGGCGCGGCCATCTCGCTTGCCAATCCCGTCTACGTCACGGTAGCCGGGGAAAGCCGCATGCGCGACGTGATTGCCAAAGGAATTCCCGGCAAGCTCATGCCCGCCTTTGCAAAGAGCGCTGGCGGCATGTTGACGGACCGCCAGGTCGACGCTCTGGCACAGGGCATCGTGCAGCAATGGGGACAGCCGAATCTTCTTGCAGGCCAGAATCCTCCGCCCTATCTGGCAACTTTGCCCGGCAATGCCGACCATGGACTTGAGGCGTACACCGTTAACTGCGCTCGATGCCACGGCGCTGGCGGCCAGGGAGGCCCCGCCGATGGAAACGCCAAGTCCAGCAAGGGTAGGCTCGGCTCCATCGTCAATCCGTCTTATCTTTCGCTCATCAGCGACCAGAACCTGCGCAGCATTCTCATTGCCGGCCGACCCGACGAAGGGCAACCGGACTGGCGGGGCGACGGACCGAAGCCAATGACCGACCAGCAAATCACCGACATCGTTGCCTGGCTGGCTTCCAAGCGCGTCGCAGATCCGGGACAGCCCTATCCCACGCATCCCTAGAAGTTCAGAATCTTGACGCTGAGAATCAGTATTTGGCATGAATCGATGTTTTCGAGGACAACAACAAAGCCATGGAGCAGGATCAAATGAACCCGAGTGAACCGAATCCACAAGGAGAGCAAGCAACAACGGCGTCCGCGGCCGATTCCGGCAATGCCGCCCACTCCCGCCGCGCATTTCTCTTCAAGGTCTCGCTCCTTCTCAACGGAGCGGTGGGCGCGGTTCTGGCTGTGCCCATCGTCGGCTATCTGCTCGGCCCGGCCCTCAAGAAAAACTCCAGCGAGACCGCGTGGATCGACCTTGGCCCCATCGGCAACTTCCCGGAAGGCGAAACGCGCCTCGCCAACTTTCGCAATCCAGAGACCACGCCCTGGGACGGCCAAACCGGCGACGTCCCCTGCTGGGTGCGCCGCATCTCCGGCGATCGTTTCCAGGTCTTTGCCATCAACTGCGCCCATCTCGGCTGCCCGGTGCGCTGGTTCGCGCAATCCAAGCTGTTTCTCTGTCCCTGCCACGGCGGCGCCTACTACGAAGACGGCTCCCGCGCCTCCGGCCCGCCCGAGCGCGGCCTCTTCGAGTATCCCCACAAAATCAACGCGGGCAGCCTGATGATTCTCGCCGGCAAAATGCCCACCCTGGCAGCCAGCAACTGCGCCAAGCCCGGTAAGCAGCCCTTGACGCAGATTCAAGACAGCTCCGCCCCAACAGTCGCCGCCGCCGAAGAATTGAAACCGGCCGATACTTCGAAACCGGGAGCCAACGCATGGCCAGCATGAAGCAGCGCGGAATCGAAGTCTACAACTGGTTTGAGCAGCGGCTCGGCCTGGGCACGCCTGCCATCGAAGCGGCAACGCACGACGTTCCCTCCAGCACTTCAAGCTGGTTCTATGTCTTCGGCAGCGCCGCCACAGTCATTCTCGCGCTGCAGGTCGTTACCGGCATTCTCCTCGCCCTGGTTTACGCGCCCACGGCCGGCCACGCGTGGACCAGCCTCGAATTTCTCGATCACAACGTCACCCTGGGCTGGTATCTGCGCGCTCTGCACGGTTGGGGCTCCGATTTCATGGTCGCCATCGTGCTCATCCACCTTGTGCAGGTCTTCCTTTTCGGCGCATACAAATTCCCGCGCGAGCTTACCTGGATCGTTGGCGTCTTTTTGTTGCTGCTCACGCTCGGCATGGCCTTTACCGGCCAGGTCCTCCGCTTCGATCAGGACGCCTATTGGGGGCTCGGCATTGGCGCTTCCATTCTCAGCCGCGTGCCCATCATCGGCGGCTCGCTGGTAGACCTCATGCTGGGCGGCCCCATCATTGCCGGTCCAACGCTCTCCCGCTTCTTCACCCTCCACGTCTTCGTCATTCCCGGCATTCTGCTGGTTCTGGTCGGCGTTCATCTGCTCATGGTGCTGCGCCTCGGCATCAACGAGTGGCCCATGCCCGGCCGCCTCGTCAACAAGAAAACCTACGCGAAGCAGTACCACAATCTCACCGAGAAGACCGGGATTCCTTTCGTGCCCGATGCCGCGTGGAAGGACGCTGTTTTTGCCGCCGCCATCGTGCTTGCCATTATGGCCTGCGCCTTCTGGTTTGGACCCTTTGGCCCCACCGGCCAACCCGATCCCACCATCATCCAAACCGCGCCCAAGCCGGACTTCTTTTTCCTCTGGATCTACGCTGTTCTGGCCTACCTGCCGCCCAGCCTTGAAACGCCCGTGCTCTTCATCGCGCCCGTTCTCATCATCGGCGCCATGTTGCTGTTGCCCCTGGTCTCTGGAGAAGGAGAAAAGCACTGGTCGCGCCGTCCCGTGGCCGTGCTCATGGTCGCTGTCATCGCTGTCACCCTGGGCACATTTACCCGCCTGGGCATGTACACGCCGTGGAGCCCCGTTATGGACGCCTGGACAAGCGACGCAATTCCAGTCGCGGACCTGAAGGACCGTACCCCGCTCGAACGAGAAGGCGCCCTCGTGCTGCAAAACAAGCAGTGCCGCAACTGCCATTCCATCGGCGGAGTCGGCGGCATGCGTGGCCCCGCTCTCGACTCCATCGCGTCGCGCATGACAGAAGACCAGATCTACCGCCAGGTCCTGCAGGGCGGTGGAAACATGCCCGCCTATGGCAACGCGCTCAGCCCCGCTGAGACCACCGCGCTCGTCCATTTCCTGCTCACTCTGCGCGGCGGCAATCTGGCTCCCGCCATCGACGCTTCGCGGAACATGGTTCTCAACAGCGAGAAATCTCCCTCGTCAACCCCATCCATACCGAACCCACCCGGCGCACCATAGCAACGCATTTAACCGAGTAGAATGTCTCCTGCAGTTCAGGCCATCTTCGACGATTGGTCGCCACCGCTTTTTTTGACCGCGATGGTGCTTTTCACTGCCATTGTGTACACGCGTGGTTGGTTTGTCCTGCGCAAAACACGGCCTGCGCAGTTTTCCGCCGGCCGCCTCGCCGCGTTCCTTGCCGGCCTCGCAATTCTCTGGCTCGCCGTCGGTTCGCCTATGGATGGCTTTGCCGATGCGCTGCTCAGCGCCCACATGGTCGAGCACCTGCTCCTCATGTCCTTCGTGCCCCCGCTCGTGCTGCTCGGCGATCCGCAGGTCCCTCTGCTGCGCGGCCTTCCCCGCGTGTTCACTGTCCACATGCTGGGTCCATTATTTCGATTCAAAGCTTTGCGCGTATTGGGCCGCTTCCTCACCCGGCCGCTCGTTGCGTGGTTTGCGATGAACGTCATCTTCCTCGGCTGGCATGTGCCCTCCGCCTATGACTTTGCGCTCGAGCACGAAGGCTGGCACGACTTCGAACACATCTGTTTTCTTTTTTCTTCGATCCTCTTTTGGTGGCCCATCATTCGTCCCTGGCCCACCAGCGCGCGCTATCCAGGCTGGCTCATGCTCCCTTATCTGGTCGGCGCAGACGTCGTCAACACGGCGCTCTCGGCCTTCCTCGCCTTCTGCAATCGTCCCGTCTACGCTTACTACATCGACGAGCCCAATCCCTTTAACATTTCGCCCATGGCCGACCAGGTCACGGGCGCAGTCATCATGTGGGTTGTCGGTTCGCTGGTCTTCCTGATCCCCGCCGTCGTCATTACGTTTCGTCTCGTGCAGCAGGATTCAAAACTGCAGAGATAACAAAAGCAAGCATCCTTCGTTAATGCCAGAGCATGCTTGCTCTTGCTTAAAAACGGCACGTACAGCCAGAACACCCGGCTATAGCGAAACCAGAGTAGTTGTGTTTCGAAACCTCTGCACTCAAGTCGACGCGACCAACAGGGAGCGGCGCCCTCGCATCAAGCTCAAAAGGGTATACCAACTCTGGTTTCGCTCTAGATATATCCCTTTCTGGCCTGCAAATCGATCGTTTTCGGATCCAGTATCTTGTACGCTGCGAGCTTGAACACGTCGCTTATCAGGAACCATGCAATCGCATAGCCCCAAACAAAGATGGCATAATGCCAGCCCAACGGCGCAACAAACACCCCATACACCGAGATCAGAGTGGCGATCGCCTGCGTGCCGCAAACGGCCAGCAGCAAAATCCGCGCCGGACGGATCGACCAGAACGGGCCGCGCGTGCGGGTAAGGAAAATCGTCAGGTGTCCGGCCACCGACAGCATCAGGTACATCATCGTCTGGATGCGCGCATGGTCGAGTTGAAACACTCGGTCGCCCAGATAGAACAGTCCGAACGCCGCCACCGGCCCCACCGTGCCCAGCACGGTCGCGATACCAAGCACCGTGCGCATGTTCCACGATTCCGGCTCGTCTTTGTAACGAACGTTGTCATAGGCAATCGACAGAATGGCGCCGTCGTTGAGCAATGCCAGCATCACGATCATCACCGCCGTCAGCGGGTAGAAATTGAACACCAGAATCGCCGCAGCCATAAACAGCAGCACGCGCAAGGTCTCGGTGATGCGGTAGATTGCGTAGCTGTTCATCCGCTGGAAGATCTTGCGGCTTTCCTGAATCGCTTCAATGATGACCGAGAGGCCCGGCGTCATCAGCACAATGTCTGCCGCCGCGCGCGCCGCATCCGTAGCGCCCGAAACAGCGATACCGCAATCGGCTTTCTTCAGCGCCGGCGCGTCGTTCACCCCGTCGCCGGTCATGCCCACAATGTGCTTGCGCTGCTGCAGTACATCCACAATGTGATATTTGTGCTCCGGAAATACCTGTGCGAATCCATCCGCATCCTCAATGGCTTCGGCCAATTGCGCTGTCTCATGCTGTTTGGTTTCGCCAAAACCGGCCGCATCCAGAATGTTCATGCCCAGTCCAAGCTTCGTCGCAGTTTCGCGGGCAATCGCGATCTGGTCGCCCGTAACCATCTTCACGTTCACACCCATCTGGTTGGCCGTCGCGATCGTTGCCTTAGCGTCCTCCCGCGGCGGATCGAATAGCGGCAGAACACCGAGAAATTGCCACGGCCCTTCGCCATCCGAGCGCGCCACGCCCAACGAACGAAAGCCGCGTGACGCAAATTCATCCACAGCTTTCTCGACCGCAGGCCCAACTTGCGCGGAATTTGCCGACAGCGCCAAAATGATTTGTGGCGCGCCTTTGGTCGTCTTGAATGCCTTGCCGTCCGCCGCGTTGACGGTCGCTTCGGTGCGTTTGTGCACCGGATCGAACGGCATAAAATGAACAACCTTGTAGCTGTTTAATTCGTCCTGGCTCTTAAGGCCGCCAAGCACGGCTAGGTCGATCGTGTCGTTATTCTCCGCGCGCGAGGCCAGCGATGCGTTCAAAATAATCTGATCGGCCGTCATATCCTCTACGCAAAACGGATCGCCCAGTGTCAGCTTGTTCTGCGTCAGCGTTCCCGTCTTGTCAGAGCAGAGAATGTCCACGCCGGCCAGCTCCTCAATAGCCGCCAGCCGGGTGACGATGGCTTCCTTTTTGGCCAGCAGACGCGCCCCGACGGCCATGGTCACCGACAGAACCGTCGGCATGGCCACCGGAATCGCGGCCACCGTCAACACCAGCGCAAATTGCAGCGTAGTCAGCGCCGGTTCTCCGCGGAAGATCGCGACAACGATAATGACCGCTACGATGATGGCGGCAAAAATAATCAGAAAATTGCCGATGTTCAATACCGCGCGCTGAAAGTGGCTGACCGTATGTGCTTCCTGCACCAGTTGCGCGGTCTTGCCGAAGTATGTGTTCTCGCCCGTCCCATACACCAGCGCGTCGATCTCGCCCTGGCGAATAATCGAGCCGGAATACACCGTGCCGCCGGATTTGCAGTTGACGGGCAACGATTCACCCGTCAGTGCCGACTGGTCCACTTCAATCGGGTCGCCGGACAGCAGGCGCGCATCGGCCGGAACTATGTCGCCCAGGCGGATGCGAATCACATCGCCCGGCACCAACTCGCGCGACTTTGCGGTGATCCATTTGCCATCGCGCTTCACCTTGGTCTGGATCGCCAGCCTCGCCTTCAGCGCCGTGATCGCATTGCCCGCCTGATGCTCTTCCCAGAAGCCGACCACGGCGTTTGAAACCAGCAACAGCAGGATGATGAAGAAATCCGGCCAATGCCGCAGCACGCCCGACAGAATTACGGCCACTTCAATCATCCATGGAATCGGTCCCCAGAAATACGTGAGGAACTTCAGGAAGGGATTGACTTCCTTCTCTTCAATTTCGTTCGGGCCGTACTGGAGCAAGCGCTTCTCTGCCTCGGCTTGCGAGAGGCCGTCCGCAGACGAGGCCAGTATCTTCTCCACCTCCGGCACCGGAAGGGATTTCAAATCGTCCTTCAATGCAGGATTCGATCCGGACGTCTCGGAGTTTTCGGCATTGGCTTTCATGTTTGGTCTTCCTTTTCTTGCTCTGTGCATTGCAGGTCAATGTAAACAAGACCCGCCCATTGGTTTGCACCGCTGTCGATGCCGCTACGATTCCAGCAGCCATCTCCGCGCTTCCGAGCCTTTTGCGTGATCGAAGAACCGGGTTTTGGCCCTCGTGAACGGTCTGAAGAGTTCTGCCATTCCATGCTCCCACGTCGTTTCTCCAATCATGGCGAGTCGGTCGATATCGGCGAAATGCTTCACGTCGAATTTGAGGTCTTCCCACGCAGCCCCGGCTTCCCAGCCATGAAAGTCCTTCATATCAAACAGAACGCGAAGTTTCCCGTACTTGCGCAAGAGCCGCTCGAACTCGGCCGTAAAGTCCCCGTAATCCGCCGCTGCCAGCTTTCCGCTGACTTGAATCACGAGAATCCTCCCATTGCTCTCTTCACTCATCGCAATTGGCATCTGCTGCTCCTTTGTTCGGTTCCGGTCAGCTCGCCTTCTATCTCCAGTTGTGGATCTCCGGCAAATCCTGGCCGTGTTTGGAGGCATATTTCGTGATCTCGATCACCTTGTCCTCAAGTTTCTGGTTTCATGCGCAGGCTGCTGCAATTTGCCGTCGCATCCTCGCCAGCTATGCATGCGCGCTACCCCTTCTCAAGATGCATCCTTGTCACGTGCGCAGGAAATCCGTGAACGTCATCTATAGATGGACGGCTCTACCGGCAAGTGGTTGACGATAGAAACATAGAATCCGTCTCTTATCTGTGGAAGACGCGGTGCTATGGCGATTGGCAACGCGGCCTCCCGTCACCGATCTGCCGCGCAATGTCAACGCCCCATGCGTTGCACTGTGCAAGCTGGAAACCGCCCGGAGGGTGTACTATTTCTTCTTGAGCGAAAACGTTAACGTAAACAAGGAGCAAATGTAAATGGCAGCTAAAGAGAACCAAATCGCAAAGCCTGCAGACAACGAAATCCTGCTGGTCACCAGCGGAGATCTACGCCTGGCCGCCAACCAGGCCTGCTGGTCCGCGCAACGAGACATGGAAGAGAAACTGACCGCTGCCTTCGCGCGCAAGGGCTTCAAACTGCTTCGTGCTCACGCTTATAACGAGTCAGAAAAGCACGGCTTCATCTCCTCCCAGCGACAGGGAATGGACGTCTTCATGAAAATTCATCCCGAGGCGAAGCTGGTCTTTGCCACAGCGGCCTGGCAGTACAGCCATCATGTTTTGCCTGGCCTGCGCAGCCACACGGGACCCATTCTCACCGTCGCCAATTGGTCAGGACAGTGGCCGGGCCTGGTGGGCCTGCTCAACCTGAATGGATCGCTCACCAAGGCAGGCAGAAAGTACTCGTCGCTTTGGAGCAAGGACTTCACCGACGACTTTTTCCTCCACGGCCTCGACGAATGGCTGCGCACTGGCCACATCAGCCACGATTTCTCCCACGTGCACGCGCTCGACCGCAGCAAACTTCCCGCCCAGAGTGCTGCGCTGGGCGCTCAACTGGCCGCTGACCTGAAATATCGCAAGGCCATCATGGGCATCTTCGACGAAGGCTGCATGGGCATGTACAACGCCATCATCGACGACGAGTTGCTCAATCCCGCCGGCATCTACAAGGAGCGCCTGAGCCAGTCCGCGCTCGTCGCCAAAATGCGCACGGTCTCCGAGGCCGAGGCGCGCGGTGTCTACAATTGGCTCGTCGCCCGGGGCGTCAAGTTTGTGTTCGGCAAAGATGCGGCGACCGAACTCACCCTCGATCAGGTCTTCGATCAGTGCAAGATGTACATCGCCGCCGTGCGCATCGCCAGGGATTATGGATGCGACCTGATCGGCATCCAGTATCAGCAGGGGCTGAAGGACATGGCGCCCGCATCCGATCTTGTTGAGGGAATGTTGAACAATGCCGACCGGCCGCCCGTCTTTGCGGAGGGCACGCAAGAAGAGCTCTATGCCGGCAGTCCAGTCGTGCACTTCAACGAAGTGGACGAGTGCGCCGGCACCGATGCGCTCATTACCAATCTCTGCTGGAAGGCGCTCGGGCTCGACCCCGCGACAACTCTCCATGACGTTCGCTGGGGCGAGCACTACAAGGGCGGCAATCTCGACGCCTTCGTCTGGCTTCTGCAGATTTCCGGTGCAGCGCCCGCCAGCCATTTCATCGACGGCTACGCGGGCGCAACCAGCGAGCGGCAACCCGCGATGTATTTTCCCCTCGGCGGCGGATCGCTGAAGGGAATCGGCAAGCCAGGCGAAATTGTCTGGAGCCGCGTCTTTGTTGAGGGCGGCGCGCTCCATGCCGACATCGGCCGCGGCACAGTCGTCAGCCTGCCCGCGGCTGAAACCGAGCGCCGCTGGAAGGAAACAACCATTCAGTGGCCGATCGTACACGCGGTACTTCATGGGGTGGGTCAGAATCAGTTGATGGCCCGCCACAAGGCCAACCACGTCAATATCGCTTATGCACCCTCGGCTGCAATGGCCGATCAGGCGCTCACAACCAAGGCCGCCATGCTCGCCGAGCTGGGCATCGCCGTGCATCTCTGCGGCGTCGCGCAGGCCTGATTATCCGGCTGTCCGGCGCCTCTCATGGCCGCAGGGCAGCCACAATTTCCTCCGTAGTCCGCACCCGCCCCATCCGGGGAAAGATGCGCTCGATGGAGTTGGCATGGCTCTCCGCGCTCGTGCCGGTCATCGCGTCGGACGCGAATACAAGCCCGTATCCGCGTTCATACGCATCCCGCGCCGTACTTTCCACGCCAACTTCTGTAGCGATGCCGCACAAAACAATCGACGTCAATCCACGCCGCCGCAGTTGCAGGTCGAGGTCTGTTCCGTAGAACGCGCCCCACTGGCGTTTGAAAATCACAACGTCTCCCGGCTGCTGGTCGAGTTCCGGTATCAATTCCATCCAATCCGGTGGTGGCGTCGTCATGCGCGGAGGCGCGTCGGTCGCCAGATGCAGACGATCCGCGCCATCCGCTGATCCGCCCACATGGACCAGCACAGCCAGCGCTCCCGCCATGCGCGCCGTGGTCAGCAGGCGCGCGCTGTTGGCAACAACGGTTGCCGCCGGCAGCGGAGACCCTTGCATCGCCACGATGCCCTTCTGCAGATCGATCACAACAATCGCCGTGCGTTTCGCGTCGAGTTTCAACTCAACTTCGCTCATGACTGGACTCCTTGTTCAACCGGCAGGATGCCCATCTCCTGATAGATCGGGCGAATCACCACCCTGATTGCGGGCAGCCGCGTAAAGAACCATCCCGCGCCCAGCAGAATCACCGCTCCGCTCACGATCACCGTCAAAGGCGCGCTAAATGCGTTCGCCATCCACCCGGCCAACAGGCTCCCAAACGGAGACATGCCCATGAACGCCATCGTGTAAAAGCTCATCACCCGCCCGCGCTTGTCTTCGCTTACAAGCGTCTGGATAATCGTGTTGCTTGCGGCCATCCCCTGCATCATTCCCACGCCTGCCACAGCAGCCATCGCCATCGAAAGCCAGAACCAGTGCGACAATCCAAAGCCGATCAATCCCACTCCGAAAATCGCGGCAGCGATGGGAATACTGCGAATCAATCCGCGCACGTTCTTGCGCGCCGCCAGCGAAAGCGCTGCCCCCAGCGCACCCACGCCCATCGCGCCCATCAGGAATCCCAGCGTATGCGGTCCGCCGTGCAGCACGCGCGCCGCAAAAATCGGCATCAGCACCACAAACGGCATCCCCATCAGGCTCACTACCGCGAACAGCAGCAGGATCGTGCGCACCGGCATAAACCCCGAGACATAAGCCCAGCCTTCGTGCAACTGATGCCACATCGAAGCCGCAGGTCGCTTGGCCGGCGCATCAGGCAGTCGCATCGCCAGCAGCGAAGCAATCACGGCCAGGTAACTGATGCCGTCCACCAGAAAACACCAACCCTCGCTCGATACAGCAATCAACATGCCGGCCAGCGAAGGCCCAATCAGCCGGGCCATGTTTACCATCGACGAGTTGATGGCAATCGCATTGCCCAGGTCGTTGCGGTCCTCCACCATCTGCACCATGAAGGCCTGCCGCCCTGGCATGTCGAAGCCGTTGATGATCCCCTGCGTCACGCTCAGAATCAATATCAACGGAATCGTGATGTGTCCTGACAGCGTAAGCGCGGCCAGCGCCAGCGACTGCACCATGGCCAGGGTCTGCGTCCACACCAGCACCTTCCTGCGGTCCAGCCGGTCCACCCACACGCCTGCGAACGGTGCAATAAAAAACGTCGGAATCTGCCCCGCAAAACTCACCGTACCCAGCAGGAGCGCCGATCCCGTCAGCCGGTAAACCAGCCACGCCGTCGCAATGCGCGTCATCCAGGAGCCGATCAGCGAGATGCTCTGCCCGCCGAAGAACAGCCTGAAATTCCTGTGCCGCAAAGCACGCCACGTGTGCGACGCGCCGCTCAGGCCGCGCCACTTCACCGCGGCGTCGGGTGCGGTCATGTCTGTGCGGGTTGTATCTCCAACCGGTCTCAAGTGAGTTTTCTTTCTGTGCGAAGCCGCTCGGAAGACAATTCTTATAATCTAACTTGAACGGAGACCGGGAGGCTCCTTCGGCTGCCCCTGGCGAACCGCCACACTCAATACAAAGGCAATTCAGTTCGCCGATCGTCGGTTTCGAATGTCGTGCATTTCTTTTGATAGGCACGATATTCAAGTATAATTCGTGCCAGTTAGTTTATTAAATTGATCGCAACAGAGTCCACGGCCCCTGAGGAAATTTCCAGCTGATTTTGCTGATCCCTTCGCGGGTCAAACGCAGAGTGCGATACAAAGTAAATCGCCGAATTGCTATTGGAGGGTATGTGCAAGACAGACGGGGATCCGCTGACAGTCATCAAACAAAATATCGCCCGGATTTAGACGGACTTCGTGCCGTAGCAGTTTTATCCGTCATCGCGTTTCACCTGTCGTCGAATATTCTCCCCGGCGGTTACCTCGGCGTTGATATCTTCTTCGTTCTTTCCGGCTACCTCATCACAAACGTCATCTGGCGCGAGGCGCTTAACAAGCAATTCTCTATCGTGCGCTTTTATGAGCGTCGCATCCGGCGAATCCTTCCAGCGTTGATTTGCCTCCTTATTGTTGCCTCAGCCGTCGCCATCCTGTTGCTGCTACCCACCGACCTGAGGGGATATGCACGCAGCGTTTTTGCCTCGCTTGGCTTTGTCGCAAACATCTACTTCTGGCGATACACCGATTACTTCGCGCAGAGTGCCCAGGACATGCCATTGCTGCACGTCTGGTCGCTCGGAGTGGAGGAGCAGTTCTACATCATTTTCCCGCTCTTGGTGGTTCTGTGCATTCGGTGGCGCCGATCGGCCATGTTGCCCATCACAGCGGCGCTGGTCCTGCTCTCCTTCCTGGCCAATATCCTTGTCGTTAGGTCCAACGTCTCCGCGGCTGCCTTCTATCTTCTTCCAACGCGTGCCTGGGAGCTCGGAGCAGGAGCCTGCCTGGCTCTGGCTCCGCACGTTCGCGTTGCGAATCCGCGGATTAGGCATCTCCTCGGTCTGCTGGCTGCCGCGCTCATTGTCGCCAGTTTATGTTTGAGAAACGTTACGATGGGCGGAATGCTGCCCGACGCATTTTGGATTGTGCTCGGCACAACTCTGGCCATTTACCTAGGTACAGATGGCAGCAGTTGGCTTAACACCGTGCTCTCAACCAATGTTTTGCTTTGGATTGGGCTCATCTCTTATTCTCTGTACCTGTGGCATTGGCCGGTCCTGGTCTTTTCTCACTACTATCTCGTGCAACCTTCTCTTACTCCGCTTCAGGCAGCAATGGCCGTCGCGCTCACGTTTATCCTGGCAACCTTGTCTTGGCGTTTTGTGGAGAGGCCGTTTCGCAATCGCTCCATGCCCATTCGGCGGGTGCTGGTCTGGGTGGTTTGTGGCTATATGTTGCCCATAACCGCCGCCGCAAGCGTCTTCGCCTTCAAAGGTTTTCCTGCCAGATTCAGTCCAGAAGCAGCCCGCATCAATTCCGCGGTCGGCTCTGAGTATCGCTGCGGCATCTCCGATTACATCGCCTCTAGCACTTTGCACGCTTGCCCTATGTTTCTGCCGGACCGCAACCCTTCAAACGCGACTGTTGTTTTGCTAGGCAATTCACACGCGCAGATGTGGGCGCCCATTGTGGCGGATTTCGTCAAAGACAACAACGAGAGAGGCCTTCTCGTTCCGCTGAATAGTTGCAAGCCTATGCCTGACCTGAACTTGTCGACTGAATGCATGAATTCCGCGGCCAGAAACGTCAAAGCGGTAGATAGCCTGCCCCACGTCCGCATCGTCATTCTCGCCATGTCGTGGGACCTACCGAACCTCACCACGCCCACCGGACCCGTGCCAAAAGGCCAGGAAACAAAATATCTGATCGAAAGTCTCGACCGGCTCATTGACCACTTCAAGCAGCAGGGCAAAACAGTTGTGCTTGTGGGTCCGGTGGCAACCCCCGACTCGGATACAGCCTCCATCGTTGCTCGCGACATGTCGTTTCATCATAAGGTAAACGAACCGCTTTTTGCGCCGCAAAGCGCATTCATGGCTAAAGAAGGAGAAGTCCTCGCGCATTATGCCCAGCGGGACGACATCGTTTTCATCCGCCCTGACCTCATACAGTGCGAGCGCGGCCGATGCGATTACATCCGCGACGGGATCTCTTTTTTTGCCGATGATAACCACGTCGCCCAAGGCGCTCTCCCCGTGTTCAGCCCAGCCTTCGGACCTGGCCTGAAAGAGGCTCTTGCGCGATCCAGAAAATAAAGTTTCGCCTCGTTGCGCGACGGGCCGTGGAGTCCAAATGGAGAATTGGAACACTGTGCATCAGCATCACGTTCAATCGGCTAGCGGCGTTCGTTCCGGAACACGGCATTGGTCTCCCTATTGATCCGGCAAGAAAATACTGCTAAGCGGCATATGCGACGAGTGGATCTTTGAAGAAGGCTTTGATTCTTTCAGGATTGGTCTCGATAGCGGCC
>Ga0307377_10001394_pt1 | contig 30754 bp, 9 predicted proteins | sample TR3MG_FD_202535 | JGI IMG/M metagenome (GOLD analysis project Ga0307377, IMG submission 202535) | Soil microbial communities from Risofladan, Vaasa, Finland - TR-3 | ecosystem: Environmental > Terrestrial > Soil > Coastal area > Acid sulfate soil | place: Finland: Risofladan, Vaasa | collected... | reverse complement strand
TGATACAAGATCTGGAGCACCAATAATATATGGAGGTCTTAGTGGAAATGCTAGTATGAATACAGGCCTTTTTAAAAATCCAGACTTAAAAAATGTATTTAATTATGGAGTTGATGGTGTTGCTAAATTAGGGTATAAGAGAAAAACTAATCACGGTAGTGCTGATTGGGATAAGGCTATACCTGGTCATGGATTCGGAGTAGAGGCTGGTTATGATGTTATTAATAAGAATATAAATAATATTGGGGTATATGGTAACTGGGGACCTTTTAATGCAAATCTTGGATATAATCCTCTTACAAAAGGAATGAATATTGGAGCTGGTCTTATTATAGGACAAGATGGAGGAAGTTTAAGTAAAAAACAATTTGAAACTCCTGAAAATTTACAACCTTCACTACATTTACCTTCTCAAAGATTACAAGAAGTAGCAGATATGATTCCTTTTAATCCTGCAAATTTTGCAAGTAAATACCCAGAAGTTTCTTATGGATCAAATCACAATAAAGGAATTAACCAAGGATCTTTAGTAAAATTAGCAGAACAATTAATGTTTGCTCAAAATGCTACACCAGATCAAATGTATGATGGTAGATATAAAAGTGATCCTCAAGCAGACTATGCAAAAGAAGGTGGAATGACATATGGAGGAGCTTATAATTCTTTATCTCCAAATTTTGATTTGAACAATATGATCCCAGCAGGATTGTATAATAATGAGTTAAATAAATTTATATATGGTGGAGAAGACGACTATCTTGAAAGATATAATGATGACAGATATGATAATAATTTACCTAAAGCTCAATATGGACTAGACAATTATAATAAGATGATGGAGTTATATAATTCACCTGATTGGGATAAGGTAAATGATTTTGGTTATAAAGCATACGAGAAAGTGTATAAAGATAGTAATCTAGAAGGTAAAGGAGCTAAACTAATGTCTCAAGATGAATATGAAAAACAGTTTGCTGCAGATCAAAAATTTAAATATCTTATTAATAATACTGATGCCTTAAACGATATAGAGATTACATTAGAGGATGGAACAAAAATTAGTGGTCCAGCTATTATGGACCACGATGATTGGGATAAAGTTAAAGGCAATGCAATGTATAGAAAAGTATATGATGCATTCAAAGCACAAGAAAACAATAAATTTGGTTTACCTGATTTAGATCCAGATGATGATAAATTAGGGTTGGATGTTCTAAATTCACAAGCTGTATGGCAGAGTATGGGAGGGTTAAAGCAGCATGCTGAAAAGCTGTCTGCTAATGGTGATGATGGTTGGACAAACTTACTTAGTAATGTTGATTTAGATGCATTTGGTACGGCAAATGAGGGTGGACTTGGTAATGCCCAGTATTCTAAGTTGGATAAATGGTATGGTAATACATTTAATAGACAATTGTTTAGACTTAAAAATAAACCAGGAGAAACAACAACAAGATCAGTAGAAACTTGTATGTTAGATAAAAACGGAAGCCCAATACCAAGTATGGTTGCTGAAAAAGAAGCATGTATAAAAAGAGGGGGAGCTTGGGATGAAAATATATGTAGATGTATAGAAAAAACTACAACTAAAATAAAACCTCCATCTAAAAAAGAATTTTGGAAACAAGATTTAATGAAAATGGATGCATTATCTGATGTTGATATTAATAAATATTACCCAAGTAGACAATCTTTTTCAGGTAATTTTATGGATCCTGCGTATAAAGACCCTACAAGAGAAATTGCTGCAATTGGTGAACAAGCACAAATTGCAAGTGATATGGCAGCACAAATGACAAGTGGTCCAGGATTAGCAGCAATACTTAGTAAAATTCAAGGATCTGCAGGAGAACAAGTTGCAAACGCATTAAATACTGTACAAAATGATAATATTACTATATATAATGAGGCAGAAAAATTTAATGCAGGAGTTGGAGCTAATATAGATGTTCTTAATCAAGATGCAGGTAAAACATATATGGATGCAGTTAATTTAGTTGATCAAAATTATGACAATGCTAAAAATTCTTTAAGAGTAGAAATGGGAGAGTTACATGCTAATGCTTGGACTAATAGAGCTAATGCATATAATTTAAATACATTAACTGATGATTATCAAACAAGTCCTAAGGATGGAGGGTCAGTATTTCATCAGCCGGGTAATTCTTCTGAGTTAGATGGTACAACCGGACAAGTTGCAGAAAAGGATATGGACAAACGACAAAGACTAATGGAACAATGTCTATCATCTAATTGTGGTCCAACAGCAACACCCGAGGAAAAGACACAATGTCACAAGAACTGTATGAAAATGGTTACTGAGTCAATGAACGCAACAAGTACAAGTACTACTAAACAAACTCCTTCTGGTTATCAAAATGATACTGAAGAGAAGAATGAGCCTGCATCATATGGTAGAGAACTAAGAAGAGAATTACAAATGAGAAGAAGAGGAGGACAATGGTAATAAACATAAAAAGTTTAGCCAATAAATTTTAAAAACTTAATAAATTTTAGTATTTTTGTATTATGGCAACATACATACCAGGCATAGAAGATCAAATACCACAAAGTAAACCCTTTGTACCAGATTATAAATTCTTATCGGATGTCTTACAAACAAGACAAGATAGATATGATAGTAACTATAAACAACTTAATGATGTTTATGGAAAAGTTTTATATGCAGACTTAACAAGAAATGATAATAAATATATTAGAGATCAATATACAAAACAATTAGCACCACAAGTAAAACAAATATCTGGCTTAGACTTATCATTACAATCTAATGTAGATTCAGCATATGCATTATTTAAACCATTTTATGAAGATGAACATATTATTAAAGACTTAACGGCAACTGCAACATTAAGTCAAGAAAGAAAGAAAATGAATTCTTTTAAAGATAGTTCTGTCCGTTCAGTTAGAGAACAGTATTGGGATTATGGTAAAAAAGGATTAGATCTTTGGGAAGAAGATTTTAAAAATGATGATCCTGAAAAAGCTTTAAGTAGGGGCTTACCTAGATATATTAGTGATGTTGATTTAGTAGAACAATCTGAAATGTTATTAGATGACTCTAAGTTAGGTGATACTGAAGATGTATTTATATCACAAGATAACAAATGGATTATTAAACAAAAAAGTGGTTCATTAATTACTTCTGTTCCAACAGGAAATAATGTTAAAGTTAAAACACCAGACGGTAAAGAAATAATGGTTCCTGAAACAAAAAATTTAGCTCTTGATTATCTAAAAGATAGATTAATGGATGATCCAAATGTCCAAGCTGCATATCACTTAAGAAACTATGTAGATATGAGAGAGTACATTAAAGAAAATTCTAAAGAAGGAGAAAGTGATGATGTTGCTAAACAAGCATGGGCAAATTCAATAATTGAAAAATTTACACCACAATATGAAAATGAAATATCTGACTTAAGTAAAATAAAAGAGATTAAAAAACTTGAAGTAAATAGTTGGGAAAGTTATGCAAAAAAAGTAGGTATAAACCCTGGATCACAAGATGATATAAAGTATATGAATTCACTAGATGAATTAAAACTAGTTGATGAAACTATTACAAGTGCAAAAAATAAATTACAAAATGCTACAGCAGCAACTGATGATGTTTCAGATTTACTTAATAAAGCCTATAGTTTAGCAATGGCTAGTCAAATGGGTGGTGATATGTTAGCTGCAGCTTCATCATATGCAGCTAAAACTATGACACGTAGTCAAGAAGTAAATCCATTATATGCAAAATGGATTGAACATCAATATGCATTACAAAGAATAGCACTTCAAGAAAGTTTAAAAAATGCTAGAGAAAAGAAGAATGAAGCAAAAAAAGATCTACCAACAGTTCCTCTTTATAGAAGAAAGGGGGGAACTGATGTAAATATGGGTGGACTTGTAAATCTAAATGAAGACATAGTCGGTGAGGACAAAGGGTTGTTTAACCAAAATAACACTAAAGATGATGTATCAGATGCAATAAACAATAATCATACAACTGCAGTAAATGAAATTGATGCAAACAATGAAGCAATGAAAGACATTATTAAGAACGTCTATCTAAAAAATGCCGCTGATTTAAATTTAAGTGTATCAACATTTACACCTATATTTTCTCCTGAGTTAATGATAAATTCTGGTAAAATAGAAATAGCAACACTTTCACCTAATGCAACACAGCATGAAATAATGATGGCTAAAGTTGGAACAGGTGTTGCACCATCAATGTCAAACACTGAGATAGAAGTAAAGAAGTTGCACAACAAAAAAGATTCTCAATTTGATCCAAGATCACTTCCTGAAACAGTTGCACATTATCCAAAATCAACTGCAATGACTTGGGATGAATTTAATAAAATGGATGATCCTGAAAAAATTGAACAGATGTACAATAATGTATTAAACTTTATTGATAATGCAGAAACAAAGTTTCCTTCTTATATGTTATTAGACAATAAAAGTAAAAAAGAAATTAGTACAGAAATAGGTAATCTAAGAGGTATAATGGGTGACTTTAATAATAAGACAACAGCAATGGCTGATCAATATTTAAAAACCCAAATGGCATTAGTAGGTGTAGATGAAGATTTTAAAGAGTATGCAGTAGATGGTGGTTCTATTTTTGATAAAAATGGTTATGTAATACCAAAAGATGAATGGATAAAAAGATATGTAGATAAATGGACAGACCTGTCAAACAAAGACATGAATGAGTTTATACGGAATAATCCAACTGGGACATTAGATGGGACCTCCCCTGGAGAAATGGGAGAAATGAAAGGGATGGTAATACCAAACGAAAAATCTGACGTAGGACTTCTTGAATTTGATGATCCACGATTTAAAGACTTTAATGAAGCACGTAAACAGGATAAAACCATGGTAAGAGAAAATGGAATCTGGAAAAGGATACCCCCACCAGTTGATGACATTAATCAAATGCATCTTCCAAACTTTAATAATGACGGTAGTTTCACATTATCAGGTAGGGGTGGAAAATATTGGAGTGTTGGTGGTGTACATAGTATTAATGTATCTGGACCAAATGACGAAAAAATGGAAGAGGATGCATCTAAAGCATATGATTATATGTATATAGAAATGAACAAAAAAATGACTGCAAATGCAGAAAATGGAAAGGAATTTGGATATAATTTAAGTGCAGCTTTAAATAATATGCCATATGATATGGGAAGTGGTATGGCTATATCATCACAATATGAATATTATTATAGTCAAAATGCTTCAGAGCAAGAAAATGCAGGAGCTATAGATTTTGTAAATGAACTATATCAAATTTTAGATGGGGATAAAGCAAATTTTAGTATATATGCTGGAGGAAATTTAATATTAGATGAAGGAGAAACATTAGGTAATCATAATGAAGAAATGAAAAAAGTTCTTGATGAAATATATTTTGATATGTTAAATAACTATGGTAAGCCTAAAGACCAAGGAGGATCAGGTTCTCCATCAGCAAGTAGTTTAGATTTTAGTATTACTTATTCTAAAAATATGGGTGGTAAAGACATTAATGCTGCTGGATATGAAATAACATTACCAGCAGCATATGTTAAAAATCTTCTTTCAGGTTCTAGTTACAGCCAATCAGCAGGTGAATATCAAAATGGTTTTATAACAAAAGAAAATAGTAAGAAGTTTCTTAAAGACAATACATTAACAATCTTAGTTAGTAAAGAAGTTGATTTTAATAATTTTAAAACTGGAAATAGAGACGAGAGATGGGTAATAAATGAAATGAAAAAAAATAAGGGAATAATTACTAGAGAAGTAGCAGGAGGAGGAAGAGTATCAGTATTTGAAATAAAACCTGGACAATTTATTCTTAATACAGAATTAATGCATTATGAAAATGGTACCGGTACACTTGTTCCAGGATTAACTCAACAAATATCTCAACAACAAATATCATCGGTTTTAACTACACAAGAAGATTTATTAATACAATTATCTGAATCAAACATGCAATATGTTAAAGACTATAATACTGTAAATAGTAACAAATATTAATTATGGCGGAAACAGAAGAAACAGCAACAAATGCTATAGACATTTCTCAAGTAGCAGAAGAAAAAGTACCTCAACAAAATAACCAACAACAATCTTCTATACCAACTCAAGCTAGTGCTACTGTACCTACTGTTAGTGACATTAATTTTGAAGATATTGCTGATATGATTGGTAATTCACCAGGAGATTTAGCAAAACTTCAATTAGTAGATCCTGTATTTGAAGGTATGTTAATGCAAGCTGCTTTACCTATTAATGCAGCACCACCTATTACTGGATCAAAAAGTATGAATAATTTTAATCCAGGAAAAGCAACACAACATTATAATCCATATGAAAGTTCTACACCTCCTAATTTAAATACACTTGAGGGAAAGAAAAAGTTTTTGCAACAAGGTTTATATGATGATATGGTAAATCCTAAAGTACAAAAAGCTCCTGGTTATATTCCTGATATAGAATTTGGTATTAAAGAAACAAACTTTGATAGATATTATGCTTTTGATGATTTATATGATGAGTTAGGTTTTCATCCTTTTAGAAATAATGAGGAAATATATAATGCAAATTCTACATTTCATGATGAATTTGCTAGAACATGGGGTCAAACTTCAAAAATTTTAAGTACTGCGTTTACTTCTAATTACCGAAATATGTCTGCTTGGATGGGTATTATTGATGATGAAAATATGGATAAAAATGGTGCATTAGAATATGCAGATGCTATACGTATTGGTAGTTCAAGCAAAGGAGGTTTTGGTGGATTTACAAATAGACTTGTATTAAATTCATCATATACAGCTGGTATTATAGCTAATATTGCTGTAGAAGAAGCAGTACTGGCTGCATTAACAGCAAAATCATTTGGTGGTACAGCTCCACTTTTAGCAGCACGAACTGCACAAAATATAGGAAGACTTACAAAACTAAAAAATACTGTAAAAGATATTGGTGGTGTATTTAAATCAAATATAATGGACCGATCTAGAATATCAGCAGGCAGACAACTTTTAACTGATCTTAACAAAGTTGAAAACGCTAGACAATTTTTTAGAGCTACTGGGACTGGAGCATTAAATTTTATTGCTCCATCTACAATGGCTTCTATTAAAACATTAAATTCTAGTAAAGGTGTTGTAAGAGGTATTCAAAATTTTAAAGATGGTGCTAAAGTATTTGGTGGATTCTATAGAGATGTTAGACAACTTAGTATGGCTGTAGCAGAAGGAAAATTAGAAGCAGGTTTTGTATATAACAATATGGTTGATAGTCTTTATCATGATTATGTTGCTGAATATGGTGATAGTCCTCCAATGGAAAAATTAGATGAAATAAAACAAAAAGCAACAGCAGCTTCAATGAAAACTCTTTATTTTAATGTTCCTCTTATATACCTAAGTAACAGAATTGTATTTAGCACATTATTTCAAGGAATGGGTGGTCTAGCTAGATTAACACAAAGACACCAAACAGGACTTGGTAAACGAATATTTATAAATTCAAAAGCTACTGCTAAATCTTCTGCAAATGCAGCAAAAGCAGGTAAGGTAGGAGATAGAATTCTTTATGATGGTGGTAATACATTTTTGGGTAGAGTTAAAAACTTAGGCGTAAAAGGAAATTTTGGAGCTATGGGAGCAATGGCACTAAGATATACTGGAGCTAACTTTGCAGAAGGTATACAGGAACTTTCTCAAGAAATAATTTCTAAATCAGCACAAGATTATTATACTGGATTATTTCTTGATAAAGGATATACACAATCTAATTTACTTGAGTCATCAATTAAAAATGCAATTGATGCACAAATAAGCCCTCAAGGATTTGAGGTATTTATGTCAGGATTTTTAATGGGTGGTTTAGTACAACCAGTACAACAAGGATTTATGGTAGGATTACCTAGTATTTATCAATGGGGTAAAGGTACATATGGAAGTGAGCAGTCAAAAGCTAAATACCAAGAATACTCAAAAAATAAAGAAGAGTTTATAACAAAGACTATTGATAATCAAAACAAACTTTTAGAAGATGTATTTTCTGTTTTTGATCCTGCAAAATTAAATGCAGCAGAACAAAAACAATTAAATGAAAGATTATTACAATCATCTTATTCATCTGATATGTTATCTTTTATGGATGATAAAGATCATTCTAAATTTTCTCAATTAGATTACTTATTTAAAACTGGAAATAGTAATCAATTTAAACAAATTTTAAAAGATTGGCAAAAACTAACTGATGAAGAATTAATAGAAGGTTGGCCTGAATACAAAAAAGAAATTAAAGCTAATAAATTTAGAGAAAAGTTACAAAAGTTTGATAAAAAAATTGATGAATTTCAAGAAGGATGGGATACTGTACAAGATAAATATGTTAATCCTTATGATCCTACTCAGTTTTCAAGTGGAAGCCTTGAATATAATAGTGAAGCATTAAGATACATTGCATATGATCATGCTAAAAAATTATTTATGTATAGTCAAGATACTTTTAAAAGATCTTTAGAAAGATCTAATAGTATATTTGAAAGACTTGGAAGTGACTCTGCAATAAGTAATATGAAGTCTAGTGATATTTCAATATTACTAGAACTTAAAACTCTTAAAACTGAAATAGAAAATTTACAATCTGAAATTGCAATTGGATCAACAACATCTGAACAACAAGAACTAATAGAAAAAAAGAAAGCTAAATTAAATATACTTCAAAAATATCTAAATGTAATTACTGATCCAAAAAACTTTACAAAAACCAGTAAAGATAATATACCTTTAGAAATGAAAGGGGATCTAGTAACAACTAAAGAAGATGGAGAAGATGTTGTAACAATTGGTAATCAAAAATATAAAGCTACAAGAAAAATAACTTCTGAAGTAGGGACATTTGATAGAAGAAAAATTAATACATTAAGAGGACCATTTTTTGAATATATAAATTTTCTTGCTGAAGAAAATGGAGAGTTTATACGTACTACAGATTTAGATGAGATACTTAAAGATATAGTAGATTATAAATTCCTAGAAGGAAGAGCACAATCATATTTTAGAGCTATTGAAATATTAAGTGATCCTGAAATATTATTAGATTCTGCAAAAAGAATTGCTGATAGATTAAAGATAGTATACAATAAACATAAAGAAGATGTTGAAAAAACAGTTAAAAAACATGTTTCTGATTTAGAAAAAAATGAACTTATAAATCAATTAGCGTCTCAACTTATATATCCTGATGCTACTCAAGTTGTTTTATTTTTTAAAGAAGGTATTGTACCTACTATATTTCACATGGAAAGTGGTCAAATTACTCCGCAAGATAATCCTGCAAAATGGGATTCTATACAAAATCTAATTAAGGCTTATCTAAATAGACCAGGAGAAGAAACAAATGTAAAGCCAGGAGAAACAATTAATGAAGAAGAGTTAGAAGATGCTAAAATTAATGATATTGTAAAACGAGTTGATACAGAAATAACTGATGCAACTAAAGATGTTTTAATTGCAAAATGGAAATCATATGTTCAAAGCAAAATTGGAAAAGAAGGTGCAGTTTTATCATGGGAACAATGGCAAACAAGTAAATCTGCAAAAAATATAAAAAATATTAGAGCTAAATTAAATACTATTTATTTATCTACCTTAACTACAGAACAACAAAAAGAAAAGTCATTTGATAAATGGTTAAGTGAAGAACAAAGAACACCTGAAATATATAGAATACTTAACTCTGAAGGAGGATCTTATAGTGATTATATTGTAACTGACTCTGAATCAGTAAATACAGAGAAGTTAAATAATCTAGATAAGTTAGTTGGAGAAAGTTTATCAGGTATAAATATATTAAAAAGAAAAGTTCCAACTCAATCACAAGATGATAAAGAAGAATATTATTATGAAATTGTAGATAATGATATGAATAATTTATATAATGAATATTCACAGAATGATCCAAATGGTAATATAATAAAAGACACATATAAAACGCAAGGGGAAGCTATTGGTGCACAACAAATGATTGTAGGGTTACAACCTAACAATAGTAAATTTGGACCAAATAATGAATATCATTATAGACAAATACTACAAGATAATAATAATAATCAATTTGTAGTTATTACTACTCCTAAGACATTTGCTAAAGGTGGTAAATTATACTTAAGACCTTTAGAGTTTGCAAATGATAAAAATAAAAGTTTTGAGGTAGTAGATGTAGAAAACTACAAACCTTTAGACTTTACAAATTTTAAAGCAGAAACAAAAAACCAAGATATATTATTACTAAGACAATCAGAACCAATTAAATTATATGCCCATAGACATGATGGTGAAAGTTCTGAGCAAGCCGAAGTAAGATTATCAGAAAGGTTAAGAGATTTGACGCCAGAAGAAGTTAATAACTTGCAATTAAAAGTATCTAATAATCCTGATTGGAATAATTTTGAAACTAAAAAACAAGATCCTGATTCATTATCACCAATAGGTTCAAAAACTTATACTAACCCAAATATAAAAACAGGTTCAGAAGAATTAACTGTTGCTGTTATAAATGGGCGTGAAGTGCTTGGATATTTACAAGGACCTACAGGTGCTGTTATTGTAATTGATGGAAAAATTATAAATCCTTTAACTCTAACAGAAGATAATGTAGATGAGTATTATAAAATATATGATACAAATAAAACTCAATTAAAAACTAAAGCTGAACAACTTGAAATAATAAAAAATAATTATGCAAGTAGTATAATATTAAATGATAAGCTTAAACAATTGTTAGGTGGGGATCAAGAAATTATTGTTCCTATAAATAAAATTAAAGGTTTAAATCTTAGAGTATCTCCAGGTAAAATAACTTATGCTCCAAAAGGACAAGGTGTAACATTTTCTGAATTAGTTGCTAATACAATAGATGGTAAAAATTTTTGGATAACTGATAATAGAAGTGACGGTAAAGGTGGTATAATTACAAATATTACAGAAGAAAATATATATGCAAAAGCTGAAGCATTAGTAAATGCAGCATCAGAACAAACAAGTTATAATCCTCTGTATACTAAAAGTAGATATGTTGCAGCAGTAAGACTTCCTAATGGTACATTTACATTTATTGAATTAAAAGCAGGTGAGTTAAGCAATGATACAAAAAATGAATTAGTTATTAGAATTTTAAATGAACAAGATGAAGTATTAGTTAATAATATTGATCAAGAAAATGATGAAGTAAAAGATGAGGCTGCTACATTTACATTTAATGATGAGCTTAAAAACGACTTTTATATATTTGGAAAAACAAATGAATTTATTGATATTGAACTTACATCAAGGGGAGATATACAAGTAATATATAGAAATACAGCAAAGATTAATAAAGATGGTCAAGCATTAAGAATTTCTTATACTATTAATGAAAATGATGTTAAAGGTATAACAAAATCAATTAATCCATTTAATACATTTTTAGAAATTATAAATACTAAAATTAAATTTAAAGATGCATCACTTGATGTACCAAGTAATCTTGTATTAACATCAGATAATTTTAGAAAATCTATTCCTAAATCAGCAACAGTACAAGATCTTGCTTCTGCAGTAACTAATTTTCAAAAAGGTATCAGAAACAATATAAGAATTGAAGCAGTTATTACTGATGCAGCACAAATAAATAATATAAAAAATACATCACAATTACCTTCATTTATAGGCAATAATGTTCAACAACAAATAAACAATACAGATCAAATAATAGTTAATGCTGAAATAGAAAGTCCAGAATTAACTGCTGAGTATATGAGAAATTTACATAAAGATAAATTTCAAAATGTAGAAGTTGCTACAATAAAATTAATAGCAAGAAAATTAGCTACTAAGCAAGAACTTTCTCCTGCAGAGAATACTATTTATACAAATACTTTTAATACAGACGTAGGTGGTAACATTGATTTATTAAAGCTTACATATCAATCTGGTGTAATTCAAGAAGGTGGTGCTACAAATGTTGATGTAACTACAGTTAAAACATCAATTGAAAAAACACCTTCAAGAAAAATTGCAGATCAAATTAATGAACTAGAAAAACAAATTGAGACATTAGAAGATAATATTTTTAATGATACATATAATAGTATTGTTTCTCCAACAGGTACTACAGATATAGACACTGAAACAGATACTGAAGCTGATATAGAAAGAAGAAGACAAGAAGAATTAAATATAAATGAAATTAATATTTCAGATATATATCAAGATGGAGAAGAGGAAAATGTTGAAGGAGCAAGACAAAATATTATAAAAAAAGGTAAGATTGAAAATAATAATCCTATAATTGTTTCTAAACCTAATGAAATTAAAGGCTATCCAGCTACTCATAAATATAATATTGAAGATGGGTTTCATAGAGTTGCTAATGCTGTTGATAGTGGAAAAACTGAAATAAATGCAGTATGGTCTGAAGATGACATTATAAAAATCAACGCTAAATATGATGCAGAACTAGCTGCTTTAGGTACAACAGCAGGTCCTGTTCTTACAACATCTACTCCTACTAGTGATACTAAAAGAAAAGCTAATATTGCTGCAAATGAAGCTATAGAAAATAGCCAAGAATTAAAAAATTTAGAAAATCAAGTTAAAGAGTTAAAGAAAAAACTAGCTCCTAAAGTTATTAATAAACTTACTACAGAAAATATTGAACAAATTGATCAATTTACTACATGGGTTAAACAAAACTTACCTGACTTTATTCAAGTACAAGATATACAAGATCTTTCAGCTAGGTTAAAAGAAAATGGTAAAACGGTTGGTATGTTTACATTAGAATTAAATGCAATATCAAATAATATAGAAGGTAATATATATGTAGGAACACAAACAGCATTTAAATATCATGAAGCTTTTCACGGTATATTTAGAATGTTATTAACTGAAACTGAGATTAAAAAATATTTAGCAATAGCTAAAAAAGAAAAACTTAATGAACTTAGAAAACAAGGTACAACATTAGCAAAAGCTCTTTATGAACTTAAATCATCACACAGTATCTATAATAACTTAAATAAAAAAGAATTAGAAGAAAGATTATATGAAGAATATTTAGCTGATAAATTTGATCTCTTTAAAATGAATCCTGGTAAAACTGAAACTTCTTCTGAATTTAAAAGTTTATTTACTAAAATTATAGAATGGATTAAAGCTGTTATTAATAGATTTAGTAAGAATGAATTAACAAGTTTATTTAAAAATATTGATGCTGGTAAATATAAAACTTCTACAGTACAATTAAATAGATTTACTACTGAAGGTTTAGAAACAGGTATAACTTCATCAGCTCCTAAAGTAATTGCTATTGATAGTTATGAAAATGTATATACTGATCCATTTACTGGAAAAGAAATAGTGAGTTTATCTAGTGTTTATATGCCTGCTGTAGATCAAAGAAAAATGATTGCTACTATTGCAGCATTATATAAAAGTTATGTAGATAGAGGTGATTTATTAATTATGTCTAAACGAGCTGTATTAGATACTGCTATTAGAGATTATAGTAGAGTACTTAATCCTAAAAGAGAATACTATACATCTGAACAAAATGGTATAGAATTTAGATCCATAAGAAAAAAACTTAATTTATATTATAAAGCACTTAGAACAAATTCAAATGTAATTGCAGAAAATGTTTCTAAATACTTAGAAATTTTTGATACTAAGTTTCAAATTGAACAAGAAGCATTTGAAGAAAATTATCATGATGAAAATACTAATGTAAGAAAAGTTGATGAATATGGTAAAAATGCAAATCAAATAGGGGGTGAAAAGTCTTTATCAACTGAGCTTAGACAATTTATTGCAACTACTATACTTGAAGAACAAGATTTATTTGGTAATAAAGAAACATTAGATGGAATACCTATTGTAACTACAGTAGATTTTCATTTTGCATATAGTGGATTATTAAAAGCATTATCTGATAAAACTAATGATTTACAAATGTTACAAGCATTAGCAACTTTTAGTTCTACTAATGCTAATACTGCCGCTGTAGCTAATAATATATTTACAAGAATAGGTATTAATGATCCATTAACATTGTTAGATGAAGAACAATTACCTAAAATAACTGATCCTAATTTCTTACAAAAAGTTATAAAAGGGTTTAATCAATTTAGATTAGATTATATGTTTGCTCATAAGGATATAGATTCTGGTTTAGTATTTATATATGAGGCAAATAAAAAAGATGATGCTAATTCACAAATAAATTATTGGTCAAATACTTATGATAGTCTGTATCCTGCTTTACTAACTAATGAGGGTAAGCAAAAAGTTACATCACTTTTAAATTTATTTAAGTCTAAAATTTTAAATCCAAAAGACAGAAGTAGAAAGCAATTAATTGAAGAGTCACAAAGTATATCTAAAAATATATATGATCAAATAGGTATTTATTTAAATGCTACTACTATTGAATACAGTATATTATCTAGTAAACCTGTTAGAAAAAACTGGGAAGAAGCTATAGTTAGTCTTGGTTTATCTGCTGGAGTAGAATCAATAACTCCTGATGATATAGAAGAAATGAGATTATCTATTACAAGAGGTGAAAATATATTTTTAGATAATCAAACTGAAATTCCTTTAACTAAAGAAGAAGAACAAAATACTCCTGAAGAAATAAAATCTAATACTGGAATTAGTAGCAGACTTAAGAAAATGGCTAAAACAAATTCTGTGTTTGATGAAACAGTAGGTGCAACAGTATTTAGAGATCCTAAAGGTAATTTTATATATGCACATCAAATGCCAACTTTTCATTTAGTAAAAGTAGCTGAAATGAAAGAAAAAGATTGGGTTGAAAATAAAATAAAAGAAAATGAATTTTTTAGTAAAAATTATTTATTAAATAATTCTAAATTTAAAGCACAAGCTGCAGCTGGTAAATTAAAAATAACAAGATTTATAGGAAGTAAAGAAGGAAAAGTAACTGAAAGTGAAAATGGATCTGTAATAGAAAACAGAGGTCTTAATGTAAATCAACAAGACGGTGTATCATATGGTGAATCATCTAGTGCTGAATTTATTGCTGATGTAATAAATTCTTATATATATAATTACAATAGAAATAATCAAACTATACCATTAAATTCATATACAGATAAAGATGGTAAAAATTCACAGTATATTGAAGCTCCTGCTATATTAAAAGTTTTATCTGATGCAAGTACTTCTGATTTTGTAAATTTTCCAATTGATAAAATGGTAACATTAAATGAAAATGGAGAAACAATACTTACTGATCATACTCTTGATGCATTGATTTATAATATGCTTCAAACTGAATATAATCGTGTTAGAAATGAGTTAGATCCTGAAAAAGCAGAATTAGATACTATAGAAGGGTTCAATACAGGTTCTAATAGAGGTACAAAATTTGTAAGAACTAAAGGGTTTATTACAAAAAGAAAAAGTAAAGTAAAAGTATTGAGCGGAGTAACTACCCCAATGATGTCTGAAGTAACAAAAACAAATATAGTAAATAATAATCAAAGAATAATATTAAGAAGCGGACAAGCACAAAGTGCAATTGGTTTAGATGTAGGACAACAAACTCCTATTACTATAGGATATATGGTAGGAGATGAAAAAAAGTATAAACAATTTGTATTAAAAAATAAAGGCTTAGTATCAGTAAATAATATTGATATTAATAAGTATATTAAATATTTAGGTGATAGTGTAAGTACAAAACCTATCATTGATAAGAAAAAACAAAATGTACTTAACATTGGAACTATACCATTCTACTTTCAAAGATCAGAAGACATGAAATTTTTTGATGGAAAAATAGAACAATATGTGTATGAATTTATTCCACTTGAAGAAGCAAATATAGAAGTAGGTTATGAAGAGAAAACTACTCAACCATCTACTAGTGTTGAAGGATTAGAAGTTATTAATGAAGAACCAGTTTTCTTTGAGGTAAACAATTTTATAGAAGAAAATTTAATTATTGCAGCTAATGAAGGATTAAATTTTGATGAAGCTGTAAAAAGAATAGGAGAAGACAAATTAAAAGAAATTATTGAAAATAGAATATTTACTGACTTTTATGATTTTAAACGTACACTTATCAATTCAAGAGCTATTAGTAAACTTAGTGTAGAGATTACTGACGGTCTCGGTACAATTATTAGACCTCAAAAAGGTAAGAAAGGTACACCTTATTACCAAGTAACAAATAAAGGTAGAGAAGCAATGAAACTCTTTAACCTAAAAGAAAACAATGTTGATTATAATCTTGCACAAATTTTTATGCATCAATATATTAATGCTAGATCTATGAATGATTTAATGTTAGGAGATCATGCATTGTTGTTTGAAAGCTTTAGTAAAGAAAGTAAATTATCTAAGATGCAAAATAATGCAGGACCAAGTACAGCATCACCTTTAGTTGCTCCTGAATTAGGTATTAATCATACATTTAATAGTAATAATAGTATTCAATTACTTACATATCATGATCCTAAAACATTAAAAAGATTTTCTGATGGTACATTTTCGGATCTTGACGGCCAACTATTTGGAACTGTCAAAGCATTTAAACATCTTTGGTTTGGTGTTAATGGTTTAAGTCCAGCAATGGCAGATCTTTTATCTAAAATTGAAAAAAACGAAGAAATTTCTGCAGATGATTTTTGGGGTAATAAAAAATTAGGTATAGAAGGATATAAAAGTCTTGGAGCTGTACTTAATTCTAAGAAATTTGTATATGGAGATGGTCAAACTAATTTAAAAATATCTTTTCTTCCATTAATTCCACAACTTACATCATATATAGATGAATTTGGTGAGTGGCAACCACTTCCACAAATGGAGTTTTTACATAACTTAAGAGTAAAACTAGAAGAAATGGAGGTAGGTACAGAAAGTGTATCTATTGCAGTTCCAGTATCAGGTTCTAAAATGATGAAGAAAAATGTTATTACAGTAGATGAAATGTTTAACAATGAATCTATAAAAACAATACAAGAAAGGTATAAAGATAGAAATGGTAATAATACAAATATTATAACAGGTTTACATCCTAAATGGATGAGGTTACAAGTTGCTAATCCGTCTGGTTCGGTGTCAGGTATTGACCCACGTCAAATGAAACAATTAGTAACAACAGAACAAACAGATATAGTTGATGTAGTTATTAATGGTAAATCATACTCTATTAAAGAAATTAAAGAAGCATATCATTCATCTATATCTAACCAAGTTATTTTAAGATATAGAAATAAAAGAAATCTTATATTTAATTTAGAGACAGCTTTAGATGAAATAGGAAATAGCATTGATTCGGGTAAAATAACCGCTAATCTTTCAGCTTTTTTAAATTATGCAACACCTGCACTTGAAGCATCACAAGCTAAAACACAAAAGTTAGAATTCTTTTCATTTGATGAAGTTGGTAATCCTAAATATGATTTAAATAACTCTATAACAATAGATGATTTTATAAAATTATTTTTATCATTTTTTAGTAAAGGTGTTCTTTCAGGTAATCAACCTGAAGTTACAGTAGCACTTGTATCTAGTTATGGTGTTAAACCAATGAGAATAGTTAAAAAATTAGATGAAAATGGTCAACCTATTGATACTGAAATTATTAGAATAGCTACTTGGAAAAATCTGAAGAATAAACCAAAAATAGCTGATAAATTTATTGAAGGTGAAAATGGTAAACCTGGCAAATGGGTAGATCTTAAAGTAGGAGATGTGATACTACAAGAATTACAACATAATGTATATGATCCGGAAAGCAAAACATATTATAGTGAATTTATGATGCCAGCTCATTTTAGAGAACTAAGTAAGTTTATAAAACCAGGAGATATAATTCCTTATCCTGTTGCTGTAGCACTTGGTATACGTATTCCTTCACAAGATAAACATTCTGCAATGAGTTTAAGGTTAGTGGATTTTTTACCTGACGTTTATGGGTCATCTGCAATGTTTGCTAAAGAATTAATTGAAATATCTGGAGCTGATTTTGATATTGATAAATTATATGCGCATATAAAACAATGGTATTATTCAAAAGGTAAGTTTAATGAATACGGTAAAGCAAAAACTGATAAAGGTAGATATGCAGAATATATAAGATTTATCATTTCAGATGTAAATAAAAAAGGTTCTGGAATATCAGATGCAGTTATTAAATGGAGTACAAATAATTCAGCTTTTTTAAATGAAGAAGAAGTTGAAAATTTACAAGATGAATTAGCAAGAAAAACAGCATCTGAATTAACAATAAATATAAATTTATTTAAAAATACATATAGTGCAAAAGTCATTTCATATATATTAGAATTAAATGATGAAATAACAGATGAACAAGTTATAAAATTATACAATAAAAATGAAGATTTATATGGTGCACTTCAAAGTTTAGGGCTTCCTGTTACATTTAAAGAATACAATGATTACATTAAGAAACATAAGGGTGCTGAACCTTATGAGGCTGCAATTAACAATGATATACTTGATCAAAGAATTGCTTTAATTGCTAATGATGGAATTATAAAACCAAAAAATAAGAGAAAAGTAGGTATTGGAAATGAGCCAGCTGATCTTCAGCCTTTAAATGAAATTAAAGAATTTTTAAAATCAACATTCCCAGAATTAGCTGATTTTGCTAATCCAGAAGATATTGATCCTGATAACATGTTGGGTCTATTTGAAACATGGAGTAGTATTAAAAATGGTGAAGGTGGTATTGGAGCAGCTGTTAGACCTAATATAGTTCTTAATATGTTAGCAGAAAATAAAATTAAGATTAGAAGTAATATAGTTTCAGGTGTAGAGACAAATTCTCAAATAAGATTTAATAAAATTACATTTGATACATTTGGAACAGAATATTCTCAGGATGGAAAAACTAATGATACAGCAGTAAGAACACAATATTTAATATCTTCATTAATAACAATGATGACTGATAATGCTAAAGAAAGATTAGCTGATGTATTAAGTATAAACAAAAGTTCATTAGCTGTTGTCACAACATGGTCATCATTAGGTGTTCCTATTAAAACTAGTATATTAATGCTTAAAAATCCTGCTATAAAATTAGGCTATGATTTAGCAATTAATAAAGCTACACCTATATCACCAGGTATAACTACTATACTATCTAATAGAATGGCATATTTGAAAAAAGATTTTGATATATCTAATGAAAGTGTTACAGATCAAATATTAATTGATCAAATTAATAATGATTGGTTAAACATTAGTGAACCTTTAACTACTGGTTTTGGTGAAAATATAACAGGTCAAATACCTAAAGAATATACTGATAAAGAAGCATCTATAGAATATGCAATACTTAAACAATTTGTTATTGCCCGTACACTAACAGACTATACAGCTAAATTAGGATCATTAACAGACTTATTATCAGGATTTGGTAGAGACACTTCAAAGATAGATCAAACTAATCAAGATTTTAAAGATCTTGGAATAGGTTTAAGTGATATAGAGTTCAATAAACTTAAAACTAGAGATGGATCACCTATACCTATTGATGTAAGATCTTTATTTAAAAGTAATGACTTTCGTGCTACATATTATACAATATTTAAAGAAGTAGAAAATTTATTACCTGTTGTATTTATTACACGTACACCTAACTTTATAAAAATTAAAGATACTGTTGTTGCAAATATGATTCAAAATAATATGTTTGTAAGTCCGGAAAGAGTTAATGTTATTGAAAAAGATATACTAAGTTATTTAACTATAACAACATATAAACAATTTTTACTTAATTCAGAAAATGGATTAGAAAAATTAGCATCATTACAAAACGGATTAATATATGATGAAGAAGGTGGAAAAAATGTAACTACTATATCTGAAGTAGTAAAAAATATACAATCCTATTTTAGAGATAAAGGACAAGAAAATTATTTTATTAATAAATTTGTATCTTTAGATTTAGCAACTAGTGATACAAATAAATCTGGGATTAATAGACTTAAAGCTAATAACTGGTCAAAAATAAGTGATTCTAAAGCAGTTGAATTGCAAGTTAGTTTTGCAGAAATCTATAGTGAACCTGCATTAAGAATATATGCTTATGATCTTATTCATTATCTTTTAGTTAAAGATGGTATGCAATTTAAAAATAATTCTTTTTTGAATGCTGTTCCTGCATTTATGTTTGATAGAATATTATCTTCTATTTCTACAGGACATTCTATATTAAAATCAAAAACTTCAACGACTGCAAATTATAGTTTAGTATTTGGAAAATCATCTGAAGAACTTGCAAATGATTTTGTTCATGGTTATTTATTATCTAACCAAAATAATTGGTTATTACCTACTATAAAAAATATTGAAAAAGAGGAAACTAAACCTGTACATATAAATAAAGAAGGTGATTTAATTATAAACTTATTTCAAGGAATAAAAAGGTTTATAAATAAAAAAGGAGAAAATGTAATTAAAGGCAAAAAATATAAGTTTACAGTAGAAGGTAAATCTATATTTGTAAATCAAAAATCTAAAGAATATTCAGTTCTTGCTAAAAATATTGGTTACCTAAGTAATAAAGGGTTTACATTTAACACAGTAATAGACGGAAATAAAAAATATTTAGAAATAATATTTCCATTATATATTAAAAATACATATTTTGATGGGTTTAAAAATAGTTATAGTAAAACTTTTGAGTTACAAGAAACAGGAAGAGAAAAAAGATTTTCTAAATCCGGTGACATTATGAATATGTTAGATGATGAAGACTTAACAGCTAAAGGTTATCAAGCAGTATATAAAGAAGTAGAACCTGTTGGTTCAAATCAAGTTACTCCAATTAGTTTTGTATTTGGTAATGTACCTACATATAAATCAATAAGAGAAAAATATAAATCTGATCCAATAGATGCTCTTGTTAAAAGTATAGATCTTAACAATATTGATGCTCAGGTTAATGCTATATTTAATAACTTAGATACAAGTGAAATTCAAGCTCTCTATAATAAAGCTAATATTTCAGGATCTGAAATTAAAACTACTAATAAAACAGTAACAATAAATAATGAAAGTATAGATACTAATCCTGAAATTATTGATAACTTTGATAACATTGATATAGCAACGGAATCTAAAAGTATAATAGATAGTCAAATAGCAGCAACAGAAAATATGTTAAAATTGTTAAATGTAAAAAAAGAAAATTCTTCTAAGTCTGATCTAGAACTAAAAGCAATTAATGATTGGTGGAATAGTCTTGATAGTACAGATAAATTTAAAGCTCAAAAAGCAACAAAAAGATCTGGTATAGATGGAATATTAAATGAATTTAATACCTTTGACGGCACAGCAGAAAGATTTATAGACATAATTAAAAATTGTACATAATGGCAAATTGTTATAATAGAAATACTCCACAATATAAAGCTTTAGAACAAAAATATAAAAGTTCATTAAAGGTTGATGGTTATATAGATTCATATCAACGTGCTTCTAAATTAGATATAATTCCTACAATAGCAGATATTGAAGATATGCTAAAGAGAAGAGCAACCATGCTATCTTTAAAAAAAAGAAATTATAAAAAATCTATATTAGCAAACTTAAGTAGAAAAGGATATATTAATAACCGTAATGGTCAATATAAAGTTAATCATAGTAATTCAGTTACAAGAGCTTATAGTCCTGCTATATTAAATAAAAATTATCAATCTATACTGAAAATATTACAACATAATAACATACCTATTGAAGCAGTAACATTTAAAAAAATATCTAATAGTATGGCTTTTAATACTCCTGAATATTTTGAATCATATATAGTTGATATAAATGATTCTTTTCTTAAAAATTTAGATGATCTAAGAGATACAGTAGATAAAAATAAAACTAATATAATCAGTATTATTAATCAATTAACAAATACATTTCCTAATCTACAAATAGATATTGTTTCAAATAAAGAAGCAGAAGAATATTATAAGTTATTACCAGCAAGTAAAAAAGCTAAAGTTCCTTTTAATCAGATTAATGCATATTATCAAGGTGGGGTTGTAAAATTAATTCAAAATAAAATTACATCTGAAATTGCTGTTGAAGAAATATTACATCCTTTTATATCAGCTTTAAAAGCAGATAATAACAAACTATATAATGGATTACTACAAGAAGCAGAAAAAATGTTTCCTTTGTTAAAACAAGAAATAGAAGATAGTTATTTTCAAACAAGAGGTTTTGAACAAGTAGATAGAGATTTAGAATTAGTAACTCAAGCATTAGCTCTACATTTTAAAAAGGAATATGAACAAACGCCTACAGAAAATTGGAAATCTAAAATTGTTGATTTATTAAAATGGTTTTTAAATTTAGTAGATAATGTATCTCAATATATTACAGGAAACAAATTAATGATAAGTCCAGAAACATTAAAATCCACATTAACATTAACTGATGTAGCACAGTTATTAAACACAGAAAATTTACAAATTCTTATAGACACAAAAACTGATCAGCAAGTTAGATACTCATTAGACCCTAAAACTAAAAAAGTTGTAGATTATATAAAAGGTAAAAGTAATAATGTACAAAAAGTTATTATAGATAATTTTTTTAATACAGTTGTAAATCTTGATCAAGAAGTAAATTCATTAACAACTGATAATGTGATACTAGAAAGAGATACACATACTTATATTAATCTATCTGATTCAAGAATTACATACAAATCAGTAACTACAGCAATTAAAGGTGAACTTACAGATGTAGATAATTTATATGAATTAAATAGATTATTAGGTAATGATTTTGATACTATACTAGAAAGTATTACAATGAATATATCTTTTGAAGAAATGGATCAATTAAAAATTTTAACAAAAGAAGAAGCTGAAAAAGCTTATGAAGCTTTAAAAAATTATACTTTTGGTCTTGAAGCAGATGGAAGTGTTTTAGTACCACAAGTAGTAGTATCAGATAGAGAAAAAGCTATAGCAGGTACAATTGACTTAATACGTATTCATCCTGATGGTAGTCTTACTATTATTGATTTAAAAGCAAGTAAAAACTCAAGTAAAAGTGTTGGATATACAGATGTAGTATATCCTGTAGGTAAAGAAAGTATATTTTATGATGCACAAAATCCTGATAAGAAAGTATTTACTACTAGTCAACAGCATTCTATACAAACAAATCTATATAAAAGAATGTTAGAAAACATGGGTTATAAAGTACACCCAGAATCTCAAACATTTCATGTTCTAGTTAGTGTAGAAGGTCAAGGTAAAAATCAAAAATTTACTGGAAAATTTGAATTAGATGGAACAAAATTTCATCCTGCTACAGAAAGTAATCCTTATGTAAATCAAATAGTTCCGTATAGAATAAATGAAAAATCTGAAGAAGCTTTAGAAGATGCTCTTTTAAGTGCAGGTATTTTTACACCTGCTGATATTTTAAAATTTAGTCCTCAAGAACAAAGTCCTGATGATTCAACATCTTCAAATGCTGCATATGATTCAATGTTTGGTAAAGTTTCAACTTTTAAAAAAGATACTGTAACAAGATTAGAAGCAATAAAAAAATTAAAAAACAGTACATTATTTAATATGTCTCAATCAGAATACGTAGTAGATCTTGAGCAAACTATAGCTTCTATTAATGTAGCAATACAAAGAGGTACAGTAGATGTTGTTTATTCAGAAATATTAAGAGATTCTATTAAAAAAGTTGATAATATTATTGATTATTTAACTAAAAAAGAAAACTTTACTAGTCCTGAATACATTAAACATATATTATATTGGAAAAAGTTTGTTGAAGCATATAGAGGATTAGTTAATTTAAGTAATGCAGATGGATTAAATAAATCTCAACTTACATTTAAATCACAATTACAAGACAAATTAAATATTCTTGTAGGTGAGAAACAAAATGATAGAGGTGATAAATTACCTGGCTTATTAGATACTTCTTTAGAGAATTATATTCTTGCATGGGCAATGGATAAAACTAATAGAACTGATATGTCTGAAGCAGATATAAAAGCAATGATGAGACATACAGAAGATATAGGTATGCTTGGTCATCTATCAGGTGATTTAGATACATCATCAGATATGTTAGCAGCTCTTATGGCAAAAGAATTTAAAGCTACTAAACAAAAAATGCTTGATAAAATTGAAAAAATAACTACTGATATAAGAATATCTGCTAATAGAATAATGGATCTTACTATTGGTAATACTGTAGATTTTTCATTTATGATGGTTTTTGATTCACAAAATGAATGGACAGGAATGTATACTAAAAAGATTGGTTATCAATATTATAGTAAATTAAATCAACTTCTGAAAAATTTACAAGATAATGATGGTAATCCTCTTAGATATATTGAAAAAACAAATCTTGAAGATTATACAAAAGAAGAATTAGAACATAATAAAAAACTTGCTAAAGCTAAAACAGATTTTTCTATATTTATGGAAGCTGAAATATTAACTAAAGATGGAAGAAAAGATGGTAAATATCATCAGTTAAGTCAAGAATTTATAAATGCTAGGAATAAAGTTATGGAATATAAACCATCTATTAGTCAATATGTACAAAAAAGTGGTGTATCAGATATAGAATTTCAAAAATTTAAAATTAAATATTATACAGAAAAAGAATATTATTTAAAGAAAAAAGATGCATTTGGTGATTTTTCAGGATTAGTTAAGTTAGATACTATGCCTGTAATAAATAGAGAACATATAATAAAACGTGATATTTCAGCAGATGGGGAAGAAATGAGAGATGCAAAATATCTTAAAATTATGGATCCTCAAAATGAATTAGAACTTGCACAAAAAGAATTCTATTTAATGTTTAGAAGAGTATTAGAAGATGAACTATTACCTAAACTTCCTGAAAATATTCAATCATTGATGGAGGGAAAAAGTCCAATAGTTAGAGATAGGTTTTTTAAATCTATAGAAAATAAACCTGACTTTATAAAAAATATATGGGCAAAAACACAAGAAGGATGGCAAAATTTTTGGAATACAAGCACAAAACAAGAAATTGTTGCTTTTGATGAATTTGGTAATTTTGTTGAAGATACATTACCTGTGTATTATATAGGTAACCCTAGAACAGAAGAAGAATTACAAAATATTCAAGATAAAATAACACTTAAAATAAAACAAAAAAAAGAAGCAAAGAATGCTAAAGAACATAATCAACTTGATCAAGAGTTAAATGAATTAAGACTTGTAAGATCACGTTTACAAAATCAACCTACTAGAAATGAAATGAGTACAGATTTAGCTGACAATCTTTTAAGATTTACAGCAATGGCACAAAATTATGAAAGTATGAGTGAGGTTGAAGATACATTTAAAGCAGTTATAGAAATTATGGCAAAAAGAACATATGAACCTAAAACTTATGGTGTATTTTCTAGAGTAGGTAAATCTATAAATAGTAAATTAGAAAAAATAGGTATTAGAGGAACAGGAACAACTAAAGGTGAATCAAGATTATTACAAAGAGCACGTAAATGGATGAATATGACTTTTTATGATAATGAAAAAAGAACTCTTGAATGGTATGATAAACTAGCACAAAAAATTGTTTCTATTTCTTCATTAGGTTATGTTGGATTTAATGTTTTTGGTAATGTCAATAACTTTGTGATGGGTAGAGTTAATAATGGTATAGAAGCAGCAGGTGAATTATATTTTGATAGAGGTGCATATATATTAGCTGTAGCTGAGTTTAATAAAAGAATGACAACAGATCTGTTTAATAAATGGGGTCATAGTTATTATGGTGCATTTGGTAGTGGTAAATATAGAAAATACATACCTATTAGTAAATTTGAAGGTTCTGTTGATTGGTTTAGAATGATAGATTCTAAAACAGATATACGTGAAACAATGGAAACAAAAGGAGTAGAAGGAAGAGGACAAAGAATTATAGAATCTATAGGTTATTCTTTGAATGATGCTTTTGAATATAATGTGCAAACTAAAACAGGATTGGCAATATTATATAGTCTTCAAGTAGATAATGGTAAATCAGAAGGAGAAGGTGGAAGAGAAGTAATGAGTCTTTATGATGCAATGCAATGGAATAATGATACAGGAGAAATGAAATTAAAAGATGGTTTTACTCATGTAACATTAAGAAATGGTAAAAGAAAAGAATTTAATGATGATGTTAGATATGAAATAAGAAATTATATACGTGAAGTTAATAAACAAATTCATGGTAATTATGCTAGAGAAGATAGAATGGTTATTCAATCTCATACAATAGGTATGCTTGCTGCACAATTTCATAAGTGGATTGCTCCTGCTGTTAAAGCTAGATTTAGAGCAGAGTATTTTGATGAAAACTTAGGATTTGTAGAAGGTAGATATAGAACATTTGTTAATTTTTTAGCTTATGTTACTAAAAATTTAACTGATATAGGAAAATTACAAAATAATTATAAAGCTTATCACGGTGATAAAGGTATGATGAAATTAAGAAATGTATATAGAACATTAGGTGAATTAAGTATTTTTATGACGGTATATACATTAAATGCTTTATTAGCAAGTTGGGATGAAGATGATGATGATAGTAAAAAATCAAGTACAAGAAAAAGATTTGAAAATGCTGCAATGTTTCAAGCAGATAGATTACAAAAAGAAATGTTACTTTATATACCTATATTTGGAGGAAGAGACCAAATACAAATGATTGAAAGCCCTATTGCTGCTACAAGAATAGTAGGAGAATTTGGTGATGCAATGTTAGAATCACTACGATGGATTCCAAATTTACCTTCTTATATTGGTAAAGAAGGTCAAGAATTTGAACAATGGAAAAAAGAATCTGGTTTATATTATTTAAGAGGACCAAGAAAAGGTCAACCAAAACTTAGTAAAGAATGGGGAGATGTTATACCAGGTTGGTATACAATTAATAGATGGTTGGCATTTGATAATGTAAAAAACTTTTATATTAAGTAGTTATTTAATTTCACAAACTCCACCAGCACATGCTAATTCACCTTTAAGATTAGTATTATCTTCCATTTCAATAACTTTAGATAGGTCAATATCTAATAATGATTTTTCTAGTTCATTATATTTTTCTTTTGTTATATCTTCAAATGGTGCTTGAATATATGTTCCACCATCATAAGGTAATACAGATAATCCATTATAATAGTTTCTGTTTTCCCACATCCATTTTCCAACTGTATCCCATTCATGTTCTCTTAATGAAATTGTTGCTGATACATTGTGAGTATTAGATCCATTTCTGTGTCCTGTTTTTACCCATTCTTGTGCAATTTTTTTAATTCTTTCTAAAAGTTGAAATGAAGATTCATTTCTAAGAATAGATCCTTCAGGAGCTTGTTGTGGAATACTAATAATTGCAGTATCATGTGGTCTAAAATAATCATCTTCAATTAATTCAGGATGATTAGATTGTAAGTAGGAATAAATAGATTCATTTTTACCAACACGAATTCTTCTAATATAATAATCATTATGCCAAGCATGAATACCAGAAGATGTACCCAATGTTAATGATGTAGTTCCTGCAGGTTTTACAGCAGTAGTTCTAGCTGCAGAATTAATTCCTATTTTCTTTGCAACTTTAGCATTTTCTTTCTTTACAATTAAAGCTGCCTCAGTCATATTAAGTTTTAAGACTTTACCACTTGCAATACCAGTCATAGAAACTCCAATTAAAGCATCTTTTTCAGTAGTTTCTTTCCAGATCTCTCTTAGGTAATGAAAGTTAGTATAACCTGCTTGCAACGTTCCTATAAATGCTGCACCTTTAACTCTTTTATTCAACTCTTCTTGTGTCTCAACGTCAGAAACGTTTACTTCACATAAGTTACAGAATTGATATGGACGTAATGCAATTTCACAACAAGGATTAGTTCCCCAATCTTTATCATTGTTTAAGTATATACCAGGTTCACCGGATCCTGATAACTCAATACGTTTCCAAATATCCATAAAGAAGTCTTTAGTCACTTTGTGTCTCATCAATACAGCTGAGTTATTTGATCTACCTCTTTGTGGATTTAATTCCCACCAGTTACCAGACTTACACGCAATCATCTCTTCATCATGTGCACTAAATAAGCTAATTAAAGCAGCTCTCCTAATTCCACCAGCTAGTACTGCATCTGCTATATAACATATAATATCATGAACTTCTAATGTTGTTAATTTACTTCCATCTTCTTTAGAATTAAGTATTCCTTCTACTTTAAGTAAGCATTCTTTAAGTGGTTGAGGACCAGGCGCTTTACCACCTGATGTAACTAATCTTGCACCTTTTGCTCTAATGTCAGAAAAATCAAATACTACAGTAGAAGATCTACCATTCATATAAGATTTAATTAACATTTTTATAGAGTCTGCCCAGCCTTCAATTGAATCTCCAATTAAGTAACGTTTTGTTCTAGTTGTATAAGGTTTGTTTATAGGAGGAAGTTTTTCAACATGATGTTTTTGAACAGAGTATCCAACTCCTGTTCCTCCTAACAATAAAAACATACATTCACTAAATGAGTCAATATGATCAATAGGCATGTATGCACAATTATATATTCTATTTGGTGTTATTTCAATTGGTTTACCACCAAACTGTAAAGATCTCATTGAAGGAAGTATTTCTTTATTATATACCATTTCATATACTTCTTTAATTTCTTCTGTAAGATTAGGGTATTGTTTTAAATGCATATTCATGTTACGAGTAATTAATTCATTCCATGTTTCTCTTCTTTGTTTTTTTGGAAGATATTTAGCATACTTCATATGCACAGTGATGTCACTTAAAATTTTGTTGCTTAAATTCATATTTGATTTTTAATAAGATTAATAATAAGATAAATAAAATACTTTAAATAATAAAATATAAGTTTCTTTTTGTATATTATATATGTATAACAAAAGTATAATATTATTTATAAATAAAAAAATTTAAAGACATGAGTTATAGTATAATTAAAAAATATAATTGGACTTTCTTTGCTGAAAACATCTTGAAAGCTTTAACAGGACAGAAAAGAACTTTTATGGAGAGTGTAGCTACGGGAGATACAACAACTTTCAATGTAAATTTTCGTACAGTTTCTATAATGAATACTGATGATACAAACGTTATAACAGTTATTAATAGTGCACTTCAAAATGTAAGGGTACCAGCATTAACTACAATTAATTTTGATGCTTTAAATGGTTATATTAAAGCAGGAGATTTAACAGTAATTGCAGGACTTGGTAAAGCACTAGTAATAGGAACTTATTAAATATATGACTAAGCATAGTAAATATTATTATGATGTTACACGTAATTTATCATATGAAGAAGCAATGAAAGTAAAACAAATAAAAAAAATTAACTGGATAAATAGTTGGGTTAAAGGTAATAAAAAAGAAAAATATGAAATTTCTATACGTTTGGGAAAACTCTCTTTATTAGAAATAGAATATTCTTTTAACAAACTTAGATTTATATTTTTAAATTTTGGATTTGAAATATAATGAGTAAAAGAAAATTTATATCAACTAATATGCATAAAGCATTACAAAATATATATAGTAATAATTCATTAGTTAATACTAAAAGACCTGCTCCAATATTAAGAATTGGTGGTCAACCAATACCTATAAAAAAAACAGGAGGGTGTGGATGTAATAATGTAAAAACAAAATTGTAATGGGCAATAGTATTAATACATTAAAGATTTTATCAAGAAAAAATAGAACTGGTCTTTCACTTTCAACGCAAACAGCATGGAGTCCTGAGCAAGAAGCTAGTCTAGTGGCTTGGTATCAATACCAAACTGGAATTACTTTAAACGGATTCACCCCTGAGGTTAGTGGGTGGGATAATAGTGTTCCAATTACTAATCCAAATTTTGGACTTTATCATTTAACTCAAACAGCTGTAAGTCCTCAAACAAGGCCAGATTATATAAATGGTGTTATATCTTTTAACGGTGTAGGTGATTGTTTAAATGTTACAGGACAAATACAATTAACAGGAGATTTTACTATTGGTTTTAAAGTTAAAAATACAGCTACAAATGTTACAATATATGGAAGTAACTCTGTTCATGGAGAATTTTTAAGGTTTTCAAATAATATTAATATAAAAATTATTATTGATAATGCTATAACTTTGGATTTTCCAATATCAAATCAGGTGAACTTATTAGCTTATTATACAATCTCTAGGTCAAATAATAATTATTATTTAACACAAAATGGAGGAGGTCTTATAAGCCCTAATATACCTGCTCCTATTCCTATTACAAGTCCGGTTATAAACATAGATGCAATTGGGGTTAGAAAAACAAATACAAATTTCTATAAAGGAGAAATGTCAGAAATACAAATATATAATTCAAGTAGTCAAACTTTAATTAATAACGTTAATACAAGATTAGCAAGTTTATAAAATAATTAATAAATTAAAAAATAAAAACATGACAAAAGAACAAATTTTAGGAATAGTTAGACACGCATTAACAGCAATTGGAGGTATGGCAGTAATCTTAGGATACTATGATGAATCAACTGTTACACAAATAATTGGAGGAACAATGACTGCTATTGGCTTTGTATGGTCAATAGTAGACAAAAAAGCATAATGGCAACATCTCACGACATAGCACTAAT
>Ga0307377_10001393_pt1 | contig 30766 bp, 28 predicted proteins | sample TR3MG_FD_202535 | JGI IMG/M metagenome (GOLD analysis project Ga0307377, IMG submission 202535) | Soil microbial communities from Risofladan, Vaasa, Finland - TR-3 | ecosystem: Environmental > Terrestrial > Soil > Coastal area > Acid sulfate soil | place: Finland: Risofladan, Vaasa | collected... | reverse complement strand
GACGATGAAAAAAAGAGCCGGCACGAAGAAGGCAAGTCCGTCGACATCGGCGACTACCTCAAGAGCAAGGGTCACGACGAAGATGCCGCCAAGTGGGAGGAGCATGAAGGGGAGATGGGCAAAAAGTCCAATGTCGCGATTGTGTTCCCTGCGGTTCACGATTTGGCATGGCGTCACGTCATCCAGTTCTCGAAGACCAATCCGTCCTCGAAGACCGCCTCGGGTTCGACCGCCGACCGTGTTGTTGCAGCCGACAGTTTGGCCCGGAAGTGGGTTCAGGAAGCTCTGGGACGTGTCGCTACCATCCAGGCCACCATCCCCGCGGGGAAGCTCGAGAGTTTCATCGCCAAGGTGCGGGCCAAGGGTGACCAAAACCTGTTCGTGGCTTGTCTCGTAGCCCAACAACTCCAAGCTACCGTCAAGGTCTCTGCCGACGATGCGTGGCTCAACGAAGAGAGCTTCACCAAAGCCGCGACCGAAATGTTCGGTGCCGACAAACTGTCGAAGGACTGGATTCAAGACGCCATCAAGCGCCCTGGTCGCGTTCGTGAGTACCTGGGAGTTCCTGCTGGTCAGGACATCCCCGTCAGCAAGCTCGACTCGGCCATCACGAAAGTGAAAGGCGGGGACGACAAGTCTCTGCTTTCGGCACTGCTCCTCGCCAAGCGCCTCAAGAAGATGAACAAGGGCGCGGGGGCGATGGATGTTCCGAAGGCGCTCCACAAAACGGTGAAAAAGGTCAAGCAAGTCGGCAAGCAGCTCTGCAAGGATTGTGCGGTCAAGAAGACGGCTGCTTCCGGGTGTACCGCTTGCGCCCAATTGGCTGCGTAATCTTCTGATGGAACGGGCCGCCAAAAAGGCCCCGCCAAAAGACCCTGGCGGGCACAAGTGGAAGAAGCTGCCCAAAGGGTGGACCGACGAGTCCCGGAAGAAATTCTGGGATTCGCTGACTTCCGCTGCGCCGAAGCACAAGGTCACCGAGTGCATCAAACGCATGGAGGGGAAGATGGACAACCCGGGGGCTTTCTGTGCTTCCCTGGCTGACCGTGTGATCCCTGGATGGCGGCAGGAGGCGGCCAAGGAGCGTCGCAAAAAGAAGAGGGCTTTCATTGCCAAGGTGCTCACCGAGCTCGAAGAGGAGTACGGTTACGAACCCGGTCAGGATGGTCGTGGGCTTTTGCAGATGCGGTACGACTACGATCAGGTGCCGCGTCGCCCAACGAAGGACCGGCCGCGTTCGATGATTCCTGGGAAGGACCAGCTCGCCCTGGACCCGAACGATCCGCTCTACCGGAAGAAACTCGGCAAGCTGCACGATCCTTTGGCCCCCTTGGATGAGGACAAAGAAAAGAACGCCCTCTACGACGAGGATGACGAAGCTGACAAGGCTCATTCTCAGATGCCGGGAACCGACAACATGACGATGGAAGAAGACCATCGTGTGGGATCGTCCCAGTGGATCACGAGCGCCGAGATGGAGAGACTGTGTCCACCGTGTGCCGTTCGGATGAAGAAGGCCGGCTTCTCCAGAGTGCACGTCAAAGTGATGCGTCGGATGATTTTGGCGAAGCAACGGTAACATGTGCCATGCAGACCCAACCCCTGTGGCCTAAAGGGAACCACCCCACTTACAACTCGTTTGTGATCGAGGTCGGAGTCCGCAAGGATCATGAGGGGGAATGGCGGAGCTACCGTCGCCTACAAGATGCGCAAGATGTCACAGTGGCAGAATCACTGGGTCCATCGCGCGGAATGGAGGAAGGGGCCTGGGCTTTGCTCACTGAATCGGTACGTGCCGAGGCTATGCTCCAGCTCCTTGTAAAACTCTCCAATGAGCCGGAATTGCACGCAAAACTGGGTTCTGCGGAGAAGGCGCCTGAAGAATTGATCGAAAAACTTAGTGAAATTACGCTAAAACAGCTCAAGCTGAGTCTTGATCAGATGGTTGCGGGCCTCGTGCGTGAAACCATCGAACAAGTGCACGATGGGCTCTAACGCGAAACCAACGGGTAGAACTGAGGAAGAGGAGCTTCCATCAGTGCTCGGCATCATCAAAGAAAAGCTGCGCCCGTTATTGCTACGAAAGTGGCGGCGTTCCCGTGCTTCCTTGGTCGCGGAGGCAATGGAAGCCGGCCTCAACGACGAGCAACTCGAACTCGTCTTGCGTGGGTTCCGGCGTGGGTATTGGACGGGGGCGGTCGACGTGTCGTCCGTCGAGCCTATGGATCTTCGTCCAGAGCCTCTGCCGATAACATCGAAAGTCCACTAGGCTTTTCGTCAACTTCCCGCTGGAGCCGCTTCCCTGGCCGAATGCGGGCGAAGATGCGCTCTTCCGAGTATGTCCAGCGACCTTGTGGATCCTTCACTCGTTTGCGTTGGCGACGGGTCATGCGGAAGGTGCCCAGGTACGTGCGGATCTGTTCGCCTTCCTCACACTCCATGAGCACTTCGGGGAACATCCGAAGAACTTTCCGCACGTCTTTGTCGGAAACACCAGGCTCGTAGATCACCCAGGGTACTTCATTTTCGCGGGTCGTGAACTCGTCCCCCTCCAGCGTCAGGATGCCGGCTTCGAGATTAGCCTCCGAGATGGGGTAGTGGCCGGCCGCGCTCCCTTCCAGAATTTCAAGGATGAGACCATTTTTCACGGTCAGCAAAAGACCCGATCTCGTACGGAACTTGGTGGAGTCCGGCTCAAACTCCCCATTGGTTCCGTGGTCCACCAAGGTCCTGGTGACCTCGGAGATCCGGGCAACAAGCTCGCGATACCGCATTACAGAGCACTCATCAGGGGTCATAGATAGGGCCGTTACCGGGCGGTAGTCAGCCTATGGGGCGTCCCCAGGTAGGAACCGCGCGGTCCTCATCATGAACGATACCCGATTCAAGCAAGAGCTCATGCGCTTGTGTAAGAAGCGTCCGGAGCTTCGTAAAAAGCTGGCGGTCGAGCTCGTCCGGCCGCGTAAGCCGTTGCGCAAACAGGCGGACAGCGATCGGAACTACATGGTCATGCAGTCGCTGCTTAAGCTCAGCGAACGGGCCCCGGATATCTTGGACATGATCGGGTCCGAAGCTGACGAGCTCGAAGACTGGCAAGAATTCAAGATCACGATGGCTGCGGCCTACATCGATGCGGTCTACGACTCGATCCGTTTTCGTATCCAAGAGGAGGATCTGTAGTTCGTGGATCGCACCGCAAAAGCTGGCGTCTCTCCGGTTCGACAACGCACGCAGTACTCGTGCATGTCGTGCTCGATGATGATGTGCTTGCGGGCCAACGGGGTGTCCTGCGACGAGGACGAAGTCAACAAAGTCATGGGCGCGCGACCCATGAAAGGGGCGGCTTGGGAGCACGCCTTGGCCTGTGGTCAGCACTATGGGATGCGGTGCACATTGACGACGCCAGCCACCGTCGAGCAGCTCAAGAGCTGGACCGACAAAGGGATCCCCGTGATGATTGCTTGGAACCCGGAGGGGCGTCCTTGGTCACATGCTTCGGTGGTGTTTGACGTGGATTCCCTGGGGAATGTCTACGTCGCTGACCCCAACATTCCAGATCCCAGGGAGACGGTTCGCATCGTTCCTACCAGCGAGTTCTACGGCAAATGGTACGAGAAGTGGCCCGACTACATGGTGCGTCGTCCGGCGATGGCTGTGGAGCGAGAGATCACTTCTGACGGTCGTCAGGTGATGGCGAGCAAGACGGCCTCGACCGCGGTCCCTGAACTCTACAAGGACTACAGGGACGCCTTGTACCAGTTGGAGGCCAGTGCGGATGTCGTCGCACACGTCACCAACAAACTGCGGTCGATGGGGCTCGAGCCTCGCGACGATGACTATCCGTTTCTTGAGGACATCGACGTGGTGGCCTCGGACATCTACCGCTGGCGGGGCGAAGTCGATCAGAAATACGCCCCCGAAGACAACCTACGAGTAGCCCATCGGGTTGCCCGCCGATTCCTGGAGAAGAAGTGATGCCTGCGCAATACGCCCAACTCGACGGTCGCCATTGGTGCAACGAAGACTTTGTGAACAAGGTCCGCGATCTGTACCCGGCGACGACCAAGAAAATCCCTCTCGGTTACAGCACGTACACCGGCTGGACCGGCAAGGATGAGATCCTCTTCACGTCTCATGAGCACCTGGACGATGAAGCCCGCTTCGAAGGCAACCTCTACGAGGCCAGCTTCGACGACGTGGGCGCCGACAACTTCCGGGACAAGATCCTGGATCAGGTGGAGTACCGGTCACCACAGTCGATGCCGCGCGATGCGTCGAAACGGCAGCGCAAGCAAGCCGACCTCGACCAGCGTTGGGGGCAAACTCTTGATGATCGCATGAAGGTCGCCGCGCTCGAAAAGCAGGCTCGGCGCGGCCTCGGTCTCTACGGCTATCCCAAGCCGATCCAAACCTCGTGTGAGACGGCCGTGAAACGTATCAACCGACGCGCAGCCGCGTTGATGCACAAGGCCATCCGGAAGGACCGCAACCTTGTGGCCTTCCTCCAGACGCACGCCACACGCGGACAGAGCAGCTCAGCTCGGGTCTTGCTTGGTGCCTACAAAGCCTCGATGCCCCAGACCGATTGGGATGACGAGCAAGAAGATGAGAGCGCGGAGTTCGACTTCGGCATCACCATGACGGCGGCGCTCGAAAAGGAAGCGGCACCGAAGTGGGGCATGTACGGCTACCCCCGCAAGACTGCCAGCCTTGGCCTGAGCGCCTGTACGGCTGTCAGGGAGGCCGCAGGGTATGCCGCCTCAGACCTGCACCGTCGCAAGGCGGCGCTCTACGCTCGCGTCACAGGCTTCCTGGGAGAGCACAGCAAGGTGGGCAAGTGCGACGCTGCTGGGCTCATCCTGGCCTGTTATCCCGAGGAGGGGTTCAAGTTCCGCCGGAGGGCCTCCGAAGAGGCCCCCAAGACGGTCGGAGATTGGCTCAACTGGGACCCTGATCAGGGCTAGAGCGACTGCGACTCGGACTTGTTGGAGTCCACCTTGCCGCCACGCTGACAGCTCAGGAACTCGTCGAAGGCACCCTCGTCGCGGCGTCGGAGCATCAGGTCTCGGATGCGGCTGAGTGCGATCTTGATGCGGTTCTCTTCCCGTTCGCAGTCGAGGCCACTCTTCCGAGCGCTCTGGCGAAGGACACTGCTGACCTTCATCTCGTGCTCACGGAATTCTTCACCGCAAATCTTCTTCTCGGCCCGCAGGGTCAAGATGTCTTGATGCGCTTCGGGGTTTCGTTGCGAGAGCTCTTCCATGAAGATCTCGTCGGCGATCTCCCGCACGGTCAGCTCTTTGACGAACCGCTGGTGAACAACCCGGCAGTGGAACTCGGGGTCGTGCTCGTCCGAGATCTCGCTCATGAGAAGCGCGCTGATCTGGTGTAGACAGGTTTCGAAAGTGTCGGAGTTGGCCACCGTCTCGTAGACCTGAGACGTGGCATGCTCGTCTTGGATGGCCTCGGTGGGGTCGCTGATCCAGTCGGACTCGGAGTGTGCCGCGTACTGGTTGTGGCACAGGATGTCGGACTCATTGATGGTGCGAGGGATGATCTCCTCGGTCCACTCCGCCTCTTTAAGAGCTTTGATCTCCTTGGGGGTCAAAGCGCCGTGGAACACCCGGCAAACCGGTTCGCGGCCTTCGTTGCGGATCTGGGTGTACGCGGCCTTGCGGGCCCACCCGGAGACCTGGGAGGGAGCGATGGAGCGTCCCTGTTCGAGCATGCCGCGGAGCCCGTCGCGCTGCATGACCTTCTCGATCCAGTTCATGACGTGGTCATCGACCTTGTCGAGGGCCTCGGAGCGAGGCATCTTGCGGCGCAAAGCCAGCGTCGCTTTTCCGTAGAAACGGCCCCAGTTGTCGCCCAGGTATTGGGCCGTCGCGTTGGGCCCTGCGGAGAGAACGATCTTGCCCTCGTAGATGGCCTTGAGCGCCTTGGCTCGCTTGACACCGAGATCAGTCAGAGCCCAGTAGCCCCGCTTGCCACGCGTGGCCTGATCGTTGGGGCGGCAGCACAGAGCCTCGGTCTCGGGGCGGTAGTGACGCGTTTGGTGATACCAGCCGAAATGGACGACACGGTAAAGCCCGTCGCGTTTCTTGCTGGACGTGCTCTTGAGTGGCCAGGGACAATCCTCGGGATCGAAGCCGGCGAGTTTCAGGGCATCATCTTGAATCAGCGTGTGGTCCACTCCGACGTAGGCTTTGAAGCCGGAGAGTTTGCCGATGAGATAGATGACAGGAGCGTAGAAGAGAGATTCTTTGGGCCTGGGGCCCACTGGTGCGGTGGTCATGTTTTCGGTCCTTGCTTGGGCTCTGTGAGCCTCAGCTAAGTGGGTTCTCGGTCAGGTTTGCTCGGGTCGGGACTTGCCAACAACGGGCCGGTCAAAGTGACGGGAGCCTTTATCTTTTAGGCGCGGGGATGCTTGAAGTCAACCTTTTTGCGAAGTCAAGCTCGGTTTGGGGTTTGTGCTGGAAAGACGCCGGCTTGCCCTCCTATAGCTCAACTATTGGACCTCAAGAAATCGGACCGGCCCACAAGAATCTGCCTGTGGAGAAGTCGGGGGAGATCTCTCAAACGGGGGATCTCGCCATTTTCCTTCTATGGGCTCCCTAGAAGTGAACGTGCGGCGTGCGAGAGCCTCTCCGATGTCCTTGGCAGATCAAGAAAACATGGCCCAGCAAGTAGCTCGGCAAGTGGCTTCACGCTTCCTGCTGGAGTCGGTGAGCCGGATCGCGGGCTTTTCAATGGACATGTTTGCCCGGCTCTCCATCTTGGAAGGGGCCGCAGGCGTCCGTCCGGGGATGTGGCTGAACTCGAACGCTGCTGGGTTTGGGGACGCTTTGGAGCATTTTGGTCCGAACTTGGCGTCGGCGTGGACGACCACGACCAACCAGGGGGTCTACGACAAAGCGCTCTCGGCAGCAAGTCGAGTCTTGTCGGGGAGCTCCCAGACGGATGCGGGCGATCTGGTGCAGGACATGATCGTCAACAGCACCCGAGCGAGCGGGCCCGACCGCACCCGAGTTTTCTACACGGTGGGCAAGAAACTGGGGAGCTTCAAAAATCAGCTTGGAAAGGGCGACATCACGCCTCGTGACTCCAAGGTCCTCGGCACCATCGAACGATGGGTTCGGCAAGCGGCCCTCACGGAGATCAAGACGTTGCGGTCTCGGTCGACGCAGTCCTTCGCGCCGGGGACGGAACAAGGCTACGACCCGACGCGCTCTCAGGGCGCCGGTGTGCTCGACGAGGACAAACGACAGCTCCTCATGCTGCTGGCTCTTCAAAGTCCTGGGGGTCCTGGTGTCGAAGTCCGCCGGATCGTGGACCGGCTCATTGATCAGCGTTGGCCTCGCCAGGAACGGGCGGTGGTGAAAGGGTTTTTGGAGAAGATTTCGCAGCCCAAGTACCGGTCGCCGGCTCAGATGCGCCAGATGGTCAAGAAGTTCACCCCGGCTCGGTGGTTCACCCAGACGGTGAACCTCGTACGCAAAGAGCTGATGTCGGAGATGGGGGTCTCTTCTCAGTACCTCACCAACGTACTGGGCCCGAAAGGCCGTAACGTCTTCAAGTTCTTTCGTGAAAAGGTGGGAACCGACAGCTCTGTGAAAAGGATCATCAGCGATCTGGCTGAGGAGATCGAGTTGCTCGAGCCTGGTGCCGCTCGTGTGGGCACCGAACGTCGCAGTGAGCTCACTGAAGAGCAGACCCCCTTGGATCCCCACGAAGCCATGTTGGAGTGGCTGCGACAAATCGAAAACCGCAAGGGAGATGGGGGTGAGAAAGAAGGTGCCCGTCACGAGGACGCTGATCTTCTGCACGACATCTTCGAGAAGGACGAATTCATGGACTGGGACGCCGGGACAGGTCCGCACGCTCAGTACAACCGGGGGCCCGTAGAGTTACGCGTGGCTGGGCACAACGAGAAGGACAACCGCATGTTGTATGAACTGACGAAGGCTGCTTTCGTCCACGCTGAGCTGCGTGAGGACCTCGCCCCTTTGGTGCGATTGGGCCACAGCGCTCGTGTGGCCTCCCGAGACTTGGACCTGCGTGCTTTGGTTATCCGTACCGCATACGCCACCAAAGACATGGAGCTCAAACGTGTGCTCTTGGGAGCCGTGCTCAGCGGAGACCACGGCCACTCCAAGACCGCCCAGCGTGGGGGTCCCCTTCGTGGCTACCGACAGGCATTCGTTCGATGGGTTACGGGACGCACATTCCGGAACCCTGAAACGGACAGGGAGAATGTCTTCGTCTCTCTGCCTCAAGAAGAAAAGACACGCATCTACCAAGAATGGCAGCAGGGACGGTTGGACTGGGCCCAACGCCACCGGCCTGAAGGACTTGGTTCTGAGACCCGAATCACCCCGCAGAACTTGAGCCAAGTTCGTGTGGGAGATGTGATTTGGCGTTCAGACAGCCCTGTGATGCTTCACCGGGTTACCAAGGTGGACAAGGATGGTTGGCGGGCAAACGCCCCCACGTTCACCATGGTTCAGTTCGATCGGAACAACCCGGAACAAGAAGGGGAGGAGCGACACCTGCCAGCGGCTGCGGTCCGTAACCCGATGCTTGAGTATCACACGGTTCCGGGCCAAGGTGCGCGTGCCGAACGAGACCGTGCGCGTGCGTCTCTGCCCCAGCAGCCTCAAGGCGGATGGCCCAAGTTCCGTGACCTCGGGTTGAGTGAAACTCGTCAGGAGAAACTGCAAGAAGCCTTCCGTGGCATGCAGGATGTCCGAGACCCCGCAGAGGTCTCCCTGGCTCGTATCAAATCACGCCTTGAAGATGCGTTGGGAGGAGAGCCCCCACGCAAGGCACTCAAGGAGTTCATGCACGAGCTTCGAGACTGGGCTGGAGAACTTGCAACGGCGGCCCGTCAGGGTGGGGCACCGATGGAGCGACAGGAGCAGGCGTACCGCGCCATGAAGCTCAAGTTGGACCAGGGTGTGAGCCGGGTCGACGATCTGGACCGCCGTGACCGTCGCGAACGCAATGAAACCCGTGACCGTCTCAAGCCGGACATGGACGCACTGCCAGAGGTGTTCAAGAACCGGTGGGATGCTGAGCAACGCGGTAAACTGGCCCCGGTGTACGCGAAGTTCCTCGAACAAGTTGCGGGTGGCGCACCGTTTGACGCGGACATGGGCAAAAAGCTCATCAAGAAGATCAAAGACGCTGGTGTGCCTCTGGAAGGTGTTGGGCAGGCCGCAGCTCTGGGAGTCATCTCAGTCCTGGCCCGACAGGTCGGTGGTCGTGACGGGTTGAACGAACAGCAAAAAGCAGGTTTGGCCGCAGCTCAAGCAGCCGGTGGTCGTGAAGCCGCTCGCCTTGCTCGGAAACTCCAAGAGGACCAAGACGAACAACAGCAGCAGGAGCAGCGTCGTCAGGAAAGTCCTCGTCGCCATCAGGACCGTAACCAACTTCGCGGCGGTGGTCGCAAGCAGATGGACGCCAAGGCAAAACTCAACTCCTTCTTCATCGGCAAAGTGTTGCCGATGGGGGCGTCTGACGAAGCCAAGGCCACGGCCAAGGAGCAGCTCAAGAAAGCGACCTACGCAGATCTTGAGACTTTGCGTGCCGCGGCAGCTTGGATCGATAGCAACTGGGATGATACACGCGCCCAGGAGCACCCCCTGATCCAAAACCTGGGCTACGACCGTGAGGGGCTCAAGAAGCTCAAAAAGTTGCTCAAGCGCAAGCTGGGCGATGTGAATGGTCGTCACTACCACGACGAGGTTCGCGAGATGGCGAACAAGTACGATCTGGAAAGCGAAGACGCTGATGCGTTGTACGATTTCCGCATCGATAAACCTGCTCGGGGTCGAGCTTTGAGCGACCAAGAGAAAATGAGCCGGTTCCTGGCAAAGGCCAAACCGGAGACCAGAGAGCGCATGCAGGGTATGTCCCTGGCCGACTTCATGGTCATGTACAAGGCCATCCTCAAAGAGGTCTTGGAAGACGACGAAGAGCTCGCCGCCGCAGCCTGAATTTCACGAAACACGGGAGAGAAGAAAATGGACCAACTCAACGACAAACAGCGCCAGATCATCCGTTTGGCATTCACCAGCAAGGACCCAGCTCTTCGCCGCCGCGCGGTGGAACGGGTCATGACGGCACGCTACACCGAGGAATTCAAGGAGTGGGCGAACAGTCAGGGCGACGTATTTACGAACCCTGACACGGGCAACAAAGTTCGGTTTAACTCGCTTCCGTCGCAGTCTCAGAAAGAGGTCTATCGGCGCTACGAAGGTGGCGAATACGAAGACAAAGGTGGTCCCGCTGCTGGTGCGGGTGGCGGTCGTGGTGAGGATGGTGGCGCCCGTGATCAAGGCGCCGATGATGGCGGTGGCGGTGGCGGTGGCGGTGGCGGTGGCGGTGGCGGTGGCGGTGGCGGTGGCGCCCACGCGGATCGCAAGGAGCTTCGTGGGAAAGCCAAAAAGGGAATGGACGACAAAACCGGCATCACGGAGGAGACGCTGGGTGGCATGTTCCCTGTGGCCAAACTGGCAGATCTCGAAGGAGACATGGGGGACCGCATCAAGAAGGGCCTCATGGCGTCGTCCTACCAGGACCTTGAGTCGTTGTTCACCTCGGCGGAGTACATGGCCGCGCACCCCGACGATGACTACACGAAGAACCACTGGCTCACCAAGATCGTCAAGCTCGACAATGACGAAATGAAGAAGTTCCACAAAGCCCTGGGCAAGAAGCTCCAGGACGCAAAGGGACGCAAGTACAACGAAACGGTTCTGGGAATCGCCAACAACAACGGCCTCGAAGGGATCGATGCCGATGCGGTGTGGCAGTTCCGAAAAGACAAACCGGCTCGTGGCAAGAAGCTGTCCCCCGAAGAGCTCAAGCAGAAGTTCCTGCAAGGTTCGTGGGCGGATGCCGAAACGAAAGAGCGCGTTCGTGAGATGAGCGCTGACGATTTCATGGCGATGCGCAACGCGATCTTCGATGAGGAAGAAGAGGAGCTTGCGTTTGCCGTTGCGGCCAGCACCAAGCGTCAAGCGAGCAAGCTGTCCTTGTTCGATCGACCTCCCGGTTCGGAAGACACCGACAAGGAGGGCAGCCTCACCCAAATCGGTCGCAAGATCATTCGGATGGCCTTCCACTCCAAAGACCCAGAGGTGCGACAGAAGCTGGTCCGTCGCGCCAGGGCAGAGCTCTCTTCCTAATCCGTTCTGCTCGCCCGTACGACGCCTCCACCCTGGTCCGGGTGGGGGCGTCTTTTTGCGTTTCTTCGTAAAACGTTGAAATCGGGATCGCAGACCCCTTTACAGGGCCTACGTGAAAACCGTAGGCATTTAGGGTATAACACAAGAGTGATGCTGAACTCGAAGCGTGAAACTCTGCCCGAACGTTATGTTCGGGTCGCGGCACGACAGCGTGAGCTGATGATCGTGAGTGCGGACGATTTTCGCGTAAACGAGTTCGGGATCTACAGCCATGAAGGCGACATGGGCATCATCGCGTGGCGCATGGCGGAGCAGAATTTCACCGAACTGCTCCCTCTGGCGGATCGCGTGGTCGCTTTGGCTGGAGCTCCGGGCGCCGGCAAGACCACCTGGCTCAAGGAGCATGCCGAGCCAGGGGTCCTCTACATGGATGCCACCTTGGCTCGTCGACTGACTCGACGAGGGTTGTGCGCGCTGGCGAATGCGGCCGACAGGGAGATCTCTTGCTTGCTAATCCACCCGAAGGTCGAGGTGTGCCTTGCGCGCAACCGGTCTCGGGGGCGGCAAGTCCCCGACGACCAGCTCCGTCGAGCACACCACAGATTGACCGTGTGCCCCCCTGCGATGGACGAAGGGTGGTCGGAGGTCACTGTCCTCGGGGACGGTCTCGATGCCGACAGCGGCGTCCTCAACGACAGGGTTGACAGCCCCGGCTCGGCTCTCTAGTTTCGATCGGCTGTCTTCCCTCCGCGGTTCACGCGGGGGAGCACCCCACGGCAGGATGGTTCACCACCATCCGGGGGTCGAGCGGAACGTCTGCGGGCGCTGCTTACGCCGGGCATCCAGGTCCTTGAAGGAAGACCACCGACAAGGACTCCCGGTATCGCGGCTCGCAGGTGGGGAAGCTGGGGAAACCCAGGAGGGACAACGAAGCCTCCAAGACAGCTCTGTAGACCGTCTACAGGTCAAGGTTGCACTGCAAACAGGCTAGCCCTCATTTTTCAGGGCTTTCAGGATGACTACCTACGCAAACAGCACAAACAGGACCTTCGCCTTCCAGGCGGGGGCGGTGTTGTACGTGGGTGGGCACTCCCCTTCACCCTCTCGCTCGCACGGGAATCATGCCCCGATCTCACCCCTCTGGATGGCGGTGGTTCGGGGTTTCTCGTGTAGTTCTCTCTCAGGGAATTAAGAGTTAAGAGAGAGGGTTTAGTTGTTTGAAATAATCACAAGAACAGCACTCTTCATCCTCCTCCCCATCCTCATCCTCATCTTCATCTTCATCCTCATCCTCGTAGCGATAACACCGACACCGAACGAAAAATCGAATATCTGAGTGAGAGGTTAAGGGTCTCAAAACCCTTGAAAACACCCCTTACGAGGCCGTTTTCGCAGGATTCTGATCAAAAGGGATTCCGGGAAAAGCAGGGAAGCTGTACGTGGATCTCACGATCTTCGGTGCTGCGCCTATGGGATTTCCTTGACTGGAGATGGCGGACAAACGCAGAGCTCGGTACGGCGCTGTTGGTGGGAACCTGACCCCCCAGCAGGCCAAGAAAGAGTTGACCCTCCCCCTGTACGCCGTCATTACGGGACAAGCGCACGCGGAGTTTCGAGGAAGCAATTTGGCGAGCCCTGGGAGCACGATTGCGATCGTGGCGAATAGCGGCGGCTGTGCGTCTCTTCCGGGGGGTCGGGCTTTCGGGACGGCTGTTCGAGTAAATGGCCCCCAGTGGCAACGAGCTGTGTTGCCTGTTCTCCAGAGCCAGCAGTACACGCCTGGGAACCCGACCATCCTGGCGGTCTCCAACAACAACTGGACCTACTTTTTGAACACGTTGGGGGACGCCATCGCCCAGAGTTTTTCCGACGCAGGCTATGGTCCGGTCGACAAGTAGAATGCGGTATGCCTTCGAACGTAGAGCCCCCGAAGAAACCTGGTCCTGAGTCCAACATCGAAAGGCCCGCTGACGAGATTGTTTGGGTGAAGTGCCGTGCTCGGAAGACCTGTGAGGGGAACCAAGCGAAGGTGCTTTTGAAGAAAAACATGGGGCTGCAAGGGACGTGGATTCAGTACATCTGCCAGACGTGCAACACTCCGTTCGGCATCACTCTGTAGGCGTCGGGTAAAAGGGACGTGGACCCCTACTCGTCCCCCATCCTGTTTCACGGCCCCGGTGCCGAGGGAGCAGCGAAGGCCAAAGCCTCCGCGATTGGACGGCCCCTGCACACACCCTTTGGGGCAGCGGGGCTCAAGATTGCTGAGAGCCGAGAGATCGTCGAGCTCATGAACAACGCCTCTGTTGGGGACCAGCCCGGGGTCCTCGTGATTGGCCCGATGGATCGCGCAACGCGTTCGTCACAAGACGTGTTGCTCAAGAACCTCGAAGAATTTGACGATGCGATCATTCGCCCTGTCCTGTGGGCGATCGATCAGGCGGATGTGGTCTCAACGATCCGTTCCCGCTGTTTGCAGCAGTGGTGTCCGGGTCCCGATCTGTATGATGAAGACACCCTCTACCAAGCGCGTGGGGTGGTCGACTGTTCGTTGATTGGCGATATCGCCGGTCTCGTGGAAGCCCTGAAAGACCGAGAGCCGCGACCCCTTCTGGAAGCGGCAGCTCGGGTTTTGGCTGAACGAGGCATCGACAAGGACACTGCCGACCTGTGGGGGCGCATTCGGGAGGCGCTCAGGTTCAAACTCCCCTCTGCCAACGAAGCGATGGCGGCCTTCCTGGGGGCTCCGACATGAGCCAGTGGAAACGCCCACCGCCTGTCGTCGTGCTGTCAGGATCTCATGACTATCTTCGCCAACGTGAAGTACGTGAAGCGGTCAACGTCGCAGATCTCGAGGGGCGTTCGGTCGAATACGTGAATGGGACGGATCGCGACGAGATTTCACGCATCCTTTCGAGCACGGGCGTCTTTTTTCAAGAAGAGGTTCTTGTAGTGGTGGAGGAGCCCGAGAACATCGACGCCGACCTGGTCCTGCGCCATCACGAAAGCGGTGACAACTCGTCTGTGCTCCTGCTGCACCACAAGGGCGCCATCAAGGCCAAGACGAACCTGCACAAGGTGACGAAGAGTTTGCCGGATCGTTTGGTTGCGAAGTTCGAAAAACCCAAGCCCTGGGAAGAGGCCGAACACGCTGCACGTTTTTGCGTGAACGAAGCACGCAAGTTGAAGGTGCGAATCGGAGAGCCCCTGGCGATGGCTATTGTGCAGAACACAAGCACAGACCTGGGCATCCTGACGTTCGAGATCAAAAAGCTCGCGTATCTACTGGGATCCAAAGGTGAAACCGAGATCACCGGGGAGCACATCAAAAAAACGATCGCATCTTTCTCCGAACTTGGTCCAAAACCGGTTGTTGAAGCCATCGAAAAACGAGATCTTTCCGCAACCAGTCGAGCATTGGCCAACATGCGCCGAACTCACGCGGGTCATCTTGGGGGTGCCACACTTTTGTGTTGTGCCTGGATCGGCCGCTCAGCCGCGTCTTGGATGCACGTCGCAGCACTCCACGAAGAGGGCTACAAACTCGGAGAAATCTCCCTTAGAACTGGCCTTCACGAGTTTATGGTCCGCAAAACCTTCCTTCCGGTCGCGAGAAGGTGGGGAAAGGGGAGGTTAACCTCCCTTGTAAAGTCGATTGCCGGAGTTGAGCGGGCTGTTAAATCGGGTCATCTCAGCCCTTGGGTCGAGCTTGAATGCGCTCTTTTTCGATCTCTTGAAGGAGGTCTCAGTGGGTAGTGTCTTGCTCGCTGTCTGCGCGGTCGGTAGGCCGCCTATATCTCTTCCTATGTTGCGCGTGCGTCGTTACGACCAGCGCGATGCGTACAACTTGTGAACCCCTGCCACCGGATTGGTCGAGGCTACGGATGCTCCAACCCACCGCTCAAGAAATCTCTGTCTCCAAAGACTCCCCGTCACTCTCCGCCATCACTGTGGACGCAAGAAAGAAGCCGCCGGTGCCGACCGAAACGTATAGCTACGAGCAGGTAGTGGCCGCGAGCTTGGAGTACTTCAAAGGGGATGAGCTGGCTGCGAAGACTTGGGTTTCGAAGTACTCCCTCAAAAGTCCAGACGGGGCTTTCCTCGAAAAAACGCCGACGGCCATGCACCGACGTTTGGCGAAAGAGTTCGCGAGGATCGAAGCGAAGTATCCGAACCCGATGAGTGAGGACGAGATTTTCGGACTCCTCGATCGTTTCAAATATGTCGTGCCGCAGGGATCGCCAATGAGCGGCATCGGCAACCATCACAAGCTCCAGAGCATCAGTAACTGTTTCGTGATCGACAGTCCCGCCGATTCGTACGGTGGGATTCTTACGACAGACCAAGAGCAGGTGCAGATCATGAAACGTCGCGGTGGCGTCGGTTTCGATCTTTCCACCATTCGTCCTAAAGGGTTGCCTACTGCCAACGCAGCGCACACTACGGACGGTATCGAGATTTTCATGGACCGTTTTTCGAACTCGTGTCGCGAGGTTGCGCAAGGCGGTCGTCGGGGAGCTCTCATGCTCACCCTCGATGTCCATCATCCGCAGGTTCGGGATTTCGTGAAGATCAAACGGGATCTCAGTCGCGTCACCGGAGCCAACATTTCTCTTCGTCTTTCCGACGAGTTCATGGCGGCGGTTAAAGCAGAGAAAGAGGTTCAACTTCGATGGCCTTGTGACAGCACCAAGCCCATCATCGAGGAGTACGTGGACGCCAAGGAACTGTGGGACGAGATCATCGAGTCCGCCCACTTCTGTGCGGAGCCGGGCCTCTTGTTTTGGGGCAACGCTAAAAAGTACACGCCTTCGGACATCTACGAAGAAGAGGGTTTCGGTTCGACCTGCACGAATCCTTGCGGGGAGATCATCCTTTCTCCGAACGATTCGTGTCGTCTCATGGTGGTGAACCTGTCGAATTTCGTGACGAACCCGTTCACGGACGAAGCGGACTTCGACTGGGATCATTACGATGAGGTTGTTGTGAAAACCCAGCGTCTCATGGATGACATGATCGACCTCGAGATCGAGCAGGTCGACAAGATCCTGGTCAAGATCGAGAATGATCCTGAGCCTGAGTGGGTCAAGGCCGTGGAGCTCAACCTCTGGCGCAAGATTCGTAAGGCAGCCGTCAATGGGCGTCGTACGGGGCTTGGCGTTACCGCGGTAGGAGACACCGTTGCCATGATGGGGTTGCGATACGGTTCCGACGAGAGCATCGCATTCGTCGAGAACATGTACCGTGGGCTCGCCGTCGGGAGTTATCGATCGTCCGTCACCATGGCCGCTGAGCGTGGCTGTTTCCCCGTCTACAGCTACCGTAAAGAGGAGGGCCACCCCTTCATCGAGCGGGTCCTGGATGCCGGTGGTCAAGACCTTCGAGATGCTTACGAAAGCCATGGTCGTCGCAACATCGCCAACACCACGACGGCTCCTTGTGGCTCCGTGTCGATTCTGACGCAGACCACCAGTGGGATCGAGCCCGCGTACACACTTCTCTACACCCGTCGTAAAAAGATCAACCTGAACGACGAAGGCGCCTCAGTCGATTTCGTCGATGACATGGGTGACAAGTGGACCGAGTTTCCAGTCCGTCACCATGGGTTCGCGCAGTGGCAAGCCATCACTGGCAAGACCGACGCCGACATCGAGGAGAGCCCTTACTGGGGTGGTACTTCGAATGACGTGGATTGGGTCCAGAAGGTGAGGATGCAAGGCGCGGCGCAGCGGTATGTGTGTCACGCGATCAGCAACACCACCAACTTGCCCGAAGACACCACCATCGACACGGTCAAGGACGTGTACATGACAGCGTACGACGCGGGCTGCAAAGGGGTCACGATCTACCGAGACAACTCCCGGGCGGGTGTCCTCGTACAGAGCGCAACGAAGAAGGAGACCTTTCTTCAACACGATGCTCCCAAGCGTCCCGATCGGCTCCCGTGTGAAATTCACCGGAGCCGCATTTCGATGGGCAATGGGGAGTTCCAGGATTGGACTTTCTTCGTCGGCCTCCTGGAGGGTAAGCCTTTCGAAATCTTCGGAGGCACTACGGAGAACATCGAGCTCCCCAAGAAGATCGTTGACGGCCACATCGTCAAGCGGACATTCAAGGCTGGGGGGAAGTACGATTTCCACTATGGGGATATCGACGACCCTTCCAAGGTCAAGAACATCGTGCGACAGTTCGACAACCCCGATCAGGGTTACGTCACGCGCATGATCTCGTTGACTTTGCGTCACGGATCCCCGATCCAGTACGTGGTCGAACAGCTCCAACGCGACAAGGACGCCGACATGTTCGCATTCAGCCGCTGCATTGCTCGGGTGCTCAAGAAGTACATCCCGGACGGTGCCGTGTCGCGCTCGGAAAAAATCTGTGGCGATTGCGGTGCCGAGGGATCGCTCCGCTACCAGGAGGGTTGTGTGCTGTGCTCCTCCTGTGGCGCTTCGAAGTGCGGGTAAGAAGAGTTCTGCTTCCGTCACCACGGGGGCAGTAGTTGCAGTCGGGCTGGCTGCAGAAGGGTGCTACGAATGGTCGTAGCGCCCTTCTTTTTGCGTAGTTGAAGAGTCACGCGGGTAGAATCCGTAGATGGCGGAAGCGGCCTACCACGGACTCCAAATCACCGACCTGATCGGCATCTTCTACGAAGAAGACGGCCGCATCATGGTGGCAGATGAATTTGATGGTGCGAAGGATGTGCTTGAGGTCCTGGGAGCCATTGAGGCGGACGAGCTGCGTCTCCTGGCCCACCATCGTCCCGTTGAGCCCATGGATAAAGACCGCTGGGGAGGCGGCTGTTGTTTCCTCGAAACTACCGGTCAGTGCCCTTTCGGCCATCACGAAAAGCCGCTGGACCTTTACACCTTCAACGCCGTGGGGGTCCTTCGCGTAGAAGGGGTGAAGGTGTTCGTCGACACCCAGGAGGGTGAACCCAAAGAGTGTCTTCTTCCTCTCCTGACAGGCCATCGATCACAAATCGTTGTCACGTCTATCCCTAACCTTGATGAGCTGGATGAAAAGGTGAAGTCCTTCGACCCATCCAACATCGAGAACCCCACTCTAGAAAACCTTACGGACCGTCTTTCTGAACTACGCGACTTTATGTCGAAGATGAACGACCTCAAGAACGATTTGTGATGCCCGACTATTACGCAGGACGCGTCCAAGCAGTTGTCTTCGGGAACGATGCCCAGTCGTTCTACGTGATGAAGATGACGTTGGACGGCGATGATGATCTGGATGAGGTTGCCGCCTCGGTCACAGTGCGCGGGAACGTGCCGGGGATCGAAGTCAAGGCAGGGACATGGTTTGGGTTTGAGGCCAAGTGGGAGGACCACGAGAAGTACGGTCGCCAGCTCGTGATCCAAAAAGCCCCTGTGCTCAAGGACGGCTGGGACACCGAGACTGCACTCAAGATGCTCGAAGGCCACGGGGTCGGCATCCGCACCTGCAACGCCTTGTACGAGCACTTCGGTGATGGCCTGATGGATGCCCTCAGTGACGCCGAAGAGCTCCAGAAGGTGTCGTCGATCACCAAGTTCGGGGCGCTCCACATTGTGAGTCGCTGGCAGACCGTTCGGGCCATGTTCCAGTCGCTCGAATTCCTAGGAGACCTCCGTCTCCCCAAGAACAAGGTCGAACAGATCTACAGTCACTTCGGAGATGACACCGAGAAAGCGTTGTCGGAAGATCCCTGGAGCCTTGTCCAGATCGACGGGATCTCCTTCGATCAAGCGGATGAGGTAGCCCGACGCCTCAACCTGAATTTGGCGTCGGAGACTCGACTACGGGGAGCGGCTTTGTACACATGCAAGTCGAAGCGGGGGATGGGGCACCTGTACCTCACCTCTGGTGAACTCGTGCAGGGCATCACGTCAGCGGCACCGGAGGTCAAGAAGTCTCAGATCGCGCAGGTGCTCAAGCAGCTCCATGACGAGAACCTGATGGTGCTCGACAACAAGACGCGTCCAGGGACCATGGCCATCTATGAGCCTTGGTTCCATTCGCTTGAGAAGGAGTCGGCCGTCCTTCTGGTTGAGCGTCAAAAACGAGCTCAGTTTGATGATGAGGGCCGGGCCGAATACCTCGAACTCCTGGGCACCGTGGGCTCTAAGAGCGAAGAAGCCGCCGAGGCCAGTGAGGCGGACCTCGCAACGGTAGCGAGGACGGCGATTCTGGAATGGTCGGAGCATGGCAACCTCAAGTTGGCGGACAACCAGCTCAACGGAGCCGTCAACGCCCTGGTCGAGCCCGTGTCGGTTTTGACGGGTCTTCCTGGCACCGGCAAGACCACCACGCTCAAGGTCGTTGTGAAGGTCCTCCAGGACGCTAACGTGCCCTTCCTCCTGGTGGCCCCCACCGGTATCGCCGCCAAGCGTCTGACCTCTGTGACGGGCGCTGAGGCGTCCACAATCCACCGTGCATTCGGGGCCAAGGGCATGGACACCGACAACGATCGGGAAGCCACCTACGCCGGCATTATTGGGGCCAGCGGCAACGCCATGACGGAGGACGGATCCAAGGAGTTCTGGAGCTTCTCGTCCAAGAACCCTCACCCCGCGAAGGTCGTGATCGTGGACGAGAGTTCGATGGTGGACCAACACCTCTTGTTCCGCCTACTTACTTGTACGGCAGCGGACTGTCGTGTGGTGTTTGTGGGGGATGCGGCCCAGCTTCCCAGTGTTGGGCCTGGGAACGTGCTGCGAGACCTGATTGCGTCGGGGTTTTTCCCAGTGGTGAATCTCCAGGAGATTTTTCGCCAGGACGAGGCGAGCGACATCGTGATTGCGGCCCATGCCATCAACCGGGGCGATGTGCCCAAGTTCGAAAAACGGTCCAAGGACTTCATCGTTGTCGAAGTTCGGAATGAGGACCAGATCCTGGAGACGCTGACTTCAACGGTTCAAAAGCTGTACGACCGCAACACCAATTTCCAAGTCTTGAGTCCACGCCACAGCGGCATTTTGGGGGTGACGAGCTTGAATCTTCGGATTCGTGAACTGCTCAATCCGAAGACGCCAGGTCTCAAGGAAATGCGCCTTGGTCCAGAAACTATTCGCGAAGGGGATCGCGTGATGGTTTCGAAGAACAATTACCGGTACGAGATTTTCAATGGTGACGTAGGCAAAATTGTACGTCTCGATCAGAAGGCGAAGATCGTGACATTCAAGATTCACGGTCCTCCTGCGATGCGGGTCGAGATGTCTTTCAAGGATGCGCCGAAGTACCTGCGCATGGCCTACTGCGTCACCGTGCACAAGAGTCAGGGGCAGGAATACGATGTGATCCTGATGCCTTGGTCAAGTTCGTTCCGTCATCAGCTTCAACGTAATTTGCTGTACACGGCGATCACGCGGGCTCGTAAAAAGGTCATTTTGATCGGTCATCCCGAGGCGGTCGCAAAAGCCGTTGAGAACAACAAGGTGGATGCTCGCAACACACTTTTTCCGGAACGGCTTGGTGAACTTCTCGGTAAGCCAGGGGATTCCTGAAAAAGGGGTATCACTCTTGAGAGCTCACCACCGGGGCGCACCTATGGCAGAAGATCAAAAATCCAAGACTCCTCCTTCCCCTGACGAGATCAAGGAACACCTCCGGAAAATCAAGAGGGGCATCCGCATCACGAAGATCACCACCACTCGCTCGGTGAAAGGTCGCAACGGCGATTCGTTTGTGGCCTTTTCGGCAGCGTGGCAGTCGGTCCAGGATGACCACGGTGGCCCTGGGGCGGATGTGATGTCCACTCTGGAGGAGGATGCGGTGTACGCCTCCCAAGGGCTCACCATCAAAGACGCCAAGTTAGCGCGGTACATGCTCGCGCTGGAGACGGACTTGGCTGCTCTCGAATCGGCTTTGGCGAATGGGTCTATAAGCCCGAACTATTTCAAGGACGCGGTGCGAGGGGTGAGAAGCAACTACGACATGCTCGTTCTGCGCGAGATGGGAGTGGATCCGAATGAAGGCAAGCCCCGCACCTGATGTGACGCCCAACACCCCGGTGGTGGATGTTGAGCGCATCGGACGTACTTACGCCGAGCTCAAGAAGATGGAGATCCGTCTGGATCCCAACCCCATCGAGTACGGGCCCAAGCGTTTCAATCATCGTATCGCCCAGGTGCGGTCGATGCTCACGCGGCTGGAGCAGGTCTTCCTCCAGACCAGCGAGGACCTTCACTATTTCAAACGCATCATCTCCAAGCGCACGGCTCTGTACGAGCTCGAAAAGCGCGATCTGATGATCAACGACCAGAAGTGTCGGGTGGGGCGGTCTCAGGGAGAGCGTGAGGCTCTTGCTGATGTACAGCTCCGTGCCGATATTGAGGCCCTCCAAACGCTCCTGCTCGCCGCTCAGGACCTTGAGGCCATGATGGTGGTCATTAAATCCAAGCGCACGGATCTCAAGGACATCCAGAGCCGGATGCGTGAGCAGATCAAAATGATCGAACACGATCTGGGAATGGGGGGACGTTGGGGAAACAATTCGCCCCCATCGCCGTCGTTGGCATCCCAGAGTGTCAACGAGATCGACGGCATCCTGGCAAATATGGACGCCACCATGGGCGTCAAAACCGATAGCACCGGTGCCCTTATCGACGAGGACGAGGAAGAAGGCGAGGAGGAGGAAGAAGGCGAGGAGGAGGACAGCGACGAACTCGTGGAGGTCGACGACGCCGAAGAGGACCCTGCGCCTCAAGCCGAATCCGAGCCCGAGTTGGTGTTTGAGCCGGAGCCCGAGCCGGAACCTGTGTTGGTGTTCGAGCCCGAGCCGGAACCTGTGTTGGTGTCGGAAATTGTGATTCCCGACGGAGAGGGAAACGAAGATCTTCCTGAAAATACGGCGAAGCAAGAAGACGCCGACGATTTTCTCGATTCCTTGGGCGCTGCTCTGGATAGTGAAAATGTAGAGAGTTCGGAACTGAGATCTGAACAAGGCATCGATGACCTCATCGCAAGCCTATCTGACGACTGATTCATCGACCCCTTCAAAGGGGTAGAAGACTTGAACCCGGCACGTCTAAATAGACCGGCCTTTTCACAAAACACACCACACCACACCACACCGAAAACGAGAGAGAAAATGAGTAACGGATTTCAAGAATTTGGCTTCGGCCAGAACGACACTGGTATCGGGGAACGATCGAAGAAGTTCAAGGGCGAAAAGGGCAAGACCTATCGCGTTGGCTTTGCTTGGTGGCCCGGGATGGAGTCAGATGACTTCGACATCTCCAGCCTGATGCCCGCTGAGGGGGCCGACGAGTCGCTCCTCACCCCGAAGTTCATCGGGGCGCCCCGCAACTACCACAAGGAAGCGGGATACTTCGTCAACAAGGGTCCCGAGTACACTGCACTCGCAGGGGAGAACCCGCGCATGATGGTGGCCACGTTGGTCATCTCATGGCCCCTGGCTCGCAACGGACAGCCCGACAAGGAGTCGCTGTTCAGCGGCATGCCGGATGTGATGCCCTGGATTTTTTCCCAGGACAAGTACGAGAAGCTCAAGAAGATGCACGCGAGCGGTTACTGGATGCACGACCACGACGTGCAGATCGATTGCGAGGACACGCAGTTCCAGAAGTTCAACTTCTTGCCTGCGAAGCAGAACATCTTCAAGGAGATGCTCAAGTCCAACAACGCCAAGGGCAAGGAGATTGCCCAGTTCATTGTCGACCGTGTTCGTCGAATGGCTCCGAACCTTCCCCGTGAGATCGGTCAGGACCTGACCCTCGACCAACTCAGGGAGAAACTCGGCGTCAGCGGTGGGGGCCCGGTCGGTAATGTCGTGTCGAGTGACGCCGATGTGGACGGCCTGCTCGGTTCGATGTTGGACGACTAGCCGTGAGGCTTCGAGGGAGGGGTAGGGTGACCAGTGATCGTTCTGGGACTAGACCCCTCCCTCACCAACTTCGGTTGGGCTATCCACGACACCGAAGCCGAAGGAGCTGCTCGGTGCCTTGCGCGAGGCCGGTTCCAGACGACGAAGAAAGGTTTTGTCGACGAGGTTTCCCGCTACGTCTTTTTGCGCAAATCCCTCGAAGAACTCCTCGAAGCACATCCCGAAGTCGAGGTGATGGGGATCGAACACCCCGTGATGAACGAGGACTACTCCGAAGGGATGTACGCGCTTTTCATCCAGAGTCTTATCGCTATCAAAGGCCAGTCGAAAGACCTGGTGCTTGTAGGTCCCCCGCAGATCAAGAAGTTCGCACGAGACAAATCGGGGCTCCCCTCAGATTGGAAGATGGGCAAACAGGACATGTCCGACACTGCCCGAGACGACACTGGTGGGGGCCGATGGGACCACAATGAAGCCGACGCCTATCACGTCGCATGTTTTGCAGGCCGTTGGTGGAAGTACTACGTGGGTGACCTCGAGGACGACGAGCTCACTCCTTACGAGTTGAAAACCTTCACCCACATTCGACGCATCACCAAAGGCAAACGAGCCGGCCAACTCGAAATCAAAGGATTCCTTCATCGTGAAGGAGACCGTTTTTTCCTCTGGTCCATGACAAGCAGAGATCCCCATGTCGCCAAAAAAACCCACCGAAAAACCCGCCGCAAAAAAGAAGACCTCCAAAAAAGCTCCAGCCAAAAAGGCGACGGCTAAGAAGAAGGCCACCAAAAAGAAGGGGCCCACGAAGTCGTCCAATCCGTTGGCGGCAGGTCGGGCTCTCCTCAAGACGGCTTTGGCAGGAGACGATTATGTCGTCGAGCTCGATCCCAAGAGTGCGAAGAGGTCGATGGACGTGTTGTCCACGGGATCGATGGTTCTGAATCACCTCATCGGCGGCAAGCTCAATAACCATGGGGTTGCCCCGTGTCCTGGCGTTCCTCGCGGCAAGATCTTGAACTTGTACGGGCCCGAAGGTTCCGGCAAAACCACCATTGCGCTCCAGACTTCGGTGGAGACGATCGCGGCTGGCGGCACGGTCTGCTACATCGACTGGGAGCACGAAATTGTACCCGAGTACGCGATGGCTTTGGGGGTCCCCATTGGCGATCCGGACAAGTTCCTGCTCGTGCAGCCCGATACTCTCGATGATGGTGTGGCCATCCTTTGGACAATGGCGACTCACGGGGTCGATCTCATCGTCCTCGACTCGGTGGGTGCCGGTGTGCCCAAGGCGTTCTTCGAGAAGAGCATTAAGGACACGGCAACCCAAGGACGCGTAGGCATGAACGCGGCTGTGTGGTCTGCGTTCCTTCCCAAGCTCAAGGCTCGCATCAGCAAAACCAGGACGGCCATCATCGGGATCTCCCAGATGCGTGATGCCATCAACACCACCGGTTACGGTGACAAACACACCGTCCAGGGCGGCAAAGCCTGGAAGTACTATAGTGCTCTTCGAGTTCGTCTCAAGAAGATCGGCACCGAGAAGGCTTCCCAGTACAGCGCGCTCTCAGCCAAGACGGACAACCGTGTCGTTGGTGCGAAGATTCGGGCCAAGCTCGATAAGTGCAAGGTGTCGGCTCAGCAGGGCAACGAGGAGGATTTCTACATCCGGTGGGGCTTCGGCGTCGATGACCTGCGATCCCTCATCGAGATTGGTCTCGCCCACAACGTCGTTCGCAAAAAGGGCGCCTGGTACTACTGGATCAACCCTGATGGGGATGAGACGGGCAAGAACGGAATGGAGAAGCTGCGTGGTTTCTTCGACAAGGATGCCCAAGCCCGCAAGGCCCTGGAGCGACAGGTCAAGCCCTACATGGCTTCTGGCGGATCGGGGGACGGCACGGATGACGAAGACGATGAGCTGGATCTGTTCGGGGGTGAGCCTTTTCAGGACGATTCTGAGCTCAAGGACATTCTTTCGTCGATCAGCACCATGCCCGACGACGATGTCAATGACGACAGCGACAGCGACAGCGACAGCGACAGCGACGACTGAGGGTAGGGTGTCTGCGTGTCGATCAAAGTTCGTGTCCGGAATTTTCAGTCCGTCGAAGATGGCGAAATCGTCATTGACGGTCTGACCGTTCTGACGGGCACGAACAACACCGGCAAGTCGGCGTTTTTCCGTGCCCTTCGGGGCGCTTTCACCAACACCCGTGGCCACGCTTTCGTGCGCCACGGGGAAGACCACTGCATCGTCGATGTGGCGTTCGATGATGGCAAGACGTTGACCTGGAAGAAGGGGAAGAGCGTCAACACATACATCGTCAACGGCGAGGAGCTACCCAAAGTGGGTCATGGGGTGCCTCCCGAGGCTCAGGTGTTTGGCATTGATTCGGTGACGGCTGGTAAGACCGAACTGTGGCCGCAGATCGCCCCGCAGATCACCGGTGTCAGTTTCCTGCTCCACGAGACAGGGTCCGTGATTGCCGAGGCCGTGGCGGACGTGAAACGGGTCAACCAGCTTTCACGAGCGTTGGCGGCGTGTGACAAGGACAGGCGGTCCGCGCGGTCGCAACTCAAGATTCGGAAGACCGATGCAAAGGTCCTGGCCGAGAAGGCTGAGGGGTTCCTTGGTTTGGACGCTGTGGTCGAAGAGGTCTTTGCGTTGGAAGCCCGTCGCAAAACGGCTGACAAGGTCACGAAGGCCCTCACCAACGTGGGCAAGCTCCAACGACGCCACAAGAGCGCCCGAGAGGCCGTGGAAGCCCTGGAGGGGCTGGAGAAGGCCGAGGAGGCGTTGCCCTCCCAGGAGACGATCGAGACGAGCCAGACCTACGCACGAAGCCTGGAGGTGGCCACTAAGATCCGGATTCGACGCCGAGATGCCCAGACCGAGGTGAACGCGCTGGATGGCCTTGAAGAGGTCGAGCAAGCGGTCCCGGATGCGGGCCGCACCAAGAAGGCCGAGAGCCTCGCCAGCGGGCTCCGTGGGGCCCGCAAGCTCCAGGGACGGTACGCGAGCGCCAAGACCCTGGTCGTCGCTCTGGAGGGCCTGGAGGACGCTCAGGACGCCCTCCCAAGTGATGCTCGAATGGGGTACGCAGAGCAGTTCCGCAAGGGTGTCCAGGTCACGGTCGAAATGGCCATGAAATGTGAACGGGCCCGAGAAGAACTGAGCAATGCGGAAGCTGCGCAAAAAGCGTTAGCCGGGATCGATCTCAACGAGGATCTCATCGTGCGTGCGGGCAAGTTCAAAAAAGCACGAGGCAACGCGGTCGGACTCAAAGACCGCTATGTCAAAAATCGAGATGCTGTGGCCGACCTGGATGGCCAGATCAAGGATCAGCAAGCAGAACTGGACGCTTTGAACGAAAGCCTCGTGAACGTGCTCGGGGACGTGGATGAGTGTCCAACCTGCGGCGGTGGTCTCGATCACGTCCATTAGGTTGCGTACAAAGGCAGCCATGCCTTCTTTGAATCTGCGCAAGTTCAACCAAGCCATCCTCAAAGCAGAGCTGGCGGGACTGTCGAACTATGCGGGACCGCCGTGTAAAGCGAACCCCGAGCACATCGAGGACGACGGCACCACAACCCGTGACACGATTCGTCGAACTTGCAATCAGTGCGAGACGGGCAAGCGTGAATCTTGGGTGATGCGACAAGCCGCATCCTAGGTTTTGACGTAGCTGCCGATTTCGGCGGGTACAAGTGGGGAGATGATTCGTCTCCTCTGGCGCACCGATGTTCACTGTCGGGATCACACCCCTGTCTCTCGAAAAGATGACTGGGTCGAAACGGTCGCACGCAAGCTGACCGAGGTCGGCGAAATTGCCGCGAAGTACGACTGCGATGCGGTCATCGACGGCGGCGACTTCTTCGACGACAAGCTCCCTGTTCGAACACCTCACCGTCTGGTGAGCCGGCTGGCCCGGATCCACCAGAAGTACCCTTGTGACACCTGGGCAAACATCGGCAATCACGACCTCCGCCTGTCCCGGCTCGATAACCTTCCTGAGAACCCGATCGAGACACTGTTCTCTACTGGGGTTTTCAAGCGTCTCTACGACCAGCATGAGCTCGTCATGGAGAAGGAGGGCGTCAAAGTCCGAGTGGTCGGGGTGCCGTACCACGGGCCCCGCTACGACCTTGCTCGGTTCAAGGAGATCGAGCGTGGCGACGAGGACTGGCTGATCTGCAACGCTCATGTGTTGGCCTCCCCCGAGGGCGGAGAGATGTTCAAGAACGAGGACATCCTCAAGTACGACGAGCTCGCGGACCTCAACCCCAACATCGATGTGTGGGCTTTTGGGCACTGGCACAAGAACCAAGGCATCACCGAGGTCAAGGGCGGCAAGTGGGTCGTCAACGTCGGGTCCCTGACACGGGGATCGCTGACGGAGGACAACACGAGTCGTGAACCTGGGGTTGTTGTGATGGGTTTTTGGCCTTCTTCAAAAGGAATGCCTCCCAGTTTTGAGTTCGTGAAAATAACGATCGAAGACGCGAATGACGTGTTCGACATGGACAAGCGCGCCCGAGAAGAAGTCCGCGCCATGACGGTTGATGCGTTCGTGGAGTCCGTGAAAGAGGAGCTTCAAGCGTCCAGCGATAAGCCGTTTGGCGAGATCGTTGAAGCGATCGACATCCCGGACGAGATCAAACAGCGCGCTCTTGAGTACATCGAGGCAGCAGGTGAAGGGTAGAATGGTCGATGGTCAGGAGTAAGGTCCGCACCCTATACTGGTCGCACCTCAAGGCGTACGAGGAGTGTCCCCGGAAGTACCTGTGGGGGTACGGCTGGGGTGATATCGATTTGGGTCGTGGTCCCGGTAAAGGGAAGCCACGACCTGTGGAGGACTCCAAGCATCACGCGATCATGGGCATCGTGATCCAGGCCGTGCTCGAGGACTTTTACAACAAGAGGATGTGGACGCTCCCGGAAATGCGAGGTTCCGAGCTCAAGCGGGAGCTGGTCCGCATGACCAAGGACAAGCTCCTCACAACACTGGCGAAACCCTGGCTTAACGTCGATTACGACAAGATGTCGTTTGAGGAGATAGAGGAGACCTGCATCAGCGGCGTCGTCGGCTACCTCTCCACGATGCGTCACCACAAGCTCTTGGGAAGCTACGCCAAGAGTGAGGTCGAGTTGTTCGGTCACGCGACCAACTGGCTCCCGATTGGTGGCCGTGCCGATTTCATCATCCGCCGAGACGATACGGGCACCACGCTGCTCGATGGGAAGAACTCGGGGACCAAGATGAAGTACGTGGACCCGGACCAGCTTCGTTGGTACGCGTTGTGTTTTTCACTCGCGTACCACAAATTGCCGAACCGGCTTGGGTTCGCCTGGTTTCGGTACCCCTATGATTCGGAGACGGGTGAGGAAGGCATCGATTGGGTCGAGTTTTCCAAACGGGATCTCAGAGAGCTCGTGGAGCGTGCGATCAAAGTGCGCCGTGGCCAAGAGAACGAGAAGTTCGATCCGACGCCTGTTGCGAAGAACTGCCGGTTCTGTGATTTCGAAACAGTCTGCGATGCACGCATCGAACAGCGGGCTGCGAACGCTGCAAAACGAAAACGTAAAATGCCGAGTTTGCCGATCGCCGACACGGACGGCATCACCGGAATCATGGAATTCGGGTTTGGTGAAATGACGGTGAGTAAAAGTGGGGAGGGCTCGTGAGCAATCTGGACCAGCAACTCGAAGACGTGATCCGTCGCCGCAAAAAGGTGACGGACAGCATCGCGCGCCTCATCGGACGCAAAGAGCAGGCGCAAGCCAATCTCGAAGCAGTCGAGGAGGAGTGCCGGGGCAAGAACATTGACCCTGAAAAGATCGACGACATCATCGAGCAGCTCGAAAGCAAATATCGAACTCTCGTCGAAGAACTCACCAAAGACATCGAAAATGCCGAACGCAAAATTGAGCCGTTCGTGACGGGAACCAACCAATGAAAATCGAAGTAGCGAAACCTGATCTCGAACTTGCCCTGCATGTGGCATCTATCGGGTCGGCCTCCACCGGCAGCGACCTGACCACCCATTTCGTGTTCCGTCATCGTGACGAGGACAACGGCGTGGAGGTCTTGTCCAACAACAACCGCATTGGCTGTTCGATGCCCATCCAAGGACTCAAGGTCTCGCTTTCGGACGACAGTAGTGCGTTCACGGTCGAGTCCTGGCGTCTCAACAAATGGATCTCGGCGGTCGAAGATTCCGTGCTCACCCTCGAACTCAAGGACGGCGTCGTTAAAGCGACGAGCCCCAAAGGCTCCGTCAAGTTCCAGTCTCTCGACCCGGGACAGTTTTCGTATTGGGACAAGACTCTCGCGGAGGTCAAGACCAGCACGACGGTCAGTGCGAAGCGTCTCCAGACCGCGCTGAGCCATGTCAAGCTGTTCATCTCCGACAAGGACACCACACAGCCTAAGTTGGCGGTCACCGAGATCAAGAAGGCGGCTCTTCAGGCGACGGACAAGGGCGCACTGGCCCTGGTAGCCCTTGACGGACTCGATGAGAGCAACATCCGTGTCCACGGCAAAGACCTGGGTCAGGTACTGGCGTTCCTGAGCCAGTCCGGAGATGAGGATGTCGAGATCAAGGAGCATGACCGGTGTCTGTTCCTGGTGCGGCACGACGGCGGCGTGCTGTCTGTTGGGCGTCCCCCCCACGCGTTCCCGGACATCAACATCGACCGCAGTGGTGACGATCCGCATTTCTGGGATCTCCGCAAAGACGAGGTGGTTTCGGCTATCAACGCGTTGGCCGCTTCGGCGTCCAAGGAGGACACGCGTGTGATTTTCGCAGCCCCCAAGGAGGGTATCGTCAGTATTTCTATGTCGAGTGCCTCGGGAGAAAAAGTGTCGATGCACCTGGAGGCCCAGAGCCACACGATTCCCGCCGCGGAAGAGGACGGCGAAGACACTGTGGTCGCCGGGTTCGGTTCGCAGGAAGGTGCGCCGGAGATCCCCAAGGGTGGTTTCGCGATCGCATACCCGTACCTGCTCAAGCTGTTGGGCCAGTGGAAGAACGACGTGGTCCGTTTCGGCATCAACCCGCAGGTGGACAAGGAGACGGGTAAGTCCAAGGGTGGCTGGGTTCGGTTCCGAGAGATTCGCGACGGAGATGCGTTCCTGACCCTCCTGGTCTGGTTGGTGTAGCGTGGCTACGCAGGCCGAAGCGTTCCAGTTCCGTATCAAGGAACTGGAGAAGGCGCTTGTCGAGTCGAGGCAGCAGCTCACACGGGTGTGCCGAGACCTGCGAGACGAGCGGGCCATCAACAAACACCTGTCTCGAGATGTGGAGAAGCTCAACACTATCAAGAAGATGTTGAGGGCCTAGGCGATGGAAGCGCTCGAACTCCCAGACCTGACAACTGTACTTGCCCAGGCCAACAAGGCCCTGGGACTTCGTGATGCGCTTACGCAGCAAATTGCGGAGAACGATGCCAAGATCCAAGAGCTCGAAAACGAAGATGAACTCTTGGATCTCGTGGCCAACCTGATTCGACGGCTCATCGACGGGGAGGTCACCGATGGCGTCAAAGCCGTGGAGAAGCTCCAATCCGAAGGGCTCCAGGAGATCTTCTACGACCAAGATCTGTCGGTGCGTGCCGAGGTCGAGGAGTCCCGCGGAAAAGTTTCCGTGACTCTTTTGACGCAACGACGCCTCAAAGACGGCACCGTCGTTGAAGGGATCGCGGACCAGTCCTTTGGGGGTAGTGTCCTTACTA
>Ga0307377_10001385_pt1 | contig 30872 bp, 49 predicted proteins | sample TR3MG_FD_202535 | JGI IMG/M metagenome (GOLD analysis project Ga0307377, IMG submission 202535) | Soil microbial communities from Risofladan, Vaasa, Finland - TR-3 | ecosystem: Environmental > Terrestrial > Soil > Coastal area > Acid sulfate soil | place: Finland: Risofladan, Vaasa | collected... | reverse complement strand
GCTTGGCCCACTACAAATCAAGAAAACTGACTTGACCGCCCTTGAGAATCGCCGAGAAATGTCACGCATACAGAGAATAGGCAGGGCAATACCGCAAGCGTACCGTCCGATATTTGAGCAGATACTCGCTGACGCCACGCTGTCCCAAGTGACTGCACCGGTTGAGATGAAAAATCTCGGCGGGTTGCAAAATTATTTAGCCCCGCAATAACTTTTCTCTTGACTTTGCCTTTCAAATATGTTATAATACGCATAATAGGGATTTGTGGGGGGAGCAATTCTTACACCACGCAAATCAAATTGAGCGGATTTACACATATCAACATAAAATTTGAGGGGGTTAAGATGAATAAATTCAAAATAGGGGAAGAAGTTATTCTTACCGGAGATTGTTGGGGCAGAACTATAAATATGAACCCTCTCGATGGCAAATACACAACTCATATTAACTCCAAACATATTAATGGCGAAGCGATAGTATTTAAGATTCTGGCGGTTAACGCCAGGATTCCCGTTTGCGAGAATAAATTTGCCAACACACTTCTTCAAGATGTACAGAGTAGTTATATAATTACAGTGAACGATTGCAATTTATTACCTGTCCCTAAAATTGAAATTAGATTTTATTCAAACGGAAGAGATGTCACAAATGAGTTAAGTGGACAGAGCCGTAGAGCTATCCTCAACGCGAATAATGATTAAGGAGCATCAACATAAAATCGGTGGGGAAGATGATAAAATATAAACTGACAGATCAGAAGATGCAAACATGGGGAGGGTATCAGTGGAGGGAGAGTATTTGGCACGAAGCTACTGGGGACATATCACAAGGTTTATGCTCGGATGCGTGGTTGCATTGTTATGATAGCTCGTTGCTTGCTATCCTGCATAATCCACTTCATGGGGATATAACGAATCCCAGGTTGTTTGAGGTGGAAGTTGACGGGGAATCAAAAGACAATCACGGGATAAAGTGTGGGTATCGCAGGATGAAAATAGTCAGAGAGATTCCCACTCCTAAAATTTCCACTGTCCAACGGATAGCGTATGGCATTATATGTGCAAAGGCGGTCTATCATTCTGAAAAATGGAACATTTGGGCCGACAAGTGGCTTTCCAACGAAGACCGCACCGATGCCGCCGCCGCCGATGCCGCCACCGATGCCGCCGATGCCGCCACCGATGCCGCCGCCGCCGATGCCGCCACCGATGCCGCCGCCGCCGATGCCGCCGCCGCCGATGCCGCCACCGATGCCGCCGCCGCCGATGCCGCCACCGATGCCGCCGCCTATGCCACCGATGCCGCCGCCGCCGATGCCGCCACCGATGCCGCCGCCGCCGATGCCGCCGCCGCCGATGCCGCCACCGATGCCGCCGCCTATGCCACCGATGCCGCCTATGCCGCCGTCGATGCCGCCACCGATGCCGCCGCCTATGCCACCGATGCCGCCTATGCCGCCGTCGATGCCGCCGAAATTAAAACCACTACTCTAAATTTGGTACAGATAGCAGAGCAGGTGATGAAGATAGAATGAATAACGTGATTGAAATAGTGTCTGCCGGATAATAGTGGCAGAAGGGATTTGTAAAAAAGCAATTCAATAATCAGGTGGGGGATTTGGTGATGAAGTATCTCATTTCAGATGGGGAACAGCCCATTGCAAAGTTTCGGCGTAAACAAGACCGAGACGTTTGCCTCGAAGCACTTCAAAAAGAATTTCCAGAGCACACTTTCTTCCCGGAAGACGATGATTGAATTCGAGAGACATTCGGATTGTCAGTTGTGTCCGTTGTATCAGTCGGCCATGAATCCGGGCCTGCCGTCGAGGACTATGATTGATGGCATGATTCCATCATCGAGGCGGGCCTTGCTTTTTGTTGGACAGTCACCGGGGCATAACGAAGACAAAGGAACGAAGGGATTCGGAGGGAAAACTGCTTACCCCAACGGTCGAATATTCTTGGGATATACCGGCAATCTTCTGGAACAGTTCGTAATGGCTTCGAGATTGAACGAGTACGCCGATGTATATTTTGCCAACGCCTGCCGGTGTAAACCTCCGCAGGGGGGAGATATATCTCAATCACAGATACGGGCCTGCCGAGGCTATTTGCAGGAGGATATTGCCAAATTGCAGGGGCGTTATAAAGAGGTAATCATATTTGCTCTGGGGGCTAAGGCTTGCTATTCCGTCTTGAATATCAGTTCACTCAACGAAACGCTCAAAAAGCAGGGCAAACCGAGTCCGTTCTTCGGCACACCTGAGCCGGTTGTCTTTGCCACATACCACCCTGCCATGTTGCACCCAACCAGACAGCCGGGGAAAGTCCGGGCGGTACAAACTCATTTCTCCCTTGTGCTTCGCTATCTCAAAGGCGAGTTCATCCCAAACAATCTCAAGATAGAGCCGGAGCTTGGGGTCGAAGTGCCCGAAACTTTACCTGCGGAGGTTAGCCTTGACATCGAGACCTACGGTATTCTCGCGGGGGTTGAGCAAACTGTTTTTCATCCTATCAAATCGAAGGAGATAGACGGCGTACCGTTCAAGTATCAGATAGTAACGATTAGCTTCGGGTGGTATGAGGGGACGAAATTGAGGACGGCGGTGTATATTTTCAATCTCAAGAAGCACCGCAAAATAATCCGCCGATGGTTTCGCCGGATGTCACGGGAGAGAATCGTTTGCATCGGCCAAAATATTAAATTTGATTTGCTCTACCTGAAATTCTGTGGGGATCAGGAGATTCCATATTGGATTGACCCACGTAGGTTGATAGTTGATGATACAATGATATGGTCTTTCCTGTTATATGAACAACAACCGGAGAAGGGGTTGAAGGAATTATCTACCTTGTACGGTATCGCCGATTATTCTATGGCGAAAGTCACGGCCAAATCTGGTACTGCTAAGTCTCCACGAGATAAGGACTTACATTATTATAACTGCTTTGATTCCGGGGCGACTATTGCTTTGAAGAGAGACCTGCGGCAAAGGATTATCGACCAATACGGAAAGGACTCTCCTAAGCTGAGTGTCACCTGTGCGTGGGTACGAAATATGATTATTTGGGACACGCTTGACTTGGAGAAAAATGGAAGTACTTTCGACATTCCCAAGTTGCAGAAGTACCATGTGCAGGAACAAAAGCGATGCAATGAGTTGATGACCTCCGCAGAAGAAAAACATGGAATCAAGCTGGCGGGGAAGGGGAGTGACGCCCCCCTTCGTCAGTTGATGCTCGACTGTGTTGCGGAGGCTGGCTTAATGAGTGACCCCCGTGTAGAGTGGTCGCCGAAAACAAAGAAAATTTCAATAGGAGTCGAAAATGTCAACCTCATCAAACAACACTTACGAACAGTCAGTCCATATTATGCTGTCGTTACCGATTTCCAAGAGTATAAGGAACGGGCTAAAATTGTCTCTACATATACAAAGCCTATCCTTGAAGATAGACGGAAAGGAATTGTCCTGCGTTCTGGACGAATTGGCCTTGTTTTCCCTAATTGGTATCCTGTACCAGCTTACGCCGAAAGGGGTGGAAGAAGCGATGAAAAGTCAGGGGGGCAAATCCAAGGAAGATTCTCTTGTCGAAAACCAGCCCGACAAACAGAACCAGCCAGTATTCGAGAGTGTTCCTGCTCAAGATTCCGAGGGGGAAAGCTCGTAGAGTACGATGTGAGCCAGGATCATTTGCGGATGGCGGCATTACTTTCCGGCGACCCCCTGTTGATGGAGGCGTACCAGAAAGAAGGAGAGAATATACATACCCGAACAGCCTTGACAATCTTTCCTGAGGCTGACCCTGCCGATCCGGGCTGGAAAAAATCGGATATGTACAAGCTCGGCAAGACACTGAATTTCCTCGTACTATTTAGAGGCGGTGCTACGGCATTTCAAAGTACAGCTTTAGAGGACGCCGAGGTTGAGGTTGATTTGAGTTTCTGTCAAGACTCAATCGACAAGTGGTATGCCAAGCATCACATTTATAAACATTGGCAGGACAGGATGATTGACTTGGCTGCACAGCAGGGTTATTTGGTACTACCTACGGGGTGGTCGAGGACTTTCGGCATCGGACAAGAGAACATTGCGGGACAGGCGGCGGAGGTTTGTAATTTCCTGCACCAAGCCCCGTGTGCCCAGATAACCGAATCGGCCCAGTATAAAATCATACTACACCTTTTGAAATATCACCTCCGCAGTTTGATTTGCCTGAATATCTACGACGCTATTTTTGCGGACATATTCCCCGGCGAAGAGAAGGACGTCGATGAGATAGTCGGAGAGGCAATGACCCATCCCCCGTTGCTACGGGTTTTCGAGAATTGGGTCGGACGAACTATTCCTTGGAAATTTGAAAAGAAGGATTACACTGCGGAGGCTAAACAATGATAAAACTATATGGGGGGGATTGTTTGGATGTTACTCCAAAGTTTCCGGTAAATCATTTCGATTCTCTTATAACTGATTGTCCGTATGGCCTTAAATTTATGGGCAAGGATTGGGACAGGGGAATACCGGGCGTGCGGTTCTGGAAAGAGTTCCTGCGGGTTTGCAAGCCCGGGGCATTTGCTTTAGTATTTGGTGGTACTCGGACATATCACCGATTGACCTGTGCTATCGAGGACGCGGGCTGGCAGATTCGGGACTGTATGATGTGGCTCTACGGCAGCGGATTCCCGAAAGGACATGATATACCGAGGCAATACCAGATTAAAAAGCATGGATGGAGAGGTCGGTGTATTTCAAACTTCATAATGGGCAGGGAATATATAGAAGAAAGAAGATTTTGGTGGAGATTAGAGAAAAAATGGAATGGATATAATGTATCATTTAAGCCTGCCTGGGAGCCTATCATAGTCGCCATGAAGCCCTTAGACGGCACGTTTGCACAGAACGCCGAGAAGTATGGAGTGGCGGGATTGTGGATTGATGGGGGGAGGATAGGTACTGCTGATAACATACCATCCAGAAGTACAGGATTATGTGATGCGAGTAAAACATTTGGACAGGTATCAAAAGCGGTAACAACCGAACCGTGGGTTGCAAAAAAAGGTCGCTGGCCTGCCAACTTAATCCTCGATGAAGAATCGGCGGCTATGCTGGATGAGCAGAGCGGGATTAGTGGTTCAAGAAAAACAACTAAAAGGATAACTCCAGCCAACAGAGCAGAAACATATAGTGGATTTGAAAATTGTTCTGGTGAGGTTAATGCACCGAACACTTATGAAGGATACGGCGGTGCATCCCGCTTTTTTAAGATATTAGAACCTGAACCTTGTTTTTTCTGTGGATATGTTGAAGAACACGGCAATCTTGAAGTTGGCTCCGGAGTGTATCTATGCGATGAATGCCTCTTGGAAGGAAGTGCATTAGATTTGCCCAATAGATTCCTGTATTGTGCCAAAGCCTCAAGGTCGGAACGCAACGCGGGGCTGGAAGGGATGGAGATTAAAGATTCAATGAAATCTGAGAAAATGGCTGGTATTGCAGGCACATATCCAGATGGTAAACCACGACCAAAACAATATCAGCAGAACAATCACCCCACAGTCAAGCCTCTAAAGCTCATGGAGTATCTTTGCCGTTTGACAAGGACGCCCGAAGGCGGGCCAGTCCTGGACCCGTTCGGGGGCAGTGGCACTACTGCTCTGGCCTGCATGAACACCGGAAGGGATTGTGTTATAGTCGAGAAGGAACCGGCATACTGTGAGATAATAAGGGGAAGGGTAAAAGCAAATGCTGCCAAGAAAAACTGACGTATATTATCGATATAAAATCCCAAACATCATCACGGTACAAATTGACACCCGCGAACAGATACCGCTACTCTTTCCCGACACTCTTATGATCGGACATCCCGAGCTAACGCATTTGTCCCTGCCTATCGCCGTCAAACAGGAAAAAACCAAACTGGACTTCGGTGACTACCGCCTGAAAGAATATCCCGACCAGTGTGTTATCGAACGGAAGGCAAGCCAGTTGGAAATTTACAAGAACATGAACGAAAGCCTCGACCGTATCAGGCAGGCCAAGGCGTTCAGGCGACTATCGACCGGCTGCAAATATCCATACCTTCTGGTGGAAGCCTCCGCAGGGGAACTATTATCAAGCAATGCCTTGGTCAAACAACCTGAACTCGTATGCCATCGGCTGGGACTGGCTATTGCGAAGTATAATCTGCGGCTGTTGTTTATCCCCTGGAAGGCAAGGAATTCGGACACGCGGCGGAAGGTGGGGACGCTGATGCTACACCTGATGGTCGCCTGTGCGTTGCAGGAGACATTTGATGTACCGCCTGTGCTGCTGGAGGAGAAAAATGGCTGAGAATAAAACAACAGTAGTAAGAATTACTGATCCTTATGATATATGGATAGGACGCCCCGGACGATGGGGAAATCCATTTGTATTGGGGATACATGGAACACGGGATGGGGTATGCGACAAACATGACTTGTGGTTGGAGGGGAAGATTGAAGCCCCGGACGGACGCAAGCCACCGTCTTTAAGAGAAATTCAAAAATACCTCACAGGAAAACGATTAGGCTGTCCGGGAAACTGTCCCCCACGTAGATGTCATGGGGATAACTATGTAAAAAGGATAAAAACAAAAGATATTTCCCCTGCGGAGGGGGTTGGAAAATAAATGATTTGTGGTATAATAATGATAGATGGAACAGGGGACGACGAGATTAAAACATTACTTTATAAAGAATCTGACTGCCGTTCCCCTTCTTACGACCTCCGCAGGACGCCTGTCGTCTTGGCAATAGTCTCGACGGCAGGCTTCCGTTTTTAACTCAACACACATTCATGGGGGATTTGGTGGGAACACTACGTAAACTCAAGAAAACTATCAACCAGAAAGAGCCTGCTATCCTGTTCGTCCCAAGCGATACATACGACCCAGACGGTGCGGACGTTATAACCGTATCCGATCCGGCGTTATATAAAAAAGTCCGGGAAGGAGTGGATCAAGCGTTGGAAATCGGTCGCCCCGGAGTGACCAGAACCGAACCACAACGGGGGATAATAATATGAGTATTAGAATTCAATATGATGGCTGTAGTTACTACGTGCAAGAGAGAGTTGTTGGGTTATTTACCGGCAGGTTTAGATGGAAAACTATGTCATGTTTCCATCGACCATGCGGAATAATTCATTGTGATTGGTTTTATACAATGGATGAGGCCGAGCAATCGGCAAGAGATGAAATGCGGTTTCGAGAAGGAATGAAGACGGTGAAGGAATTACGTATATGAACTTTGTCTGCACTGTGGGCATAAGGGTCAAGATACTGGGGAGATATTTGACGAAATTGAACAGGAAATAGATGATTATGAATGCTCCTCTTGTGGAAAGACTTTTATAGCAGTCAAAATTGCAATTTTCTATTATGAGGGAATAATACATGGGGGATAGTTACCAGGAACAAAGAGAATTATTTAGAACGTTATGCAAGGAAGAAGATGAGTCCGCGTTCGACCCTCATTTCTCGGTTCCCCAATCAGAACCGACAATATTAAGATTTTATACTGTAGATGGTCAACAAGTCAATGCCCCCACAGATAAAGCCTTCTGGGGGAGATGCAACCAATACCATGAAATGTGTCCATACGCTTTTAGTGGCGGGGAATGTAATTTGATTTGGTTTCAAACCCGTATCATTTGGCCTGATTTCGATCCAGTCTGTCCTTTAGCTTATAGGGAGCAAATATGATCGACGCAAACAAGGGGACAAGTGAAGAAGTCCTGCGGAGGCTCAAAGCGGCTTCTTATGAGCGATTTCATATCGAGCTAATCACAGCCATTGAACGATTGCTCGATGACTTTCAGATGACGTGGGATGATCTGGTCGTGCGGTTATGTGCAGACCCGGAATGGGTAGTGAATACCCTGCAAGGTAGTAATCTGAAATCTTATGTCGGAGGCTTTCCGTTACCTTTGAACGAGCTAAATGCGATTGCTCACATATTCTCGGCGGAACCGTATATCATATTCCGCCCGAGATTTCCATACACACAAAGTTAGGGGGAAGAAAAATGAAGATAGAAGCCGAAAACAGAACCGTATCTATAGAGATGAAAACCGCGACAGAGAAATACACCATCGGTGCTGCCAAGAAAATACACTCCGACCTTACCGCAGCTATTAGTATAGCCGAGAGTTCCCCGAAAAACTTTGAGGGGCGGGTAGACAATATCCGGGTTAGTGTTGGTGCGGATAGTGAAATGTTCCCAATCCGAATTTCCACCTTACATGGGGCAAAACGTGGAGAACCTATGGGGGGATTCGGTGTCGTGGAGTCTTGTCCGGGGGATATATTGGACATCTCTGGTGCGAAGAACCTTATCGTAATCCTCCAAGAAGCAGTCCGATTTGCGGAGACTAATCATGAAATTTGATGAGATAGTACCTCAACCAGTTACATGCAGGCAATCCTCAATCGCGTGTGCCTTGGCTTGTGAGAGGTACTGGTTCTGTCGGCATCGAATGGGCGTGCGACTGCGGGGGATAGAGAAAAAGGATGCCGCCACACTTGGTAAGATATATCACCGTTTGCAGCAATATGGCCCCGGTGAGGAGGAGAAAACGAAGGCGTGGGTACGAGGGCAACAGTGTGACTTGATGGCAATGATCGATAGGGGGGAAGACCTCGACGGCAATGCCCTGCGACTTACCATTATGCTGACAAGCCTTTATAAGAAGGCCGAGGTCATGGCTCACATCTTCTGGGAGAAATTTCCACAGCCTCCGCAGTTTAAGGTCATCGGCACGGAGATAAAACACACGATGGACTTCGATGGCCTGACCCTTGAGGGGACGATAGATAAACTCATTTTAGATGAGAAAGATGGCAATCTCTGGATTCGAGACCACAAAAGTACGGGGCGGCCTTTGGCAGTTCTGTTCGGGGGTTTAGCGTGGTCAATACAGGCAAGGTTATATCGGATACTTACAGAGGATTATTTGGTTGGGAAATGGAAGGATGATCACCCAACTGCGAGGGGATTCATTCTCGATGGCATCATCACGCCGGGGATTAAGCTGTGCAAGACCGACGAGAAGAACGCTAAGGAATGGAAATGCTCGGTCGAAGATGCTTACCTCCGCAGGGTTAAGGATTGGTATCGAACCTACGAGGTCAAGGCGGAGTTGGAGGGAAAACGAAACACCAAGGCAATCGACTCGAAGGCGATCCTGTTTACCGAACCGTTGATCCCCTACGAATTGCGAAATGCACTTGAAAAAATGCGGATTCTTGAGGGATATCCTATCCATCCCGCATATTATCATCGGGACGTTACAAGGTCGGCCTGCTTTGCATATCAGAAACGGTGTATATACCACGACCTGTGCGAGACCGACCCGAACCAGTGGGACAGTCTATTTGAAACCAAATACCAAATTAAACCTGCGGAGGTACAAGAAGATGAAACAGATAATGAAGATATTACTTTGTAAAATCCTGACGTTGGGATTTCATTGGTGGACATACGGAACGCATCCTCGAACAAAAAGAGGCGGATGTGTCTATTGCTCTCTCTGTCATAAAATCGCGGATAGTCAATGGGAGATTTACAAGAAGAAGTTTTTGGGGAAACCCAAGGGAACATATAAAGTCCCGACCAATACTAATCAAATTTTTAGGGGGAGAAAAGATGTTGCAACTCGTAAAAAATAAACCTAATGGAAGTCTGGTTTGCGATATGAACGATGGGGACATCGCCGTTATCGTGGCCTGGACGCAGGCTGAATATGTTGGACATATAGTTCAACGGTATGGGGATGTACTTATTACTCTGGGGAAACCAGAAGGCTATCGTTGGCCAGATTGTTTCCGCCTGGGGGGTCTAAATTCCTTTTGTCGTGTCCGTATCCTGGAAAAAGGGGAGACGTTAGTTGTCGTTTGAAAGGGGGCACAAAACGAAAACCACGTACAGGTAAAAGGGGGTACAAAATGAGACGAATGTTATTAACTGCGTTGTTTGTAACCATAATAACTTTTGCTTCCGGTTTGTTTCTTACTGGATGCCAACAGGGGCAGGATGGTCATTGGCGGCTAAATCCATTTACGGCCAATCAAATAGAAAGTGCGGGTGAAACGGCGACGGGAGCACTCAGTCTTTTGTCCTTATTTGTACCTGGAGCAGCCGGTTTAGCGGGGATAGCGGCAGGTGTGACTGGTGCATACAAAAAGATGAAACCTGGATTGACTAAGTATAAGAACACCTCGCAGCATATTGTAACTTCGGTCGAGAAAATCAAGAAGAACCAACCTGAACTCTGGGCAAAGATAAAGGATGAGTTCAAAGATGGAACTAATGCCGACATCGAGGCTGTTATTGACCAGATAGTTGCAATGGAAAAAGCACAGGAAAAGCAAAATGGATGAAAACGATAGGAGGATATAAAAGAAATGACACAGCCTCAAGGTAATCCGATTATAAAAGAGCAATTGCAACAAGTCGAGGACGCAATTAACAAAGTCGTTCCAGTAAAACCCAATACCGTTCCAATTGTCCCTACAGATTGGGCGGCACTCGGGGCGGTGACTGGGTACAATCCCAAACTTGCGGAGGCTCTGCGACTATATATTGTGGGACCGTATAACGAGGGCAAGACCACTTTCGATGCAAGTATCCCTAACAATATCATTCTGGATTTCGAGAATGGGGCTGACGGAGTCGTTGGTACGAATTCGATACGGATTCACATTAAGAACTATGAACATCTCGACAAAGTGATTGTGAAGCTGGTTGAGGATTCCAAGAACGGCAAACGCCATTGGGGACGAGTTTCTTTCGATGGTATCGAAGAATATGTTGACATGATTAAGCATCAAATCGAGGAAGAAAAGAACATCGAGGATGTCTTTGATTTTGGCTCACAAGGTCACGGTTATAATCTTGTCCTGCAACGAGTCTGGTCGAAAGTAATGGACTTGGAGCAGGGTGGTTATACTTGGGCCATCGTCGGCCATCAGAAAGTTGTAACTCGAACCAATCCGGTTTCCAAAAAAGAGGAGACCAAACTAAGAGAGGCCGTTATCCCAAGCATCGCACAGAAAATCAAGAACAAGGCGGACTTCCAGATTACGGTCTATTGCCTGAACCAGACGATTGAGTTGAAAGAGAAGAAGAAATTGCCATCCGGTCAGGTAATTGAAGTTCCTTCGGGGACGGAAGTGCGGAAGACTTATTACGTCGATTGCCTGACTACTAATCGGGGCGAAGGCAAGTCGCGGGGCGTACCGGATATGGAAACGAAATTTGAAGTGCCTCTTGTTGGAGGATGGGAAGTATTCAGGACGAAGTATAACGCGGCAGTTGCAGCCGCCAAGAAAAAATATCAATAGGGGGTGGGCAGATGAATTGGATTAAATGTGAAACGCAGATGCCGCCAAAGTATCTTCTTGTCTTAGTTTGGGTTATCTATCGAGGTGGTATATCGGATTTTACACCCTCTTGGTTGGATGATGATGGTTGGGCGATGGGATCGGCAAAAGGATTTACGGTGACACATTGGATGGAGATTGATGAGCCAATAGGCATATGAACAAATAATAACATTTCTTTTTTGGGGGAAAAAACATGAGTGACATGGATTTTGAACGCTTGTTGGCGGCCCACAATGCCAACCTGAAACAGCAGTACGATGATGCCGAGGAATTCAGTAACTGGATGCCGGATGACGGAGAGTACACTGTCTCGGTCATCAAATGCAGCAAAGGGGTCTCAACCAAGAAAGACCCAGACAACCCGATGTTCTGGTGGAAACCCGTCGTCAGGATCGAAGCGGGAGACGGCGGCCCCGAGCTACTCGGGCAGGATTTCGCCTTGGGGTTCTTTAATACCAACGCCCCCGGAATAATGAAGGGGCAAGCCAGGGCCTTGAATGGCGGCGAACTTGTTTCGTTTGATGACATCAATGCGGTATTTACACAATCAATCGGCAAGATTCTACGAGTCAAAGTAGTGACCACCAGAAGCCCCAAGAACGGGCAAGACTACACAAACTGCTACATCCAAGAAGTAATTCAGGCCGAGGCCGTTGAGGATTTGCCGGACGAACCTCCGCAGGGGGATGACGGCGGCGGGCCGGTGGTCGAAGGGACAACTGAGTCGGCAGGAGAAGTATTGGCCTAAATTCTTGAAAGTTTGTTATTTGAAAAGAGAATAAACGAGCAATGGGGGTCGCGTCCCGAAGGCCGAGGACGATATGAAACCCTAATATCGAAGAAGCTGTTCGCGTAGTACGACCCCCATTGCCGTTTTCTTGGAGAGGGTATGTTTCAAAAAACTAAAAAAGGGATAGCGATTTGTCCTTATTTTATTTGGACAAGTGAAGACATAGAGGGTTTGGGCCAAACAGAAGATGACGTTAATTTAGTTTACTGCACCCACCCACTCAACCCAAATGATAATGAGGGGAACTGTCAATCCCTGACATGCCCCATAGTAAACCCACCTGTGGAGGTCCGATGAATCTACGAGTACCAATCACAATCAGTCCGCACACCATAGAAGGCAAGTTGCAGGGGCATTATATATTAGTTCATTCGCTGTGGAAGGATACGCAGCCAGTTATTTTCAAAGACCAGTTTGCGGGGTATTACCGGGGGAGTTTGATACTGACAATGGCACACCCGAGCGAGTGGCGTTCTTTTGTGCAGGCGGTCATTCACAGTTCAAGGGCTTCGGAGGATAAACCCTCCTGCTGGCTCGCCGCCGTGAAGATGACCCGGATGGGAACGGGCGTGCGGTACTATCTGCCTGGGACGGTATTGAAACCGAATCCTGCGGGGCCTGGCACGATTAAGATGATGGGACTCATTTCCAAAGCAAGCTATGGGAGTGGGGATGTGATTTACGTGGTTATACCGAAAATTGACGGTGACATTTTACTTGGAAGGGGGGAATTGAGATGAAATTCAAAAGGGGGGATACAGTAATAAGCATAAATGGGGCATATAAGGGACAAATCGGGAAAATCATCTGGATTGCTCCGTCGAGTGCTTTCCCTTATCAAGTTCGTTTTGGAAACCTGTATACCAACAAGTCCGAGGAATATCTTAGGGGGATAACCCTTGCGGGGGGCAAGGAAACTAATCCCAAAGACGCGGCGGGAATACAGACATTTGACTCGGGGGCGACTCGGACTTCCGAAGATGGGAGACTTTCTTATGTCAGGGGTCTTTCTTCCGTAGTCCTCCGCAGGTATCTCCAGTATCTTGCCAAGCACCGTAAGCAAGCTGACGGTTCAATGCGGGAGTTCGACAACTGGAAACAGGGGATTCCTATGCGGCGATCTTTCGATGGACTTGGGCGGCACTTCTTTACTTTGTGGCTATTGATGGAGGGACTTGATATTTACGATGATTCCGGGCAGGAAGATATACAGGATGTCCTCTGTGCCATAATGTTCAATACGATGAGTATGCTCCATCAAGAGTTGATGCAGCCCCGAATAATACAGCCTGCGGAGGAGGAAAAAAGTGCTGCATCTGGTTAGAACAATTTTCTTTGTAGCCATGATTGGGAGCTTTTTCGGGTTGGGGATTTGTGACTGCGTGATCCACAAGTGGAGGACGGGGTTGGCGTCCCTGTTACTCGGAATAGTCCAAATGTTAATATTTTGGGGGAGAGGAAAATGAATAAAAATCGTGAGATTATGACCTTTACGGGCAAGATGTTCGATTTCTTCAAGCCAAAGCCGGAGACGATTTGCATTGAGGACATCGCCCACGCTCTTGCCCTGACAAACCGGTATGGGGGGCACACCTTGGAACCTTATTCGGTGGCGGAACATAGCGTGAGATGTTCGCTTTTGCCGGTTGGAGAGCCGTTATTGAACCTGATGCACGATGCGGCGGAGGCATATATCGGAGATATAGCGAGTCCACAGAAGGCGGGATTGGGTTGGGTTAATGGGGATATATGCCCATTGATGTATCAGCATGTGGAAGCCGAGATTCTGCGGAATATTGGTAAAGCCCTGGGGCTGCCAGCATTGGCTTCATGGTTGGCAACTCCAAAAGAGGTCAAACGGGCTGATATTATTATGTTGGCGACTGAGGTACTGGATTTGTTCCCTCCGCAGGTTTTTGTAATATTCCGTGACCTCGGGTGGATACCGAAGGATGTTGAGCCATTGCCAGCGAATATTTGCCCTTGGGATTGGCAAAGTGCAGAAGAAAACTTTTTGATGCGATTTAAGGAATTGACGAGATGAGGATTATTGAAGAGGTAATTGAGTGTGCCGGGCGGTCGGATCGAGTAGAGATTTTCCCTTTTTTTGATATGCACGTCGGCAAAGCTAATTGTAACGAGATAGCCATTAAAAAACAGGTACAGGAAGTCCGCAATAGAGTAAAGAAGTCCGGGCGACATATCCGGGTATTGCTCGGTGGGGATGCAGCAAACTCGATTAGCCCATCCGATAGGAAACGATTCGATTTCTCCGATGTAGCCGACTGGCTCGTTCAGGGAAGCCCCGAGGAGGTGAAGGACGCCCTGGCGGATTTGCCAAATAGGGAGATAAAGAGAATAGTCGAGATACTCAGGCCGATTAAAGAACAGATAATCGGGGCATTGGAGGGAAACCATGAAAAGTCCTTACGGAAATATCATAATATGGATGTGCAGGAGCGGCTGTGTGAAAAGCTCGGATGCAAGAATCTTTCTGATGAGGCGTTGATTCGCCTTAGGTTTAAGCGTCCGACTGGACGGACAAATGCAACAACAACGGCTATTATCTACCTCCGGCATGGGTACGGGGCGGGGCGGAGTGTGGGAGCCGAGCCGAGTAAGCTGGCAGCAATGTTGAATGAGTGGGAATGTGCTGATGTTTGTCTGAGTGGGCATACCCATACTTTCGAGGATTTTGGCCCCAAAGCGGTCGCAACTATCCCCCGACGCGGTGCATTACCCACCGGATTATTGTGGCGACACCGGTTCGCCCTGAATCCGGGATGCTGGCTCGATAGTCATTCCATTGGGCGGGGAACGTATGAATCTCAAGCGTGTTATCCGGCCAGAGCGTTTATGACCGCCAAGATTGTAATATGGCCGTTCTACTCCCCGTTTATAGAAGGGCGGGAATTTAGTTGCCCGAAAATCGAAATCAGGAAATACCCAATTTTATAGGGGCACTAAATAAAATTATCTTCTAACGGATTTTTTTGTTGACTTTGGTTTTCCGATGTGGTATAATACTGATAATGAGAGTGTTGGGTTTTATGACTAAAAACAGAATAATCGTAAGTACTTTATGGGACACGATTTATGCCAGCATAAAATCACGCCCCATAACGAAAATTTGATTGTAACAGCTTTGTAAAAGACTGTCAAGAGAAAAATTAAAAATTTTTTGGGGTGGAGATGGGTAAGCGATTGGATTTAACAGGGCAGAGGTTTGGGCGGTTTGTGGTGTTAGCACGTGCTCCAGATCGGAAAAGAAACGTTTATTGGAAATGTAAATGTGATTGCGGGGAATTTAAGACAGTTTGTCAAGGCAGTCTTAGATCTGGCAAATCTAAATCTTGTAGATGTTATCAACGATCGCGTATTCGTGAAATTCATAGAGTAAACATTCCAATAGGTACAAGATTTGGCAAACTTGTGGTTTTGGGGATTGCAGAATCAAAATATGGTAAAACCCATTGGAGTTGTCAGTGTGATTGTGGAAATATTAAAAACGTGGAAAGCAACCACTTAAGATATGGTGACACTAAATCTTGTGGTTGTTATCAAAAAGAACAACTTTGGCTACCAAAAGGGGTTGCGGCTTTTAATCGACTCTATCAAAGTTATTGTCACACGGCTAAAAATCGTGGATATGCCTTTTCTTTGTCGGAGAAAGCCTTCAAATTAATTACAAAGCAAAGATGCTATTATTGTGGCACAAAACCGACGCAAATAAGAAGGGTAAAAAGTTGTAATGGGGACTATGTGCACAATGGCATAGACCGTACAGATAATTCCAAAGGATATGTGCCTGGGAACATCGTAGCTTGTTGCAGACAATGTAATTTTATGAAAAACAATTATTCTCAAAAGGATTTTCTCGCTCACGTAGAGAGAATCCACAAACATCAACTCAATTTAAGTAGAGGAGAAGTGAGATGAAAAAGGTAATGTTGTTAATCGTTTTGATGTTGCTGGTCGTCCCAGCGACAGGTAAAGCAAAGAATCAGGACAAGGGTTATTTCACTGTTGGCTCAAATAAGGATTATACTGTGTTTGAAACCGGTGGAACACGCGGCGATAAGCTATTTGGTTTCGGCGTGTCTCTTTATGACGGTGCTGATGATACGCTTCAAATTGGTGACAAAAGAAACAAAGATGCTTTTGCCTGTAAGTTCGGATTCGAGGTTGCAAAAAATTCCAATTTATATCTTAATGGTATTCTTGGACTTAGTCGTACAGAAAAATGTATTTGGGGCTATGACCTTCTATATGACAAGGGTTGTCCTCTCAATGATGGACACTGCTATCAGGCTTATAAGAAAATCGACAAAGGGTATGGTGTCTTGTGTGGTGTAGGTGTTTCTTGTTTCATTCCGAATCTGCCGATAGTAGTTTCAGCTGACTATGACAACGTTCGGAAGTTTACCGGTAGTGCTGGTCTTGTTTGGAAGTTCTAACAATTAAACTCTACAATACTCTGCCAGATAGCAATGGCAGAGACTTGTGCAGTTTAGAAATGTCAATGGGTTTAGCGAGTAGAGGGTGAAAATGGACGCAACTGAATATTTAGCAATGAAGTTGGAGAGTGCAGCTAACAAGTTGTTCGAGCGTGACAAGAAAAAAGTCGACGCGGCAATACGAGAGTTGTATGAGCTATATATAGGTAAATTGGCCACGTATCGACACCAAATGGACATTTGGGAACAGCTCGAACAATATCTCAGGTCGCCCAAGGTAGCCGACCTAAAGGACGAGTATGTGGCCGAGCGATATTATGCAAAAGCCCATGAAAGAATGATGCACACTGACTCGCCGAGGGAGTAGTTTCAAGTTGGGGGAATAAAAGTGGAGGCTCGATAGGGGGATTTGGCAATGAGAGAGTACAGGATTGATCCGAGCGTAAATGATGTACCGGAGATGGATGATCTATTCGAGATTCAACGGGATACTGATGAATATGAGGGATTCTATGATCGGAGTGATTATGATGATTGTATTGAATAATTGACATTTCACCATCTCCATTCGACCTCCGCAGGGAATCGTCCACCGGGTCATGCCGCGACGCCTGCGGGGGTCAGCATTAAGGCTTTCTGTCTATGGGGTAGATTGGGGGGTATGAAATATGATACTGTAAATAGGCGGGATTTGATGATGTGTCGAGGTTTTGTGAAAAATTATTTAGGTTGCGGGGGCTAAGATGAGAAAGCGGTCGAAGGACGAAATTAGACAGATCGTCGAGAACAAGTATCTGTCCTGGATATGCTGTTATGGTTTGAAGGATGCGTTGCGGGTGTGTACGGAGCTTAAACGAAAATTGGTAGAAGAGAAAAAGAGGAGGAACGAGAAATGAGGTGGATAACAAAAGAAGAAGTGAAAGAAGCGGCTCAGGCGGGGAGGCGTGAGGCCGTCCTGTGCTCGATTAGGCATTGGGTCCAGTGTAAGGTGGCGACGCCAGCCCAGTTGCGATATGCCAAAAAGAAATACGGCGGGATTGATGGTTGCGACATTATCCGGTCCGGGCATTGTGCTCTATGTACAAGATACAAATTGGATTGGCAACATTCCCGAGCATGTAATAGTTGCCGCCTTGACTGTTTCCCGTTGTGGCGTAACGCACTTTGGGCGTTGAAAAAGCGGGATTGGGTGGCTTGGTATATAGCGGCAGGGAAGGTACTTGAGAAGCTCAAAGGGCTGTACCAGAAAGAATACGGAAGGATTCCGAAGTGGACGTTGAAATGCTGAAGTGGATTGCGATAATCGGAGTGGGGTGTGGCCTGGCTTTAGCGGGGCTGGCTTGGTGGTGCGTACATCAGATCGACCTCTTGGTTAGTTTGGGGGGGATAAGATGATTTGTCCGATTATGTCAAAAGTGGTTACATCGATAAAAACAACCGAGTTGGACGTGCCGGAGGTTATCCCTGCGGAGTGCCTGCGGGGGGAGTGTGCCTGGTGGAATTCAATTAGGCAAGAGTGCTCCCAGAAATCGCACGGTGACGCGGTGGATGATTGGGGGAAAGACATAATAATGTGATTTGCTACCGCGTGCGAAATTGTAGACCCTCGGATTGATGGTGATATGTCAAGTGGATAATATCGGACGGCAGTGGGGGGAGCGTCCGGTAAAAAACGGGCGACGGAAGGTCCGATAAGGAGGGATAGTAGACATAAAATTATCGGACGTCTTAACCTCCGTCGCCCAACGGTTATGGGACGTTCGATATTCCATCTTGATTCAATTCTATTTTATTGTACCATAACAGACAAACGAACGCAAGAAATATCTTGCCAAAAAAACGATAATTTCGTAAAATATAACCTGGGAATTGCCGATAGATATTGAACCAAATTCCCTATGGTAGGGCCTCCGCAGAATGTTGTTTCCACCTGCGGAGGTTTTTTTATTGACATTGGTTTGTATTTGTGTTATAATGATGTATGATTTATATAGGGAATTGCGAACTAACGTAGGGACACATACCTTGGGCACATTTTTCGGAGGTAAAAATGAAAATCACACCGGAAGAAAAATCTGCGTTACGATACGCCGGGTTGTTGGGGCACGAGTATATTCTGACGGATCAACAGAACAGAATAACCGCCGAGATTGATAACAGAGACCGTGCTTTTGTAGATGCAGCGATAAGTAACAATAAAATTTTCCGGCAGGGACCACGGAGACGATTTGTGAGAGTAAAATAATTCACACAGGCAAAACAAGTAACAAGTAGGAAAATCTATTTAGGGGATTTGGTGATGGCAAAACTAAAAGAAGTAAGAGTATCAGGATTGAAAGCGTTTAATACTCTACGGATTGTACCTGTTGAGGCTGCCGATAAAGAAATATATCGGATTGACGAGATGGCAACAGACGTAGAGTATATTACATGGAATGAAACCTTTTCTACGCCGGAAAGTGCATTGTTTTTTATCGCAGAATTGGCGAAGGCAAAAGGAGACTTTGACGATTCGTAGGGTTTTTAGGGGATTTGGTAATGAAGATTAAGACAGAAGAACACGATGGTAATATTGTTTTATATCATCTTAATTTAGATGATAACGAGACTTATACTTGGGCACACCGAGTAAACAATCCTTGGCCATGTTCACAAATATCAGGTAAAAGGCTTTGGATTGCTGTCGATCTAAATGGACTATTCGATATTACATTAGATGGTAAGTTTGTTGATATTGATAGTACTGAATTAACAGCAATCGTTAGTGATTTTTTGCCTGATGATTGCAAGCATTTATGGCCAATTTGGGATTTGAATTAAAATAGAACTGAGGGGGGATTTGGTAATGGACATTATGATGTTAGATGTTGATGGGTTTTGTAGTGCGATAGTGAATGGAGTCGAATCGGGAATGATAACAGGAACGGAGGCGATTGAATTGATAAAAGAATACTGGAGGTTGTTAGCCGGTTAACCTCCAGATTCGGATGCTCGGTGGGGATCGCCCATCCCATCACAAAACGCCGAGCATCCTTCAATATTATTTTAAAGGGGATTTGGTTATGAGTAAGCGATATATTTATTTGCCAGCGATAGAAAAGCGTGTTCCCCTGGGAGCATATATCAGGGGAATACTATTGGCGAAAGCGAATCCAGAGATGGAATTCAAGCATGGGTTGACTTGCTGGTGGCCGTGTACCGGTAGGGATATATTAAGGCAGTTTCGAGACGGAATGATGGATAGGATCAATCAGGCTATTCCGTATAGTCAACGAGAAAAGTAAAAATTAAAGGAGAGAATTTTTAGGGGATTTGGTGATGGAAAATGATAATGGCGAGACAATTTATTGTAAGAACCCGATTTGTGAATGGGAGGCAGTAGAGGAAAGAACAAGGAAGGACGGAACAGTGATACGGCTATGCTGCCAGTGTGCGATAGCCTGGGATATGGCTTTAGTTGATGAATGAGTAGTTGAACCTCCGCAGTAGATAAAAGACTTGCGGAGGATGACATTATCTATTCCCTATGACCACTGGGAGGTGCGAGCTTCTTAGTGGTTTTTTTATGGCCGCAGATAATGGCTCCGGGCGATAGCTCAAGAATATGAGAGATACGAGGTAGGTATTGGTAGGGGCTGCTGGGGGATCGTCCATTGTGGGGGGTGTGGGGGGACAAAAAAAAGCCCGACTGGGTTGAGCCGAGCTTTGTGGGGAATAAATAAATTGCTTGTGTTAGTTGCTGTAAGTATAGTATAACACAAAAGCAATCGGGATGCAAGGATAAAATGGGGAATAAAGAAAATATTTGTAGAACTATCTATGGAGGAGGGATTGTGCTTGACGGGTGATTGTTTTTTTGGTTGACAGAAACAGTAATTGTGTTACAATAATAGTATGAGGGAAGTAGAATTAACACAAGGAAAAATAGCCCTGGTCGATGATAAGGATTATGCGATTGTGTGCAAATATAAATGGGCAGCAATAAAAGGCACATCCGGGATATGGTATGCCCAAGCTGTTATTGTGCATAATGGGCGGAAAACGGTTACATCAATGCACAGAATGATAATGGGACTATGGCCGGGAGATGGCGAGATTGTAGATCATATCAGTAGGGATGGACTTGATAACCGGCAATTTAATCTGAGAATAGCTACAAATAAAGAGAATGCTCAGAATCAAAAGCCGCACAAAGATGTAAAATGGAGTAAGTACAAGGGCGTTACATACCAAAAAGCAGCAAAACGGAAGAAAAGATGGATTGCCAGAATTATTGTCAATTACAAGCAGATATATGTGGGCTTTTACAAGACGGAGGTTGAGGCCGCACAGGCTTATGACAAGGCTGCAAGGCAGTATTTTGGGGAGTATGCAAGAACGAACTTTGCAGCTTGATACGAGATAGATAAGATAGGTATAGTGTGTACTGTGCGAAATTGTAGCATAAAGCCAGATAATTTTAGATAATTAGCGTCATCATACCATTTAATCATACCTTAAAATCACGTCCTATTAAATAGGTTATGTTTCTTTCAGCATCGACCGATAATATCACGCGAGGATAGCGGGTTATCTTGTCGGTTATCGGACGAAGTGCCTCTGCATGATTGATCTCGTTATCGGACTTGCCTCGGATCGCTCAGGATGCTCCTCTTATCGGACGTACGGAAGGGCGGTCGGCCCCCAAGTGATTTCTTATTTCTTAGTCCAAAGACCTCTCCCGTTTTAATAACCCCAAATAATCTTGACAGGTATATGTCAAGGAAACCAAGACCGCCACAAATAACCCCTACCCCCATTTCCAGCCCGTTATCCGAAGACCGCCAAGCAAGACCGCCAAAACTGTTGGCGGTGTTCGCATATTTGCTCAAAAACGCGGATTTTCAACCCCGCCAAAAAGAATCCCTGTTTACCCCTTTTTGGCGGTGTTTGGATATTAGCGAAATAATGGGGGTCATTTTGAAGACCGCCAATAATCCGGGTACAGGAATCCTACATTGACAAAAAAAAGCATATGGGAATAGTAGGATATACTTTTTACCCCAGATTATCCCCACCCAAGAAATGTTAATATGTAGGCAACGCCCACTCCCAATGATTCGATAGGCCGTTGTCGTCCGGCATTTTGATTGATTGAATATCCAGCCTCTTTTTTGCTCTTTCCAGCGTCCTCTGTGAATATCCTTCATCCCTTCCCGCAGACATAATGACCCGAGCATCCCTTGGCCCATCCGTCAAGAAGTCCAGTAGCCAGTCCCCGGCATCATCTCGCTTACTCGGCCTGCCTTTCTTCCTCTCCCCCGGGGCCAGCAACTCATCCGCCGTAATATCCAGCAGTCCCGGCTCGAAGGCACAATACGCCGATCCTTCCAACCCATCCTCGGTCATCACGCTCTGGGCCATCAGCCTGTACGCCAACCCGGTCGGCTTGACCCCCAGATTCCCCTTCAAATGGACAAACAACCGCCTATCAATATCGTCCCTGTCCGTCTGCACCAGCCAGGCCGCCCTGACCGCATTGATGAAAGCGGCACTCCCAATCACCCTGTTTATCGCCGCCTGCTCCTGATTCTTATTCAAGTGGCTTATCCCCAACACAGCCAGCTTTTCAGTCTGGGCCATCGAAATCAACGGACTCAGAAACTCCCTCACCTCAGCATTCTTATTCTCATTCTTGCCCTCCATGTATGCCGAAATCGGATCGATAATCACCAGCTTGGTATCCGGCACTTGCCTAACCGCCTGCCACAGCAGAATCCCATCCGAGGTCAGATTGTACAGCCCCCGCTCCTGCCCCTCGCTCTTTATGGCCTTGATAAAGTACACCTTATCGAGATTTGCCCCGGCAGCCTTGAGCCGTATTACTACCGTATCCTCAATATCATCCTCAGCCGTCAGAACAAACACACTGGCTGGTTCCCGCGTCTCATTCCTGCCGTCAATCCAAGGCCGTCCCGTGCTCACCTGTGCGGCCATATACAGGCTCAGGAACGACTTGCCCACGCCCCCGATCCCGACCAGTAGGCTCATTTTCCCCAAGGGTATCCTGTTCGGCCACAGCCAACTCAACCGCCTCGGCTTGACCCTTGAGAAATTATCCACCACCGGTATCTCAATCGCCTTCTCTTTCCCCATCAATTACTACTTTCTTCCCCGCCAAAATAGTGGGGGCTGACGATGAGAGAGGTAATTAGGGTTTGTGCCAGCCCCCCGCAAGGCTTGTTTAAGATGACAGGATTACCCTCCCCCATATAACTACATTATACCACAATCCCGATTTATTCCAACCCCAGCATCCAACCCTGCGGAGGTTCAAAACAGGGGTTGGAAAATCCGGCGGATATGGTATAATAGAAACATGGGGATAGAGAGGAAATACTAATCAATCACATTCGAGGGGGGATTTGCGATGAAACAAGTAATCAAAACAGCACATAGTCAAACTACGCCTATTGAAGTAGTTGCTACGAACAAAATCTATGCGGTCGCACGTTGCAGGACCGTATATAAATTGCAACGGATATGCCGAGGCGATACAGATTTATGGATGTTTTGTTACATAGGAAGTTGCATTGGGGGATCAAGTGGGATACATTCCTCTCTTACTGTTGCCATCGAAAAAGAAATAGATTCGGGGGGGATAGTCTATGAATTTGACACTCCGCGGGAATTCTTTAAGTGGGCATTGCAACAAGTCTCGAATGGTTAAGCTCTCTGTCAAACTAATTGCCGTTGAGGTCAGCAAGCCCTGTACCTGTCACCGACTTGTACTTGCACGCAAGCTTGATGCCCGCTACTGGCTCTACTTCTTCGTCAAAGAGCCATCGTGGGTTGAGTTCGGCGACCGCCTCTTGTTTTACCCGGCCACTCTGGAACTATTTTTGGACAAGGGGCCGACTCTCACCTATCGTGCCCAACTCGATGATATGAGTCCGGATGCTGCACTCGAACTGGCAATGAAATTGCCCTACCCAGAAATGTACCCGGGAGATTCAACCCCTTGGGAAATAGTGGGGGGATAAGAAAATGGCAAAATTTGATAAATCAGCTTTTGACTTTATTTTAGATACCGTCAAAGAAACCCTCGATGATCCGAGTTCTCCCTGGTATGGGCACAAAGTTACTAAAAGACTTCTGGACTTTGTTTTTAAGTATGAAACATTACGGAGGGTATACCAGAGAACGGTGGACAAGTCCCGGGAATTACAAGAGAAATACGATTTACTTGCAGAGGAAAATGAAGACCTCCGCAGGGTTATTAACGACTTAAAGGAGAATGAAAAATGAAAGCAAAAAAATTTGGTTGGGTGCATGAACTCAAAAAATCAAGTCCAAAATATTATGGTCGAACTCGGAAATTCTGGTCGGGGCGATTCGGACTTTACGCTGGTCCCTTGTCTGCGGCATTTGTAATGTCTTGTCGTTCCACAGCCAGGAACTGTAGACGACCGAGCGAGACTGTTCGCAAAGTAGAGCTTACCAGTGAGGGCAGGGCCAAGAGAATCGTTCCGGGGGGATAAAATGAGATTGGCTATAATCGGGTCGAGAACATTCAACGATTACAATTTGCTCCGTAAATCAATCCACATATTCAATACGGAGATTGACTGTATTATTTCCGGTGGGGCTAAGGGTGCGGATTCTCTGGCTAAACAGTTTGCCGAAGAGTGGCATATCGAATATGTAGAATTCCCCGCCGAATGGAATAAATACGGTAAAGCAGCCGGATTCAGGCGGAACCACGATATAGTCAACGCCTGTGATACAGTCCTTGCTTTTTGGGACGGCAAATCACGAGGAACAAAACATAGTCTTGACCTCGCAAGGGATGCCAAGAAACCTACATTTATTGTTTACTTTTGAGTAGAACATGAAAACTCACATGGAAAACGGGCAGGGGTATCGACACATCCTGCACAAAGCCCTCTGTGGGTTCAAGGCGTGCTGGAACAGTGGTCGCCGTGCCTATATAAAGAACAACCCTGCGGAGGTGACGTGCAAAAAATGTTTGAGGATTTTGAGGAGGAGAGATGGAAAAATTAAAACTTCCAAGAACCCTTAATTTTGGATTTGGGGATGTTGTCGAGTTGTCCTACCTGGAGACCGTCCTCGGAATATCCCGCAATGCGGCGACTCGCTACCTCGAAGCACTTCGGATCAAGCCGTTCTACTTCGGCGGGGAGGTGTTCTTTGGTTTGACGACGCTCCAGAGAATATTATTCGTACTGTCCAAGCCGAATGGCAGGGGATTCGTAGCCCCCGGCTCAAAGAAGAAGAACTCCCCCCGCACAATCGGCAACCCAAAATATCTGTTTGAGGTGACGGACGAAATCTTGACTGAGGCAGCCAAGCCGGAAATCCTCTCAGAGATGGCCGCGGCATCGGGGAGGAACCCCGACCTGCTCAAGAAGTTTGTGACAAAACCGGTGGGGAGACCTCCACAGGGGAAGAAAAATGAATAATCTACCTGAAAAATCTGAGCAGTTGTCCGTCGAGGATGTGACATCGTTGATACTCAGCTACAACGACCCCAATCTCATCACGCAGATTCTCGAACATTATGGGTGGAATAGTAGTCAGGAAATCCTTGAGACCTTAAAGGTGGCTCGTCAGGATGCCAACCTTGCGGCTAAGATGACGGCAATTAAACATATTCGTACCCTGCTGCGAGAGGCGGCGGAGGCCAGTGGGATGGTCGGGAAAATTTCACGTATTATCCCCGGGGAAGATGGTACTACTACTGTCTTTTCCGCCAAGCGTATTGCCACAGCGTTCAATCCGAGAAAACAAATAAAAGTTGAGGAGATAAAAAATGACAGTCGAGAACAAGAAGAAACCGACGTTGGAGGAAGCCCTGAGTCAGAGGGCAATGAAAGTGGAACCGACTCAGGAGGAGATAGTGACACAGGCTCTCGGGGACTTGTCGGCACAGACGAGACTCGGCCAGATTCCTCCGCAGGTGGAAGAAATACCCCTGACAAGGAAAAAACTGGAATCGATATTGGAATCGGACGAATTCAAAAACCACGAGACCCCGACAATTCTGATGCAGCCGGAGACAATGACAATGAGCGAATCGGCGGAGAGCAACAGCCCGGAGACAATCCCTGTATCCAGCACCGACCCCCAACCTGCGACCAAAGGCTTTACCCCGGAGTATCTGGAACAACCTCCGCAGGGGGATAAGTTATCAGAAGATGAATTGAAAAAGATTGCCGCAGATGTAAAGACGGCAGCAGTACAGAAAGACCAACCTCCGCAGGGGGAAGAACCCAATGAGGAAACCCTTGACGCCATTGCAGACCCGGGGAAAAGTGTCTATTCCGTCGAAGAACTTATGTCAGAGCTTAACGATGGAGGTATAAACCTGCGGAGGCTCATCGAATATGTACATAGTTCTGAGTTCTCCACCGATTGGGTACGGATGCACCATTGCTGGATTAGCCGGGTTCCGAGCGTGATTCCCCGCTTGACAACGTGGGACTTGCCAAACAATGTCGATGTCTACAAGATTATCTATGAAACAATTCTGATGCCTGGCTACATCGAGACCTGCTGGCCGTCACTCAAGCTCGTAATGAATACGAGTATCGACAATGTCGAATGGACCGCGGGGGTGCTGACCACGATTGCCCTGTTCGATGTGATTCGGATGCTAACAAACCCAGAGGAATTGTCTTGATAATCTACCGCCCACACCCTCTATATCCACTGCCCAAAGATTATGCCGGGCTTTCTGCGGAGGGTCAATATCAGGCGAGAATGAGTGTGCTGTGCGACCATTCGACGCCGCACAAGCTCGTGCTGGCCTGGGATTTGTTTCGGCGATTGTATCTGGCACAAACACGAGAAGCCATATTCTATAAGGATGGTTTTCTGGAATCTCCTGATTTTCATTCGGAGATGGTCTATGCCCTCGGATCGTATGCCCTTAATGCTTGGGGAGCACCGAGGGGTTCGGCCAAATCTACGGTACTCGACCTCGAAATTACACTGCTATTGGCGTTGACAAGACCTGGTTTCGACATATCCCTGTTTTTTTCTACCGATAAAATGAAACAGCCTCGTTTCGATACGTTAATGGATCAATTAACAAGAAACGAATTGATTTTATCCGATTTTGGGACAATGAAACCCATTCGGGGGTCTGCTACTTGGAATCACGAGTATCTACAGTTTTCAAACGGTTCAACTATCTCGGGGGGGAGCGTGATGGGCAAGATGAGAGGTGGACGCCCCCGACTTCTCATCTTAGATGACCCGGAGAATGACCCCGAAAATCAATCTGAAACTTCTCGACTGGTGCTCATCGAGAGATTTGAAGTGATATTGTTCAAAAAGATGCTCCCTATGTTAAAACCCGGTTCATGTATGTTCTGGATTGGAACACTGATAGATAGACGAGCCTTCTTGTACCGAGCAATAGAGGGGGATGACCCAAGATTTGATTTTTGGAATAGGGTAAACCTTCGGGCCATCGCTTATGATGAGGAAGATGAAACAAAATGTCACCTGATTTGGCCGGAAATGTGGTCACAGGAATATCTCGAATCAGAGAGGAAACGAATAGGGCCATCCGCATTCGCATCTGAATTCTGTAATGACCCCATCTCCGCTCAAGATAGAATTTTGTTGGTTGACCCACGTAAAAATGAGTACACCGTCGAAGGGGAATTTAATTGGTCTGCACCTCTTACCAATACCAATATAGTCAAGTGGAATGAGCGGATATTCGGGGAGGATAATGACCACCGGACATACAAGGAGATGGAACGGAAATACAATGAGCTTGTGGGGCCGATGTTCAAGGTGCTTCTGTTCGACTACGCCTCGGGACTTACATCCTACCATGATTATTCCTGTATAGAGGTTTGCGGGTTCGATACGCTCGGGACGATGTGGCTTCTGTACGGGTGGCTCGGTCGGGCAAAAGACGATACCCTTATGAGGATGATTTACGAGACGGGTTTGATATGGCAGGTACGGGTTCTCGGAATAGAGGCGGTTTCGATACAGAAGGCGTTTGCGGAGGCTGCACAAGAGTATATCAATGAGCAGACTGATATGCGGGGGGACAAGTGGAGGGGGCGAGTTTTTCCCGTGACGTATCCGTCCAAGGAGTCCAAGGCACAAAGAATATCGTCGGCTCTGGAGTGGCGATTCAACTCGGGTCGCGTTAAGCTACCGGCTCATTTACAGGAGCAGTGGCCGTACAATCAGGTATATGCTCAGGCGATGGATTTCACGATGGATTTGGCCTTGCTCCAGCATGATGATGCCCTTGATACGCTTGCCATGCACAAGTACGTGATTAAGACCAAGGGCAGTAAGTTCCGCAGGGAACAGGGCAAGCCCGGGTTGAAAGAGCGGATTATCAAGAACTTGCCGGAGATAGAGGGGATGCCGGTATTGTCGGGGGTGGCCTCCGCAGAGATTACGGATGAGATGATGAATATTATGAGCCAGCAGAGGAGGAAAAGAAATATACAGCCTCCGCAGAGGAGAATAGAAAGATTGAGGCCAAAAATTATTAGATGAGGGGGAAATATGAAAGTGTATGAATTGATTGATTTACTTGCAAAATGCCCACAGAAAGCGGATGTAGTAATCTCTTATTGGGGAGAATACGGGGAAGCAGAGTCCGAGGTTCGACGGGTATCAACTGATTTGAGAGTCCCACCAGAAGAACCGGAAAAAACAATATTGCATACTTAACCCCTGTGGAGGTCTGATAAAAAGGGTTGGAAAAATCCTGATTTCTGGTATAATGTAGTTATAGAGATAGATGGGGGGATTTATGTACAGTTACATCGTGCCATTGGGAATCATCCTTTTGGGGGTTATTGGCTTAACCGTGTACGTCTTAACTATCGCCGTGAGGGAGATGTCGCGGCAACTGGTCTCATCCAACGAGAAGCTGATGATCCTGCTGGGGGCGAGAGATGGGGGGCCGGAGGTGGGGCGAGCCTTGGTTGCTTCGATGAAACCACCGAAAAAGGAAATCCCAGGAGTCGCACAGCCGAAGCCGGGGAAGGAAGAGCCGAAGGGTCATACAATGGTTGTGGGGATGAGATGATAAGGAAAATTTTATGCTGGTTGGGGTTCCACAAATACAAAGTAATTGAACTAAATTTCTCTTTATATGATGCACCTGTTGTATTGTACGAGAGAGAATGTATCTATTGTGTATATTCCCCTACGTAGGAACGGTAGTATGTCATACACTTACAGGTTGCCCCAAGACAAAAAGCAAGGCGAGGATGTAATTGCCAACCTGATTCTGCGGGGGAAGGGCAAGAGAAACCCACAGGTAATCCGGTGGTTGATTGCATCGTACTATCTACAGGGGATACGGGAATTCTCCCACCTTGATTACACCAATGGGACGGTTACGATTGGGTATCTCAGTGAGTCCGGGATTCTCAAGTTTAGGTATGAGGGAATTATAGCCAAATATGTGAGCCAGCTTGGAAGGCTGCTGTCCCTTGACCTTAGCCCGATTGCAAGGCCGAAGGGGGATATTAGTCTCGATGGGTTGAAAAAGGCGAGTGTCGCTCAGGTGGTTTTGAGTGATTCTATTACTGAGGATAAGATTAAGAAGTTCGTTCTGGATTTTATCCCACCGTTTCTTATGTATGGCACGGTGGGGGTGGGACTTTGGATTGAGGGGCCGGATTCACATGGTCTCGAAGTGATTCCACCTTGGGAGATATTTCCGATTCCGAGTGATATTTCCGGGCCACAGGATGTCAGGGGGTTGATGAGGGTTAGGTATGTCCCCGTCGATTGGATTAAAAATCTGGCTATAACCCCGGGCAAGGGTAGTAAGCTCTATAAGGGGGCTGACGATGTTAAGCTGCCATCCGGGGATATGCCGGTTGATCTTGATTCTCTCGGGGAGGGGATGGTTTCATATACTTCGACTGGCGGGGGATTCTTCGTACAATCCCCGACCAAGGATTTCGAGTCATTGAGTGGTCGGGCCAAGAAACCGAAAGATGAGAAGATGGTTCCTGTGACGGGACTGGTTGAGACTTGGACGGAGACCAGTGACGGGTTCTTGGGTGAGTACCGGATTTATATGGGGATTACTAAGTTTGCTGAGTTATACCGGTTTGACCATACCCAAAGCAAGTATTATATGCCGACACAGATTGTTCGGGATGTGCCGATAGGGAGCTTCTGGGGCAGGAGTTACGTAGACCAACTGATTCCCCTTAATAATGAGACTGAGTTGGCTCTATCCAGTGTGTTTCAATCGGTGTCGGATTTTGATTTATATGGGCTGGTAATGTGGCCTAATTCGCTCGGGACACCCCCGCTTGCCCAAAGGGGACAAGATGGATTGAAGGTAATGCGGTTTGAGCCGGATTACGCGGTTCCCGACCAGAAACCCTTCACTGTTGAACCGGCGAAGATGACCGCCCCACAATTAAAGGCCGTCGAACTTGCGGTTGCCTTAATGGATAAACAAGCCAATCAGCCCTCGGAGATGATGAGTGGCAACGCCCCCGGGCGGGTGGATTCCTCCGTAGGGTTGGGATTTTTGTATGAGGTTTCGGGGATTCCTTTGTCACCGTCGGCCAAGAATATTGCTGTGGGGATGGCTGGAATATACAGGGCTTTGCTCAGAATACTCAAGGATACGTGGTCAGATCAGAAGGTTGTACGTATTTCCAATTTGGACGATTCGCTTGCCGGTATAGTTCTGGACGCCGAGTCGGGGACATTGACTCTGAGCCAAAATGCGATTCCGTTTCCTGATGAGGTTTCGATTACGATTGCCAGCGAAGTTCCCATATCAAAGGAGCAACAAAAGGCGGAATTGAAAGAGGCTTTGAAGGATGGCAGGATTACGCTCGATGAGTTCAACTGGGCGGTCAGGAAGAGGGGGCTTGATATTCCTGTGGGGGATGAGATTGGTTGGCAGAATTATCGAAGGGCGATGCTTGAGAATCTTCTTTTGTTTGGGGATGGGGAGACCCCGGGGAAGGTTATCATTAGTGGGAACGATTTGCACCGCGTACATTTGATGATATTGCAGGCGTTTGTGGCAAGGCCGGAATTCTTCGCCGCATCCGTAAAAGTCCGGGACGCGTTTAATGAGCATATAAAGGAACATAAAATTCAGATGGGGGATTTTCCCGACCAACTTCCATACCCGGAGGAAAGTGCTGAGATGATGATGCAACCTCCGCAGGGGGGAATGCCAATGGGGAATG
>Ga0307377_10001384_pt1 | contig 30918 bp, 30 predicted proteins | sample TR3MG_FD_202535 | JGI IMG/M metagenome (GOLD analysis project Ga0307377, IMG submission 202535) | Soil microbial communities from Risofladan, Vaasa, Finland - TR-3 | ecosystem: Environmental > Terrestrial > Soil > Coastal area > Acid sulfate soil | place: Finland: Risofladan, Vaasa | collected... | reverse complement strand
GGGGAGCCTGGCCCGGCGGCGATCTGTGGGCGGCTGCTATGCCAACAGTTCGTCGAGTGCAGCGCAGGGCGAAGCCGTGCGGGGGCTGCACGATCCGGGACAGGCGGGGGCGTGGGGATAACGGGGCGCTTGCCGATCCGGCCCGAGGCCCGCAGCGCGGGCCGACGAAAGGGATTGAAGCCGACAGGGCGAGACTCGTAAAGCGAGGCTCGCTGCGCTCAGCATGAAAGCCCGGCCCCGGCCTCCAGGCCGGGGTAAGCACCCTCCTCTGCCCTTTGAATCGTCCGGCTCGATTCATGACGACCGGTTAGAATCCAACCATGCTGACATTCCGAATTGCCAAGATCCCTGGCGCCCTCATCGCCTGCTTGCTCAGCCTGACATGCCTTGCACAGCCCGCGACGATATACAGCACGCGGCCACACGCCGGATCTTCATACCAGCCGGAAGCGCAAGTCTACTTCTCGCCCAAAGGCGGAGCCGCCGCCGCGGTCATCAAAGAGATCGAGAACGCACGCTCAAGAATTCGCGTTCAGGCATATTCCTTCACCCATGCGGGCATCGCCAAGGCTTTGCTCGACGCCAAACGCCGTGGCGTCGACGTGGCGTTGATCCTGGACAAGAGCAACCGCAACGCCAAATACAGCGCCGCCGACTTCACGGCGCATGGCGGCATTCCCACTTACATTGACGCAGCGCACCCCATCGCTCATTCCAAAATCATGGTGATCGATGACGCGACCGTGATCACCGGCAGCTTCAATTTCACCAAGGCGGCGGAAGAGAGCAATGCCGAAAACCTCCTGGTCCTGCGTTCTCGGGAACTCGCCGCACGCTATCTTGAAAACTGGACCGCGCACCAGGCGCATTCGCAGCCGTATGCCGGCCGCTAGTAGTAGCCGCCTTACCCACCGCCCCGGCGCGCGACCGCGCCGCCTGGTGATAACTGGCCTCTCGCGACGCATAGGCTCGCGGGCCAGTTCTCAACAGGTTCGGGCCGTGGATAAGACTCTTGCGGGCGCCGGTGGCGCGCAGCATCCGTCACGGTACGCACCTGCCGGTGCGGCTTCGCGGGCTTGTCGTGCCGCCGCCGATTCGCTGTAAGGCAGGAACTCTAGGACTCAATAAAACATTATCTGGGAATGTAATGCAGAATACGTGTTCCCGTTTGGAGTGAAAGGTTGGTATATGGCTACGTCGATTGCCTTGTTTAATCACAAGGGTGGAGTCGGCAAGACTACGATTACCGTCAATCTCGCTAGAGCTTTTGGTCAGCTCGGGATCAAGACGATGGTTGTGGACGCGGACCCACAATGTAACGCCACAGCGTTTTATCTTCCCGAAAGCGAAGTCGACAAATTGCTGGGCGACTCCGTGGATCAGGAGGAAGGCGGGACATTGTGGTCTGGAATTGCTAAGTACGTCCGCAGTCGAGGAGAGGTTCGATCGGTAACTCCGTATGAAATTGGCGGGAACGTGTTCCTGGTTCCCGGCGATGTTCTCTTGGGTATGTTCGAAGATAGGCTATCGGCTGCATGGCGTTTGTCCTTCTCAAAAGATCCAGCCGCAATCGATCTGATGTCTGCCATCTTCCGCTCCGTCAGCATGACTGCACGGTCTTTCAAGATCGACTTGATCCTTTACGACGTTGGGCCGAGCGTTGGCAGTCTGAATCGCTCCATCCTGCTGGGCTGTGATCATTTTGTAGTGCCCGTTGCATGTGATCTATTCTCTCTTCGCGCACTAAACACCGTTGGTCAAACCCTCCGTACCTGGATAGACGAGTGGGACACTGTACGGACCCTCACCGCAGGCGTCGATGACATAACGCTACTTCCCGGAAGACCCGCGTTTCTGGGCTATTTGACGCAGCATTTCAATATTTACAGAGGGCGGTCCACGACAGCATTTCAGGAATGGGAAAGAAAGATCGCGCCACGAATGATTCGAGACGTCGTTACGCCACTACATCTCCCCGGCGAGCCGGTCTCCACAGGCAAGCACAAGATAGGTGAAATCCCTTCGTTTCACGGGCTAGCGCCGATCTCGCAGGGCCTCGGACTACCCATCGGCGCGCTGCGTGGCGCTGAGGGAGTCAATCCTGGCTACAACCAAAAAATAGAGGAAGCCGATGGGATTTTCCATTCCATAGCGCGAGAACTAGTCAAGCGTACCGGTCTGGATATCGTATAGGCGAGGCCGAGGTTTTGACGGCTTTTCGGCAAATGCAGGACTCGGCGAACTAGGATGGTTTTTCTTCGCGCTCGATCAAGTTCGAGCCCTCCGAGCCTGCTTTGTTGACCGCGATCGACACGGGGTAGACCTCGATGGCCTCCGCCGCGAGCGGTTGCATCATTTCGCGTAAATCGCCCAATTTCGCGCCAGGGGCGAGCCAGGCCCGATAATCGGCGGGACGGATGATGACGGGCATTCTGTCGTGGATCTCGGCGGCGCACTCGTTCGCCGGCGCAGTAAGGATTGCGAAGGTTTGGCTATCCGCAATACCGCCAAAGAAAAATGGCGCGGCGCCGGCCAGCCGGTGGTAGTACGGGCGCTTGCCGGCGGCAAGCTTTTTCCATTCGTACCATCCATTCGCAGGAATCAGCACGCGACCCGTGCGAAAGCCGGCCCTGAATACTGGCAGCGTGTCGACCGTCTCGCTGCGTGCGTTGATGGGTTTGTTCACCATCTTCGTGGCCCACGCCGGCGCATAGCCCCACGTATAGGAATAGAACTGCGGTTCGCTTTCGCCGTTCGTCACTGTCCAGCAACAGGCGCCGGGAGCGATATTCCAGCGCGGAATAATCTCGCCACAGGGGCGGCTCGTGTCGAGTCCAAGCAGCTCGTGATAGACCTTGGCCGGCGTGTATTGGGCGAAGCGACCGCACATATCAATCCAAGCGCGGCAGCGCCTTGACGATCTTCATCGTTTCGAGACTAACCGTGATGACCCGCTGGAAAAGTTCGAGCGGGTAGCGGGGATTGTTCATCGTCTCGGTCGCCCAAAGATTGGCATCATTGACGATGCCGCTGTCCTTGTCGGTTTTAACGCACTGGCGCTCCACCACCCAATCCAGCGCGGGTTTGCCATTCACCACGTACTCGTAGGCGTCGATTGGGATGCCGGTCAGGGTAATCTTGTCGTTGTAGATAAGCGTACTTAGGTCTTTGTCTTTACCCTTCTTACCGTAGCGCATCTTCTCCACACTGTAGTCAGAATCCGTCAGCAACAGCCCTCCCCCGGTCATTTGTAGCGGGAATTGTTCCACCGCTTCGTAGTTCAGGTGCAAGTCCGCCAGCTCGCGCCCTGCTTTTGAGAATGCCCAGAAATCGGCAGCGCTTTTCACACGGGGAATTCGAGGCAATTCCTTGCACAGGTTATCGGCAAAGCGATCGCGGTAGTCGGGCGAATGCAGCACGCCATAAACATAATAGAACACGTCCTCCTTGCCGATCTTCTCATCGGGATAAGCCGCCTGGAAATGCGCCAGACCTTCGTCGGTGACGGCATCGCGGCGCTTTCTTTGTCCTTTAGCAGGGGCTGCCTCGGCAAAGAGATCGGCGTATTGGGGGTTGGACTCAACCGTTTCATCTTCCGTTTCATCGTACAAATATAGGGGGAAGCACTGGCCATTGAATTGCGTTTGGTAATCCGGGATCGCCCCAACTATAAGAACAGAAAATCCGTTTTTTGATCCAACATTTGACATACAAATTAATCGATTAACGACCGTCCCGTTTGGGAAGATGCGCGGCATCTGGTACACCATTTCATTGACACGACGGCTGTAATACATCCACTGTTTGGTGAACGGGCGGTACAGGCTGGGAATTAGACAGCTTTCTTCGAAGTCAAGCCGTCGATTCTTGACTAGCTCCTGTTTCAATGCCCGTGTCCAACTTATTTTCACTGGATCAGTGTCGATAAAGTGGTCCACCTTGGTTTCAAGCGCCTTCTTGTCGAGCCCAGTGAACGCTTGATTAAAACGCGCAGCCTCACCGTTATAAAAAGCAATCATGCGCGTCATGTTTTTTGTGACGCCCGCTTTGGAAAGGTTGTAGCACCAAGGATCACGATTGGTCTGAACACCGCACGAAAAATTCGCAAATAGCTTCAGCGCGGCACTTTTCTTGTCGCCCAGCACGATGTATTCACCAAAGCGGTCATCACGCTGCTTCGTCCAGTCGCCATGCTGGTCGGGGACAATCGTTTGCCAGCTTCCTGCCTGGGCAATGCCAGCGATGCTGGCAAAGGCGCTGATTTTCTCCAGCTTGTCATCGCGGCTCAAATAATCACCGATGTCGTGAAAATTAATTTCGCCATGCCGCGTAGCAGCCGGGTTTTTCACCAACAGGGAAATGGCAATCGGGGCACGGCTACCACTGCCAAACACCTTGCCGCCCTCCTTGCGCGATAGCTCGCCGGAGGTACGCTGATTACCCCGCAAATGGAATATATAGATGCTGGAAAATTCCTCAGCCAAACACTTGCGCAGGCCATCGGCTGAGTTAGATTCCAAGAAGCCAGCATTAGTTACAAAGCCGATCAACCCACTGTTCCCGATACGGTCGCTGGCCCAGCGGATAGCGCGTATGTAACTATCGTACAACCCCCTAGCTAGGACTGCTGATGAACGAGCTGTGTATGTGTCGGAGATACGTTGATCCAAGCTGAGATAATTTACATTCGGATTGTTATCGTTGGTGCTTTTCTGCCCGACCGAATACGGCGGGTTGCCAACGATGACGCGAATATCCAGTTTCCTTTGCCGCCTGCGGCGGGTGCTGTTTTGCGCCAGCAGCGCGTCCACCATGTCTTCTTTTTCATAAAGCTGAAAGGTATCGGTTAGACAGATGCCTTCAAACGGTTGATAGTCGCCGCCAACAATGCCGTGGTAAGTGGCTTCAATGTTAATCGCGGCGATGTAATAAGCCAGCAGTACAATTTCGTTGGCATGAATTTCATGCTGATACTTATACGCCAGTTGTTCCTGCGTAATCAGGCCGCTTTGCAATAGCCGCGTGATGAAAGTGCCGGTGCCGGTGAAGGGGTCGATGATATGCACACCCTTGCTGCCCAGGGTTTGGCCGAACTCGGTTTGCAAAATATGGCCAACGCTATGGATGATGAAATCCACCACTTCCACTGGCGTATAGACGATGCCCAGCCGTTCGGTCATCTTGGGGAAGGCATTGCGGAAAAACTTGTCGTATAGCTCTACGACGATCTTCTGCTTGCCCACTGCGTTATCGATTCCTTCGGCCCGCACCTTGACGCTGTCGTAGAAACGTTGGAGGGTGTCGGTTTCCTTGGCGAGCTGGTGTTCCTGCAGGCCGTCGAGCACGCCCTGCATCGCGAGGGACATGGGGTTGTGCTGGGCGAAACGGTAGTCTTCGAACAGGGCGTCGAAAACGGGCTTGGTAATGAGATGTTGTGCCAGCATTTCAACAACGTCTGCATCGGTGATGCTGTCGTTAAGATCGTCGCGCAGTTCCGTGGCGAAGGCGGAGAACCTGGCCCGCTCGACAGTGTTCGCGGGGTCCGCGATGATGCTCGTGATGCGGGTGATGTGAGTTTGCGCGATCTTGGCGATGTCGTTGGCCCAATCCTCCCAGTGATGCCGGTTGCCACATTTGCTCACCACCTTGGCGTAAATGGCCCGCTCGATCTCGCCGATTTCAAATTGCAGTTGGGCTTGGCCGTCGTTGCCAGTCGCTTTGACAGCCTCGCCGATCGTGAAACCGCCCTTCCCTGCTTGCTTATTGCTCTGGTCCTTGGTCTTGGAGGCTTTCTTCTCGATCTTGTCCGTGATCGCGATGATTTCCATCTTGGAAACATCCTTGCCGATCAGGTCCAGTTTGTTCACCATCGCGTCAAAGCGGTCGTCATGGGACCGTAGGGCTTGCAGCACTTGCCACACCACTTGATAAGTCTTGTTGTCGTTTAAAGCCTCGTGGGGCTCCATCCCGGCAGGAATCACTACGGGCAGAATGACGTAGCCCCTTTTCTTACCGGGGGCATTGCGCATGACGCGGCCGACCGACTGCACCACATCGACTTGGGAATTGCGTGGGGTTAGGAAAAGCACGGCGTCGAGCGCAGGGACGTCGACGCCTTCGGACAAACAGCGTACGTTAGTGAGGATGCGGCAGGTTTGCGGGGGAAGATCGGCTTTGAGCCACGCGAGTTTTTCTTCCTTCGCCGTGGCGTTCATGCTGCCGTCGACGTGCGCCGCTTCGCAAATCAAGCGCCGTTCGGTCTCGAATTCCTCCTGCTCCTGATAAGCCTCAACGACGGCCTGGAACATGCCGGCGATGTTTTTTGAACTGACCTTGTGCGTTCTGGCATTCTGCTGCCGTTCGATGACCTGACAAAACCCGACGGCGCGGCGCATCGGGTCTTGATCGCCAATCAACTCTTCCTTGGTATCCAGTTTAGCCAGCGCCTTCCAACAACCGACGATCTTGGCAGCATCGTCGACCTTCAGCGCGTTGTTCTCGTCGCTCAACAGTTTTTGCAAGCGGCGGCTGACGTGGGCTTCATCGACCGAGAGGACGATGACCTTGTAATCGACCAGCAGACCACGTTTGACGGCGTCGGAAAAGGTCAGGACGAACAGTTCCTTGCCATAGAGTGCCGGGTCATCCATCGAGCACAGCGCAACGTTGTCCTTTTCGGCGCTGGCCTTGGCGGCATCCCCGTAGATACGGGGCGTGGCGGTCATGTAAAGCCGCTTAGCCGCCCGAATGAAGGCCGCGTCATGTACCTTGACGAAGGCGCTCTCGTCCTCCGTGTCGAAGGTCGCCCCCGTGGTGCGATGAGCCTCGTCGCAAATGATGAGGTCGAAGTCGTTGAGCGCGAACTTGTGCTGGGCTTGGCTGATGACGCCGATGGAGTGATAGGTCGAGAATACAACGCTCATGTGCTGGGCGTCGTGGCGCTTGGTCATTTCCAGCGCCAGCCGGGCCGGCTCGGTCGTGGCTGGATAGCGCAATTCATGGGCGAAGGTCTGCACCACGTCATCGTCCTTCTTGCGCTTGTTGCCGACATCGCTATCGGAGCAAACGGCGAAACTATGTAGCGGGGTCTCGCTTTCCTGCGTCCACTCGGTAAGGGTTTGCGACAGCAGGTTCAGGCTGGGCACGAGAAACAAGACCCGCTTCCCCGCGCCCGCGAGGCGCTCGGCGATTTTCAGGCTGGCAAAGGTCTTGCCGGTGCCGCACGCCATGATGAGCTTGCCACGGTCGGCCGTCCGCAGGCCGAACTCGACACCGACAAGCGCGGCGGTCTGATGGTCTCGCAGTGTTTTCCGGGGACGCAGGACGGGCGCTTGATGGGGCTGGTATTGCGCCCAGTCGATTTGACTATTCTCTAGGTCGTGCAGGTCTATCTTGCTGACAGGCGGTTGCTGGTTTTGCAACGCGTCGTCAGCGTGTTCGCTCCAGTTGTTCGTGGTGGCTATGATGACGCGGTGGGTAAAGGGCTTCTTGCCCGATGCCGTGAAGAAACTGTCTATGTCGCCTTTCTGGACCCGATAATCTTCCGCGAAGAATTTGCACTGGATGGCGTGTAATTCGCCCGTGCCGTTGGTCTTGGCAACAAGGTCGATGCCGGTATCACGCGCATCAAAGCCCTGCTCCCGCGCCCATTCGGCATACGTCCACACCTGGCTATACAGGTCGCAATAGGTCGCCTCGTTCCGCAGATACGTGCAGATCAGTTCTTCGAAGTAAGTGCCCTTTTCACGTTCTGTGATAGATGCGTGACGATAGGTGGCAAGTAGTGTTTGCAGGGGAGTCATGTCGTCGCCTTCTCCGGTGGGCGCGTTAGAGGCAGCAAAATACTTCCACAACGCCCGACCGGCCCCTTATCCATCGCCGGCAAAGGCATGAGGCCGACAGCCCATTTAAGAAAATAAATCATACGGCCTCACTTTATTTTGTTTGCGCGGTCTGATTCCGCGCATGGAAGCGTTTAATGCTGCGTGTGCAAGTGGCGCAACTCACAAGCTTACGAACTACCCTATCGGCTAAGCTCGGCTGCAATCAGCCGCCGGAGAACTTGGGCAATAGTGCGGCCCTGTTGTGTGGCGTGGTTTTTGAGCGCCAGGTGTTCTCCCGGGGTCAAATCAAAGTTGACGCGCACCGGTTTGGCTGGGCGCTCCTTTCCCTGCGATTGCACGAGGGAGGCACCCGCGACGAAGTCGGCAACGGATGCCGGGGCCGGCCCGGGTACCGGCTTAGTGGATACTTTGAATTTGCCCATAGATCACCTCAACTCACATTAACTCAACTCACCTTAACTTATATCGAAGAATTCCGCGGCAAGCAACTGAATCTCCGTAGGAGCCTGGGCGCAGCAGGAGCCGCCTGACGCCCGCCGATGCAGGGCGCGGCTTTTTGCACCCGGCTAACCTTCCCCCTGCGCAGCGCCTTGGATGCATTGGATGGCTCCAATGAGTAAAACGCGGAAAAGCCCGTCAGACACAACGGATTCCACACCACTGCGCGGGGCCAGCTCTACCGGCCTTGCGCCGTTTCGCCGCTTGCGGCGCTGACTCTCGATCGGCAAGCGGGGGGAGCCTGGCCCGGCGACGATCTGTAGGCGGCTGCTATGCCAACAGTTCGTCGAGTGCAGCGCAGGGCGAAGCCGTGCCGGGGCTGCACGATCCGGGACAGGCGGGGGCGTGGGGATTACGGGGCGCTTGCAGGTCGGTCCAAGCCCTGCACGCTTTCTATATTTGTGGCGCGACGCCCTGCCCCACTTATGCAAACTGCTCTTACGCGGTCGAACGAAGCTTTGAGCCCTCGCTTGTTGATGGCATTCTCCGGAAGAATGGAGAAAGCCCAAACAATCCTCCGTTGTTCCGTCTTTCCATCGTAACGGTATTCCGCTACGATAACGGTATTCCGCTAAAGCGGAGACACGGAACGCCGTTATAACGGTAACCCGTATCAACGGACCACCGTCACGGAACGCCGGTCTTCCGTTATTCCGTTAATCCGTAAAGGAGATCTAAGTGATTGTTTTGATAGGCGGTGAGAAAGGTGGCACAGGTAAGAGCACTATTGCGTGCAACCTGGCAACCTGGCTTTCGCGCGAGGGCAAGGATGTATTGCTCCTCGATGCAGATCCCCAGGCAACAGCAAAGCGATGGGTCGACCGTCGCAATGATCTCCAAGGGGACCGGCCGAAGTTAGCTGTCGCCCAGGCAACCGGAGACGTTTTCAAGCCAGCGCGAGACTACGCCACGCGCTACGGCGAAGTAGTTATCGACGCGGGGGGTCGCGACAGCAAGGAGCTGCGCACCGCCATGGTCGCCGCGGATGTGCTTCTGGTTCCTATTCGAGCCTCTCAACCGGATCTAGAGACGATGGATCACGTCAACGAACTGGTCGCACTAGCGAGGGGGATGAACCCCGATCTTAAGGCCTACGCACTGATTTCAATGGCGCCAAGTAACCCGATGATTAACGAAGTGGCGGAAGCAAACGCTTTCTTGTCCGACTTTGCAGAGTTGCGACTTGCCCAAACCTTCATCCGCGACCGCAAAGTCTTTAGAGACGCAATGCTTGAAGGAAAGGGCGTTATTGAGATGAACAACAGCCAAGCCCGAGCAGAGATCCAGTTGCTGGGCCAAGAAATATACGGAATAACGGACTAACGGAATTACGGAGAACTAACATGAGTAAGTTTAAGCACGTCGAGACGAGGAAGGAACCGGATCCTCAAGCCCTGGCAGCATTTGCTGCGGGCGCGGAAACTCGAAGCACGATTCTCGCAAATGGTCTTGCCGACGGAGTGACGGAACTGCGGAATCCCGATGCAGAGACCAAGGCGACCATTCCGGCCAAGAAGCTCACAGTGCTTCTCGACCGCGAGCGTTGGCTCCAACTAAAGTCCCGTTGTGCGGCGGAGGATCGAAGTGCTCAGAAGATATTTGTAGCTGCGCTAGATCGCTACCTCGCCGATGCCACAGTCTAGAGGAACATCGGAGTGCCCGCAAAGGTAACAGTTATCAGGAACCGCCACTTAAGTGATAAGCAGGGCGAAGATACAAAGTGATATTCCCTTGGATACAGTCTCTTAGAGGAAGTGATTACTAACTGGGTCGGTGCCAAACGGCCTACTGGTAACGCTTTTCGGGAACCGTATTAGCTCGATAGGGTATGCATTAGGTGATGCTTTCCAGGTACCTTGTGTGGCTGTCGTACTTTTGCTTTTTCTGAACTCAACTAAGAAAGCACACACCTTTGCTTGTGTGTTTTTTTGCAGTTAACACCTTAAACCTGTTAACAACTGCCCAATGCCCCTGCTGGCGCGGGTTTCCGAGCATCAAGGTAACGGTTTACGGGAAGCAAGGTAACGGTTCCCGGGGACCTGCGCCCCTTATGGTGCTGGTTTGCGGGTACTTGAGGTAACGGTTTCCGGGAATGTTTTTGTCTTGAGTAACGGTTCCCAGGGACCACGCTCCGCTAGGTAACGCAATTCAGGAACCATCGGCCCCGTGCGTTAGGGTGACGTTCAGCAGGATCGCGGAATCTTGCCGCAAAGGTGATGCTTTACGGGAAGCTTGCAAAGGTGACATGGTTCGATGTACCTTTCGATTGAGCATAGGTGACAAAGGTGTTATTACCATACCGTGGCTGCCCGAAAAAACCTGCCAGTTGTCGTCGAGAAAGAAAGCGAAAGCTTCAAGAAGACCAATGACGCCATCGGGCTTAGGGTTTCAAAGGGACATCTTACCTTCATGTCCCGCAAGCTGTTCAACGTCATGGTGCTGCATGCCCAGCGGCTCGGTACGCCAGGTGCCAATGCGCCAATCGAGACGGCCACTTCACACAAGTATTTTTGGGTTCCCGTCCAAGATATATCTCGCGATGCCCACTACAACTCGAACGACACCCAACTGTTGAAGGAAGTAGCCGAGGAGCTACAGGACATCCGCATTGTTAGCGAGACGGATCGAGAATGGACCTCGGAACGCCTGCTCGCGTCGGTCAAGTTGGTGAATCCGGCAGGGCTGCACAAGAAGGGCGGCAAGCTCTGGCTGGGTTACGAATTCCCGGCCGAGGTCATGAGCCTGGTCATGAATCCTAGGACTTACACCACCCTGACGCTCTATTACATGACAGTGCTCAGGACCGGTGCTGGGTTGGCGCTCTATGAAGTTGCTCGTTCCAACGCCTGGAAGCAGAACGGTCTCAGCGACAGGCGGCCATGGGAAACGTGGCGCGACTATCTGGAGGGGATGCCGGGTGAAGACATGCCCGACTGGAAGAAGCAGTACAAATTTTTCAAGGATCGCGTTCTCAAGAAAGCCTTGTCGGAAGTCAACACCCTGACTGACCTCGAGGTGGAGCTGTTCGAGTTCAAGGACGGGAGGAGGGTGGTCGACCTGCAATTCAAGGTGACCAAAAAATTGCAGGCGGATCTGGCGCTACCGCCACCGCCGATCATTGATAGCCAGGTGATCGAGCGTTTGATGGCGCTGGGCATTGCCAAACAGGAAGCTGAGGCCATTTACGGCACGAATCCTGAGGTGGACCTGAAGGATGCGATTGGCTATACATTCGATCGACTCAATAACTCCAAACTACCGCCGTTAGAGACGCCGGCGGCTTACTTCAAGGACGCGCTCAAGGGGCGATACGGCGCCAAGAAAAAGGCCATTGCTGAACCCAAGAAGGCACCGGAGATGCCGATACAAAAGGGTCCTCCGCTAGCCGATCCCGAGTTGGAAAAACGTCGTCAGGAAGCCCTGGTCAGCTTCGACAATCTGTCAGCGGTCGAGCGGGGGGATGTCCTTGCCAATTTTGTTGACGCAAACCCGGCTATGCGTGCAGCCGTCAGTAAGAGCACCCATTCTAAGGCCGTGCGTACATCCCTGGCCGGATGGTTGGTACGAATTGGCTGATTCTGGCAGCGATCACGAACCGAGGACCCGCGGATGCGGGAATTCGCTGAGCAGGCAAATGCCGTTGTTTCAGTGACGGAGTAACGGAACGACGGAACCAGGAAACCGCGAAGGCTGTCGGCCGCCTTCAGGGGTTTTGAGCGGGTGGCTGTTGTCTCTTATTTGCCGATCCGCAGCGAGTAGTTGTAAGTCCAGGTGACAAACGACGTGAGAAGCGATACAGTGCATACATGTATTCACTAGAGAGAGAAAGATGGCAACCTCAATTCGTCTCGATCCTGCAATAGAGCAGCGGTTGGAGTATTTGGCCGTGCAGACAGGCCGCACCAAGGCGTATTACCTCCGTGAACTGGTCGTTAAAGGGTTGGACGACCTGGAGGACTATTATTTGGCCGCCGCAACAATGGAGCGCGTGCGCAAGGGCGAAGAGAAGATCTATTCAACTGAACAGGTAAGGAAAGACCTTGGCCTGGACGATTGAGTACACTGAGTCAGCGAGAAAACAGCTGCGCAAGCTCGACAAGCCAATGGCACGCCGCATTGTCGACTTTATGGACGAGCGCATTGCCACCCAGAATGATCCGCGCAGTAACGGGGAAGCGTTGACCGGTCCGATGCTCGGCATGTACTGGCGTTACCGTGTCGGCGATTATCGGATCATCTGCGATATCGAAGACGGGGCGCTTCGCGTTCTTGTGATCGAGATTGGAAATCGACGCGAGATCTACAGATAGTCGCCAGTGGCACTTTCCGATGCTGCACAGGCCGGCCCGCCAAGTCAGCGGTGCGGCCTTCAGCGAGCTCGGTAGGCAGGAGAGGGGACTATTCCAGCGGGAGCGATTCCCGAAACAGCCATTTCAAAGAGAAATTAACGTGCAATTACTATTGCACTACAACGCAATTGTTATTAATTGTATATTGCGCTATGATGCCATCAAACAATTTATATCATTGCGTCATGGGGCAATATTATGAGACAGGGTTTCAACCAACTCAAGCTTAGCCAGCTTGACGCCACCCTGGCGCGCTGGCGTTCGGCCAAACTGTCATCGCGTCCACCCGCGGGCTGGATCAAGGCCATCCGCGAAGCCCTCGGCATGCCGGCCACCCATCTTGCCAGGCGGCTCGGCGTGGTGCCGTCCACCGTCGCCCGGCTCGAATCCTCCGAGGCCGACGACACCATTAGTCTCGTCACCCTGCGCCGTGCCGCCGAGGCGCTCGGCTGCGAACTGCACTACGCCCTGGTGCCAAAACAATCCTTGGCCGACATCCTCGATGCACGCGCCACCCAACTCGCTCGCGAGCGCATGGGCGCCATCGCGCACACCATGGCACTCGAAGCCCAAGCCACGTCGAAGGACACCGTCGCCAGCCAGACGCGCGCCCTTGCCGAGAATCTGCTCAAAGGCCCCCGGCGCGAGCTGTGGCGCCAGGATTAGCGGGCATGGCGGTCAATCTCGACTATCCGCCCGGCGCTACGCCGCTCGACGCGGACGAACTCGCCAGCCTGATCCCTGGACACATCACCACCCAGGGCGAGCTGAACGAGTGGGAACAACTCAATATCCTGCAAGGCGAAACCTGGGCGCGCAAGCAGCGTAAGGGCATCCTCGACGAATCCTTTGTCCGCCAACTACACCGGCAGATGTTCGGGGAAACATGGCGCTGGGCCGGCGAGTTTCGCAAGTCCGACAAGAACATCGGCGTCGATTGGCTGAAGATTGGTGTCGAGCTGCGTCAGCTACTCGACGACGTCCGATACCAGATTGACCATGCTACCTATCCGCCGGACGAAATTGCCGTGCGCTTCCATCACCGCTTGGTGTCGATCCATCCGTTCCCCAACGGCAACGGCCGGCACGCCCGCCTAATGGCCGATCTGCTCGCGGAACAGCTCGGTCGGCCACGTTTTACCTGGGGCAGCAGTAGCCTGACCGATGCCAGCGAGACGCGTCGAAACTACATCGCCGCCCTGCAGGCGGCCGATGCCCGGGATTACGCGCCACTCATCGCCTTTGCTCGCAGCTGATCGACTACCGCGACGCAGCAACTCAGCATGCCGATCCCTCTCCAAATTTCCTATGGGCTACAATGTAGCCCATACGATAGGAGAGAGAAATGTCTGCGAATGCTGTAGTCCGTGCCCGCATCGATGAGCACCTCAAAGAGGAGGCCACTGTTGTGTTGGCGGCCATGGGCCTTACTGTCTCCGATGCCTTCCGCATCCTGCTAACCCGAGTTGCGCGCGAAAAGGCCCTCCCGTTTGAGCCCCTGGTCCCGAATGAAGCCACGCTCGCCGCTATGAAAGAGGCTCGCCAGGGCAAACTGGAGAAGGTGACGCTGACCGATCTTCAGGCGGTCCTCGATGCGGACGATTAAGCAGTCAGGGCAGGGCAGTTTAAACGAGACTTGAAACGCGAGGCCAAAGGGCTGTACCGGTCCGCCTTGCGCGAGGATTTTGAGACCTTGGTGGAATCCTTGGCCAAGGTGGAAGAGCATAAGAAACAGCGCTGATGCCGAAGGTTTGCCAGCACTAAAGAAGTTTGTATTGACAACGTGTATGCGCCCAATTACAGTATAGTTTGTGTATCCACTGTGAGGACATTTCTGTGCGCGACACCTCTATTAACCTCAGGGCACGTTCCGAGCAACGTGATCTGATCGATCGGGCAGCCAGTACGCTCGGCAAGAACCGCTCTGACTTCATGCTCGAAGCTGCCTGCGAAAAAGCCCAGGCCATCGTCCTGGACCGCACCTTCTTTGCCCTGGATGATGCGGCATTCACGCGGTTTACCACCTTGCTGGATGCTCCGATCGAGCCGAATCCCGCGCTGGATCGCCTGCTGGCACGCCAGCCTCTTTGGCAAAAGTGAGCGTTTTGGAGGCGCCAGACCAGCTGCGCGCCGACCATCTAGTGGGCGCTTTTGACTGCGGCGAACCTTCCCTGGATGACTGGCTGAAGCGTCGGGCCCTGGTCAATCAATCATCGGGCGCATCGCGCACCTTTGTGGTTGCCGATCCCGAGAAGGTCGTACGGGGTTTTTATGCGCTGGCGGCCGGTGCCGTGGACCATGCGACCGCCGGCAATCGAATTAAACGCAACATGCCTGATCCTGTCCCCGTGATGGTGCTGGGCCGTTTGGCCGTAGACCGCAGCTTTCACGGCAAGGGGCTCGGTGCCGATCTGCTTCAGGACGCCATCCTGCGAACGCTCCGCATAGCCGAGGAGGTGGGCATACGCGCGCTGGTCGTTCATGCGCTGCATGAGCGTGCCAGCGCTTTCTACCTCCATCACGGTTTCAGTGAATCGGGGATTGATCCCTTGATTCTGATGCTCCGTATTCGGTTACCCGGTTGAACAACCAATCGCGGTAGGCGGCCTGATTCAGCCTGAAGGGTTCCGATTTAGGTCTGGCCGATTCTGGAAAAGGTTATTTTCGTGAGAAATTGAACTATCATGATTATTGGCCTAATCATGATAGCATTGCATACAGCACCCTAAAAAGCGCGCTTTTGGAGGTGAACGTGGAAAAACAGCATACGCCCGGCCCCTGGTTCTACGACGAATCGATCGCGACGAAGATCTTGATCAACGCCAAGCATGCGGCGGTCGCTGTCGTGCCGTACCTCGATGACGAAGCCAAAGCCAACGCCCGGCTATTGGCTGCCGCCCCGGAGTTGTTTGATGCTTTACAGGCCTTGGTCAGCGCGGTCAGCGAACCGGCTTTGGTTGCTCAGGCTCATGCCGCTCTTCGGAAGGCGCAGGGCAAGCTCGAATGATTCCACCCCGACAGCCCCTTTTGGCGTCGGTGTCACCATCACGGAAGCTGGGCTTGTCCCATATCGCCTTCTTCCGTGGCTACACTGAGGGATTGCCGCTCGATGAGATCGGCGAGCTGTATCTTGAGACAGGCCGCGACCAGAAGCGCGCCAAGGCGACGCTGCGGTGGATTCGCGACGAGCTGATCAACGCCGCCCGGCGGGAAAAGCCTTCCTATGCCCGGCTCTTCCGGATTCCACCCACGCAGCTTGCCGGCCTTGGCGGGCAGCAGGTTTCCGGTGCCGGGGTGCATGTCGGCGGCCCGCTCGCCGGCATCCCCAGTCTCGAAGCGTTCCAGGCCGAGCGCGATCCGGAGGGATTTTTCAGCGAGGCCGATCTCATCAAGGTCTACAACGAAGAGTACGCCAGCCGCTTTGATCCCAAGGCTGTGCGTAGGGCAGGGCGCAATCAGAAGCTAAGAAAGCGGATTCGCGACGCGCTCGCGTGGTTCGAAGGTTTCCTCCCGGAAAAGCCGCAGCCGGGCGACCAGCTGACGGCCTGGCTCGACGAGGCGATCGCCAAGAGGCTGCGCCAAGGCGGGTTATTGACGATAGATGATCTGGGCGGGCTCATCCGGGCCAAGGGTGAGTCCTGGTACAAGATCGTCCCTTGGTTCGGGCGGGCGTCGGCCGCCCGAGTGATGAAGTGGCTGACGTTCAACAAGGTGATCCCGGTACCCGAGCGCGCCCTGGTTCCCTACCGCAAGCTCGCGCCGAAACTCAAGGCCGAGCGCGAGCTCGAGATGGGCATCGTTCCCCTGGAGTATCTGAAATTGCCCGCGGAAGTTTCAGGGGCGGTGGGAACAAACCGGGCCTACGGCAACCGACTCGCCGCGGTCGATGATTTCGAGGCGATCAATGCCTGGATTGCCAAGAAGGGAAACCAGCGACCGCACACCGCGAGAAACTACCGGACCCAGGCCGAGCGGCTGCTCCTGTGGGCGGTGATGGAGAAGGGCAGGGCGCTCTCCTCGCTCACCATCGACGACTGCGTCGAATACCGGGATTTCCTGTACTCGCTGGACGGCAAACACGCCTGGCGTTGGCGAATTCGCCGCGAAGCCTGGTTGGGCAAGAGAAACACCCCGCGCTGGCACGAAGACTGGCGGCCCTTCGCCGGCCCGCTGTCACCGGCAAGCCAGAAGCAGGCATTGACCGTGGTGAGTGCCCTGTTCGAGTACCTCGCCCGGAACCGGTATCTCGACTTCAATCCCTGGAAGGAAGTCGACCAGATGCCGGTCGCAGATCGGCGTAAGCTCAAGACCGATCATGCCCTGACGCCCAAGCAATGGGCATTCGTCATTCGCCGCCTGGAAGAAGAGAACCGCGATGAACGAACATATCGCCTGCGTTTCATCCTCTGGTTTGCCATCGGCACAGGACTAAGGATCGAGGAGCTGGTCGAGGCGAGGGCAGGGCATATCAATGCGGATAGTTCGGGGGACGATTATGAGATCACCGTCATCGGCAAAGGCACCCGCGAGCGGCGCACGACGTTTCCTAATGGGCTCATGCCAATCTTGGCCGACTACATGGAACAAAGGAGTCTGGGTCGCGACTTCAACACCTGGCCTGCCGATACGCCTTTGATTGCTACCCTGGCCACGAAGAACAACAACAGCCGTCGGGCAATCTCAACTGCAACCCTGCACCAGATTCTGACAGGGTACTTCGCCGAGGTCGCGGAGGATATCGACGCCGAAGACACCAAGGCTGCGGAAAGATTGAAATCGGCGACGACGCACTGGTTGCGTCACACTTTCGGGACCATGAATGCCAACCGCAATACGCCCGTGCAACTCATCCAGGCGGCCTTGGGCCACGCCGACGTTGGGACGACTGGCATATACTTGGCTGCCGAGCGGCGGCAGAGGGCGCAGGTGATTAACGAATTCTTCAATGAAATTGCGCGGTGATGACAAAGTCTGATCTGGCTGACCGACTGGCTGTGCGTTTCCCGCAACTGGTAGCGAAGGATGCCCAGTTCGCGGTGAAAGTGATTCTTGATGCGATGACCGACACGCTCGCACGCGGCAAGCGCATCGAGATTCGTGGCTTTGGGAGTTTTGATCTCAACTATCGGCCACCCCGCATCGGACGCAATCCCAAGTCCGGCGAGCTTGTACAGGTCCCGGGAAAACATGTACCGCATTTCAAGGCCGGCAAGGAACTGCGCGAGAGGGCCGATAAGGCGTTCAAGGTATAGGTGCCGATTAAAGTGAGTGCATCGAGGGTGAACAATTTTCCTATCGTCTGCGTAGGCGGCTCGGCCGGTGGCCTCGACGCCAAGAACACAGCAAAAAGGGGGCAAAGCCCCCTCGGGCTACAACAGCCCGCGTTCTGCAAAACTCAGGATGGTGCCACCAGCGACGATCAGGTGATCCAGCACTCGCACGTCCACCAGCGCCAGCGCCGATTTCAGCGTCTGCGTCAGCATCTCGTCGGCGCGCGAGGGCTCGGCCGCACCCGACGGGTGGTTGTGTACCAGCAGCAGCGCAGCGCTGTTCCTGGCCAAGGCCTCCTTGACCACCTCGCGTGGATACACCGATGTCTGGCTCACCGTGCCACGGAACATCTCGACGTAGTCGATGACACGGTTCTGCGCATCCAGGTGAATAACTGCGAACACCTCGTGCTCCAGCGCTCCCAGCTTGACCCGCAGGAAGTCGCGCACCACCTGCGGCGAGGTCAGGGCTTCGCAGCCATGCATCTGTCCAGCGAGCACACGCCGCGCCGCCTGCAACACCTCGTCGGCATTGGCCGGACGGTAGTCGCCCGTGACATCGCGAACGAGAAGGGAAGAATCGAGAGAATGAGTAAGTTGCGACATGATCGTGCTCCAGTCCGAATCGGGCGGAATTGCCCGGAACCGGAGGAACACGGCGCAGCGCAGCAGTCAGGGGTCGCAGACGGCCGTATGGACGCTAGCGTGCAAGGCACGCGCAGCCCTTGACGGCGAGAACGGCGTGGTACGTTGAAGGGAACAGCAAGGCCGCCTCCCCCACACTCCACTGCCTCAACGGCAAGCGGCGCGCGCAGGCCCAAAGGGCCAGAGGCGTCAGGGATCAAAGCCGCATGGCCGCGACTCGGCACGAGGCGCGGGGCAACGCCCGCAAGCTCGACGGCGGAACGCCGGGACGCCCGACGATGCTTCTCTGAAGAGATGAAAATGATGGCTAGGCTGTTGCCGCCGAGATGATCGACGCAAACGACGCCCCTGTTAATAATCACCCACAGTAATAGTTATTGACAAATGGTGCGGGGCCGAGCATAATTCGCATTGAAGGGTGAGTGCTATCGCTCACACGTTCTTTAAATCAAAGATTTCTCCAGCTTGAAGAGCTAGGTTTGCAGCTGCCGGGGTAGGTTGCCCGGCGCTGGATGCAGCCAACATCCGGCTTTCATCGGCTCAGCGTTGAGGCGGCGCGGCGTAGTCCGCAGGTCGTCGTACTCAGCGCTCAGTCGATAGCAGTCGGCCATCGTCCCTTGGGGCGACTGGTCAAACTGAGTAGACGGTGGTGGGCTTCCGGGGCATCAGCAACTCCTATCCGGCCTTGCTTTCTGGCGACTGGGCATGTGCCCGGTTTTAGGAGATCGAAAATGTCTTCCGATTTGAAGAAACTCGTCGGGGAACTCGAAAGGGTTTTCGCTGAACGAGGTGGTTCGCTTGATGCCCCCGCTCGGGATGCATTCCAAGCTCAGATCAACGGCCTCATGAGGGCCGTCGATGAGGCAGACGCCGCAGAGATGAGTCGATTACGTTTCGACGCACTCAACGTTTTGGCGGCTCTGCTCAGCGTGATCACGAATGTGATGACGTTTCTGAAGTGAAGAATGTTGCTGAGCAAAGAAGCCCAACCTCTTTTTGGTGGTTGTTATGGAAATTGGACATGCCCTCAAAGTCTGCCGCTCAGCCAAGAAATTGTCCTTGGATGAGTTGGCAGCGCGGGCTGGTCTCTCCCAGTCTTATCTTTCGATGATCGAGTCTGGCAAGCGTGAGCCGACCCTATCGAGCATCGAACGAGTCGCGAAGGCACTTGGTGTACCGATGCCCATTCTGATTTTTCTCGCCGCAGGGAAGGGCGAGCTTGAAGGGCTTGATGAGGAGACGACCCGTCGGTTGTCAGCGGCCGTCCTCGATGTCGTGCGCGCGTGAGCCAAGATGGATCGCCCGACTTATCCCCATCGCCGGATTCAAAGCGTCCAGGCCGTGTGCCGTGCGCTGGGATTGGCGGAGCCAATGTTACGGTCCATCACCGAGCGCGCACCGAAGATGTACATTGGGCCAAAACCGAAGCCGAAGAAGAACGGAGGCGTGCGATATGTCTTCGACACCGAGTCTCCGCTCAAAGCCCTACTCAGAAAGATCAACAGCGTCTTCTTCCGGAAGGTGCATTTCCCGCAATATCTCACGGGATCGCTGGCAGGTAGAGACTTTGTCGCCAATGTCGATATCCATAAGGGATCACGTTGGGCTGACACCGAGGACATTGCTCAGTTCTTCGACTGCATCGCGGCAACACATGTCTATCGTATTTGGCGGGAGTTCTTCGGTTTTGACGCCGAGGTTGCCGAACTGTTGACCCGACTAACGACGAAGGACGGGCACGTGTTTCAGGGAACACCGACAAGTTCCTATCTTGCCAATCTAGCGTTCTGGGAGCGCGAGCCCGCCTTGGTAGAAAGATTGGCAGGCAGGGGAATACGATACAGCCGTTACGTTGACGACATCACCATGTCGGCAGCCGGCGAGACTGGCGAAGAGGACAAGCGCTGGGCTATCAGCCAGGTGTACGCGATGATCGGTGGGGCGGGCTTTCGGCCGCAGCGTGCCAAGCACAAGATCCTCACTGCACGTGGTCCGATCACTATAATGGGTTTGAACACGAACGCAGACCTTCAGCCCACCCTAACGAAACAGGAACGCGCCAACATTCGTGCGCAGGTTTTCCACCTTGAGCAAATCCTGGCAGAGCGGAAGACAGAACACGAGGTTCGCCGCGCTTTGAATCAGGCCAGCGGCAAGGTGGGCCGGTTGAGGCGCCTGCATAAGCTGGAAGCGATGGCACTGCGTGGGCGATTAGACGCAATCCGCCGAGTGGTGGATACGCTTCCCGTCGCGACGAAACGGATGCCCACAACGGTTCAGACATCGGAACATCCTGAGCCAGTCATACCATGACAGAGTCCTTCCGCTGGACAAATTGCTATGCCGACGTCGTCTCGAGTAAGTATGGACCGATGACGCATGCGTTCCTACTTGACGTCGTGGAGCCTGCCCTAGTAGCTCTCGATAGCCAAATTTCTGGGCTGGAGAAGAGTGGCGAGCCTGGCGCTCCCTTTATGCAGGCCGACACGGAAGAGCTTCTGCGCGCAACCACTATGGCCTTTTGCCTCTCCATTCAGTCTCTATGGGAACGGCAAATTCGCGCCTATCTTCAAGGGTGCGCCAAGGAACTTAGATCGGGCGGTGCGCTGGCCAGAAGGGCAGTGCATGGACGCTGGGAAGATATTGACAGTGTCTTCAATGAACTCAGGGGGATTTCGCTGACGGAGTTCGAGGAATACCCGCAGCTCGACCTGTTGCATTTGCTTGGGAATGCATGCCGACATGGCGACGGCCCCTCGGTGCGAATGCTATGGAAGACGCATCCCGAGCTTTGGCCATGTCGCCAAGTCATGCATCTCCCCTTCTCGGTGGACGCAACGCCGCTCACTCCGCGATTACCCTCAATCGATGGGGTGGTAATTCCCCGTGACTTGCTGCGAAGCTTCGTAAGAGCGATAGCATCGTTCTGGGCGGAGACTGAGTACATATATCTTGAAAGTATTGAGCGGAAGCATGCAGCTCTCGAGGCCAAGTTGATAGAAACGCGTCGAGAGCGTGCTGACCGTGGCCAGAAGTGAACCATACCGATAGAGATCTGATAACACTGGAGACCAATAGCTCGGCACAAGACTCGGGATTCTGGACGTATGCCTCTGCTGAAATTCAATTCAGTTGCGAGAAGCCTAATAATGACCCTCAGATAGTGAAATACTCTACCGTCTGCTTTCTGGAAATGCGACAGGCAGCATAAAGGGTCGGGTCCGGCCGGAAAGGAAATGGTATCCTGCAGCATATGAATTTCCATCTATGAGGCCGGTGAAGTGGCGTTGTCCCCCAATAGCTTGTATCTTGTGAACACACTGGAGAACCTGCCGCTTCTCGACGGTAGGTACGCACAAATGAAGTGCGTAAACGTTACTTCTGCCACAGGTGTCACTCGAGGAGTATTTTCGCTGGTCTTTCGAGCGTTCGATCAGGTTGACCAACGGTGGATAGCGCTGAAATTCTTCGACATTGCGCCGAACAAGATGTTTGACCAGTATCGAGTTGACTCCTTTGGCCGCGAACATTCCATTCTCCAGACATTGCTGGGCGTCCGTCGATGCCTTCAAGTCGCGTCGGCTTTGACGACCTTCAAGCTTGAAATCACGCAGCCAGGAGGATCCCCCTTAGAAATTCCGTGTCCGTATTTTGCCGTCGAATGGATCGACGAGGATGTTGATTCATACTTCGAAATGCAGGACTCCTACGATGCGTTAGACAAGCTTCAGTTGTTCAACGACATAGTATTGTCAGTGGAAGCCCTGCACCGGAACCAGGTACATCATAGAGACTTGAAGAAAGATAATCTTCGCGCCTCTCATGAACGGCTAGCCCGTATCGTCTATGCAATCGATCTCGGCACTGCGGCACGAATCGAATCTCCTCCCCTGCGCCCCGACTATGACACTGGTTCAGTTGGCGCTCCTGCTTACACAGCCGCAGAGGGACTGTGTGGACTCGCCGGTCTGCGTGAAATAGCAAAATTTACAGATATCTATGCTCTAGGCTGCCTACTTTTTGAGCTTTTTAATCGGGACCTATTTGTGAGAGAACTCTTGGCCAGAAACCCGAACTACCAGCCGATTCTTACGGTTTTGGGTCTTACAGTTCGTGGAGGCACGACGCCTGCTGAAAAACTCTTCAGGTGGCATACGGCATTGCGAACACATGGGAAAGGCGTTACACCCATATCAATTCTGGCGCTTGATAACTCGGTGCCAGTGGGGATCGCACAGCTTCTAGACGAATTAGTAAAGTCAATGACCAGAATCGACTATCGAGCAAGACCGAATTCTCTCGAGTTCGTTCGCCGAAGAATCCAGTCAGCGATTACCTGCCTAAAGAATGATCGTGTCTATAGGCTGAAAGTGGAAGCCGCGAAAGCAAGACGCGCGGGGCGAATTGCTAACATACTCAAGCGTGAACAAAAACTGGCTTTGGCTGTGGCAGCGAGGGCTCAATATGCAAAATGACCTGATCCCTAAAGACAATCAATCGTTGATCGTCAGATCTGAGCCAATTGAATTAGTCCTTGCCGAGGATGGAGGGACGCGGCTAGCACTGGTTCTCCCGCCTTTTGAGGATCTTTCTGAGATTGGCAAACTGTCCGGGCGGCATTTCTCGCTAAGGGAGAAGGCGGATCGGGAATGGGAGCCGTTTAAGGCAGCATTTTCGGCAGAATTCGATCGCTTGGAAAAGAAAAAACAGCAATTCGGCGACTCCAAAACGTTTGTTACGCATTTGGCAAACCTTGCTGAGCTTGCAGGAGAGCGAGATACCGAGTACAGAATTCTGGTTGACGCGCCGCATCATCAGGACACCTTCACCAAACATCGGATGGGTGAAAACTTGCAGGCGAGAGGTCGTCCGAAAGAGGCCGAGGAGCTATTTTTGTCGCTCGATCTAGCAACCGATTCTGTGGCGAACCTTCGAATAGCGTTCTTTCATGCACAGCGAGACGAGCTTGATGAGGCAGCAAGAGTTGTGGCAAGAGTCTTGTCGATTGATCCGCTTGATTATGGCGGACGGCTTTTTGAGGGAGCCCTAAGGCTAGCTCGGGGGCAGTACCAGCAAGCAATCCAGAGCTTTCGAATTGCTGAGGAAGAGCGTCCCACTTCCTCTGTACTATTTACCAATCTAGCGATAGCGTATGTTTGTGCAAAGAAGCACGAAAAGGCACTTATCGCTCTGCGCAAGGCCGTTGCATTGGATCCGCTCAACGATAATGCAGTTGCCCTACTTGCGGATGTCGCCCATTCTTGGGGCCGCGATGAAGACGCTGTGCCGGCCTTGAGGTATTTCGTCAGCCTAGAACAAAGACTCCCGTCGATCTGGGGGAGGTTGGCTAGATCCCTTCTCAAGATCGGGCGCGCCGACGAGGCGTTGGCTGCGCTACGTCGTCAGGCAAACCAAGAAGACACAAGCGCTGTCTGGAACAATATAGGAGTTGCTCATGTAACAATTCGGAATCGAAAGGCGGCACTGAGTGCGTTTAAACATTCGGTAACCAAGGTGACATCGGATTCGATATCTGATGGTTTTCTGGCAGTGAGAAATACTCTAGCGATGCTCATAGAAGACAAGAGCTACGCTGATGCGATCCGTGTTGCGAATATTGCAATTGGTGATGATCGCGACAGACTAATTCGGTGCGATAAGAAGCTTGGCGACATATATGTGTTCCTGCTTCACTCGCTTAGGCATTCAGGCCATAGCTCCCAGGCGGCAAGTATTTCAGAAGAACTCCTTAGAGATGAACACATATCCTTTGATCTTCGAATCTGGGTGGTTACGCAGTTACTTGCATACTATTCAATCGTGCCAACATTATCTGAGCGAGCAATCGTACTTGCAAAACAGTATATGAACGTGTTGGATTCGTTGGATGACGTGCCCGAAAGATTGCACGAGGGGTTCATTAATAACCTAGCATTCGCGTTTGCCGAGACGGGGCACCTAGACGAGGCGAGTAAGCTCCTGCCGTATCTCAGCACCCTAGTGCACCAATGGGCTTACCCGACTGCAACCCTTGGCCTTATACATATCCGAAAAGGACACATTGAGAAAGGAGCTCAACTTTATGAGGAGGCTATTCGGCTTGCGTCACGCATAGAGGATAAGAGACGGATCCGACAAAAAATTAATCTCGAAATGGGCTTGCACTTTTTGCAATCGGATCAAAGACGTGCTGAACGCCTTCTTAAGAAAGCTGAGGACGAGAACGATGGGTCTCCCGAACTGAGGGATGTAGCCCGCTCGGCGTTGCTAGCCTTAAGGGCATAATTTATCGCCTATCCGGGATCAGACGGCCCAGTTCGAATTGGCTGAAAGCGGACGTGCGGTCTTGCCGCGCTCCTCACCGCTTTCCGGAATCGCTAATGGCAACTATGGCACCGAGAAGCCGTCTTTGAGCCTAACCACCCCGGACCTTCTCATTATCTGCCTTTCTATTGGGCGTCATTCGAGCCTTCCGCGCCCCCTGGGTCTTCCTCGATGGCTGCCCCGATGCCTGGGCAATCTCGCCCCGGAACTTGGCTATCAGCCGGCGAGGGGCAATCAATGTCACTTGTTCCCAGCCCCGCGGCAATGACGCGGCGACGGCTTCGGCCGCTGCGCGTTGCGATTCGTTGTAGTTTTCCAAGACTCGCCAGACTTTGCGTACCGCATCGTCTACGGACTGCCTTGACCATCCGAAACGGTCGCCCATGGCTTGAAGCGTTTCACCGTTCACAAGCGCCGCGTGGGCGGCCTCGACGCGGTCAGCAGACATTTTTTTGAGCAAGGGGCGAACCGCCTCGAACTCAACGGCGGTCATTCTCTTTTTCGGTGGCATGTGACGAGTCTAAGGGGCACGTCTGTACGTGTCAAGCGTTCTTGCTTGTCAGGACATACCCTTCGCCGGGCTGCGGAGTAGCCCCCGCTTGGGCGGGCGCCAGGCGTAGACAAAAGTGAAGTTAGTACTGGCCGCCTGCTGAAAAACAATGGCTTAGAGAAAATAGTACCAACATTACTTACGTGGAATTTGTAAGTAATGTTAGTACTTCGCCTTTGCCGAAGTAAAGTTGGTACTTTGCCTTTGTCGGTTTTGCCGGCGATTCCGTCAAATCCATAAAATGCCATGATAATGGACAGCGGTTAAGGCTCGTGCTGAAACTGTCAGCGTCAATTGGCCTAGATCGGATGTAGCGCTCAACGCAAAATCTGCCGTTGTAGCATCGGGATGCGAAATGGATAGCGAAGGGCAGGCGCCGACAAGGGAATCTCTTTCCATCAACGGCTGAGACAAGCCTGCGGTATCGTGCGGTGCCATGAGTGAGCACGTACGATTTTCGACGCCGATCAAGAACAAGCGTCCGCGGGGCGCAAGATTGATTGAAGCCTTCAGCCCAAAGGTTGGCCGGCGGGTGAGATTTCATTCCCGGCAGGCGTTTGAAGTGTGGCTGGGTGCCGAAGCTGATCCAGCTGTTCTTTCGTTCTGTGAGCGGCCTGCGGTGATGACTGTTGATGAATGCGAGCGGACCCTGGATATGTGGGTGCGCTATGCAGACCGGGAAGCATTTCTACTGCTTGCTGATGACGACGCGAAACTGTCCGGAGATTGGTTGAGTACCCCGGTTCGTCGCATTACCGCCGCCGATCTTGCGGCGACGCGTGTCTGGACATCCAATTGGGAACGGATGCTGCCGACCATCAATCTCACGCGAGATAGCGTATCGAAGCATCACTTGGCGGAGGTTCGACGATATGTCAAAGAGCCGATGCCGCTTGCGCGAATTGAACGGGAGTTTGTCACGAGCGACCCGATGTGGGTTCGAGGTGCCCTATTCCGATTGCTGGCGACTGGAAGCCTGATTGCACCTTCCCTCAGGACAGAGCGCCTGTCGTTACAGACACTATGGGAGCCGGGTCCATGAGCCATCGACATTCGGAGCTGGCCGCAATCAATCTGGCCGAATGGTTCGTCGTCGACACCACACAGCTCAATGAGGTTGAGCGGGAGGCATATGAAAAGCGCGAGCAGGCCATCCGGAGTTACATTTCAGGCGCAAAGCTGGATTCCATTGCGCTGACCGGCATCGGGCGTGGGCAGCTTTATCACCTGTTACGCCGTTGCCTTACTCAACACGAAGATGGGCAGCTATTCGGGTTTCGGGGCTTGTTGCACCATCGGCGGACTCAAACCTATCGCCGCAGCGCCGCAGCGCACACTGTCAGACTCAAGGGGCAGGGCGGCGCAGCAGGCGCTTTCGGGGCCTTAATTGAAGCGTATCCGACGTTGCAAGAGTGGCTGCGCAAGCAGGTCAAGGAACGTGCGGTGTACATCGAGCAGATTAGCACCGACGGGGAGTTGCGGATCAGAATGCGCAAGCTCGGCGCTCTTCACGGTGCCTTCCTGAACGAATGCCGAAAGCTAGGCCTGACTGCGACGGATTATCCGTTCAACACGCAGGAGATGGGAAGTCGAACCTTGGCGGCTATGATCAAGGCAGAGATTCTGCAGAACTTTGGCCGTGCGGCGCGCGCTTCCGGCGCCACCCACCTCAAGGGGATGCCGCGAGACCCAGCGCTTGCTGCGCCGGCACCGCTTTGTGCGCTCGATGTGGTCGAGTTCGATGGCCATCGCCTCGACGTAAGATTGAAGATTGTTGTCCGAGATCCTCTGGGTTTTGAACAGGAGTTCGAGATCGAGCGCATCTGGCTGCTGGTCATCATCGATGTCTTTTCGCGCGCGGTTCTCGGCTATCACGTCTCTCTTAACCGCGAATACAACGGGCATGATGTTGTCAGCACCATAGAGCGGGCACTGGAGCCGCACCGGCCGAGGACATTCACACTTCCGGGGATCAGCTACGGGCCATTGGATGGCTTCCCGTCGTCGAAGCTGCCGGAACTGGGCTACGCCACCTGGACCTGGATCAAGCTGGATGGCGCCAGGGCCAACCTGGCCGATGATGTTCGCCATGCCTTGACGGAGTTTCTGGGCGGTTTCGTTGATGTCGGTCCGGCCTATACGCCGGATGACCGACCCTACATTGAGCGTTTCTTTGGTTCTGTTGCCGCCAATCTGTCCTCCAGACTTCCGGGCTACACGGGATCGAATCCCAAGGACTTGCGCCGGGCGTTGGCCGATCCCAAGGGCAACCTGCGTCTGTTCGTGTCGCTCGCTGAACTGGAGGATCTGCTGGAAATCTCGCTGGCGGCTTATAACGGGACACCGCATTACGGGCTCAATGGTCGTACGCCATTGGAGGCCATCGAATACTCCCTCCGGGATCCCGGAGCGCTGCTGTCCTGGTTGCCCGAGCACAAGCGGCGGCGACTGTGCCTGATGCATACGCCAAAACTGGCGACGGTCCGCGGGTATCTCGCGCAAGGGCAACGCTGCCATGTGAATTTCTATAGCGTGCGTTACACCAACACCGAGTTGGCGGCGGGCACGGCCTTGCTCGGCAAGGAGCTCAGGCTCTATTACGACAGCCAGGATCTTCGCACCGTGAGGGCTATGGCGCCAGACGGAACCGATCTCGGTGTGCTGAAAGCGCAAGGCGCCTGGGGCAAAATGGTCCATGACCTCAAGCTTCGTCAGGAGATCCGCAAGTGGCAGGGCAGCAAGAAGCTGAAAGCGCAGCTCAGTCATGATGTCATCGAGCGATTCGTGCGGGACAAGCTCAGTAAGGCCAAGGGATCCCGGCGTGCGGCCAGCAATCTGGCACGAACGGTGAGGGCGCTGACAGCGGCGCCGACGAGCACCACGCTGGCACCTGCGGCGACAGCGACGACGCCAAAGGAAGAACCACAATGCTCCGCGCCAAAGCCGTCGAAGAAGATCAAGCCGCAGCCCCTGGACGAACTGTCACGGCCGGTGCCGCCGTCCGGGAAGAAGATAGAGCCAGAGATTCTGTCGATCGGGACTGGCTTTGCTGGAGATATTCTATGAAGTCGCTCACATTGCCCGGCGTTCGCCCGATAGACGTGAGCTTGCATCCGATCGAAGCTGGTAACTACCGGATAGGCACACCGGCGATCCAGACCTTCTACGATCTGGTCACGCGCTGTCTTCGGTATCGAATTACCGGCGCGCTAATTTATGGACCGTCCCGGATCGGCAAGACGCGCGCCATCGAGTATTTGCGGATGCTGCTGGCGGAAAGCAGTCCGAAGATCACCACGTACCATGTTCAGGCAGAGCACAAGCCACGTCACGCGGAAGGGCCGTTCTTCGCCAACCTGCTGGACGCTGTCGGGCACCCCGATCCGGACAGTGGCACGAATCAGAAGAAACGTCTTCGTCTGGTGTCGAAGATTCGCGAGGCCTGCGCCAAGAATGGCAGCGGCACCGCCGTCATCTTCATTGACGAAGCACAGCGTTTTGACGAAAACGAGTACGAGTGGCTGCGGGACGTGCATGACGCCCTGGACCGACTGCAGATCCGTCTGTTCACATTTCTGGTCGGGCAGCAAGAACTGCTGTCGGTGAAGACGGCCTTTCAGCGTGCCCGTCAGACCCAGATTGTGGCGCGGCTGATGGTGGAGGAGTTGGCCTTCTTTGGGATCCGCGATGTCCGGGATGTGGCGACCTGCCTCAATGGTTATGACCGGACCGAGTATCCCCGCGGAAGCGATTGGAGTTTTACGCGCTTCTACCTGCCACAGGCGAGCGGTAACGGCTATCGGTTCCATGAAGACGCCCAGACGGTGTGGTCGGCATTTGACGAACTCCACAACAAGCACGGCTTGCCAAAGGAGATGCAAATCCCGATGGAGTCATTTACCCGGGCGGTCGAGATCGTTCTCAAGGAAAGCTGGGTGCGCGATGTTCCGGAGTATCGTCCCTCTGCAGACATGTGGCGCAGTGCCGTGCGCAACTGCGGGTATATCCAGGCGCGTCAGGCATTGAGCGAGGAACTCCCTGCGGTGGGGTGGGCCGCGTAATCTCATGCCGGCGTTTCTTCCCATCCTGATGCTCGATGAGCATCGTCTGGGGCCGAGCTTCGGCTATGTGTTCAACTCAGACTGGCACAATCCGCACGAATCCATCGTGTCGTTGCTGTGGAAATACGTACGTGGCAACGCCATTGCCGGCCATGTGGTGGTGGCCGAAATTGCAAAGAAGGCTATTGATCCCTACGAGGGGATCGAGGCCTTTCGGGAAGCCATCGATATTTCGCGGCTGAAACTTGCATTGGGATTGTCTCGCAACATTCTTTACGAGGCCTTGATTCCGGCACACCGTCGTGGCGCGCTCAATACTAATTTCCGCTACTGTCCATCCTGCCTCGGCCGGGGTTACCACTCCGTGGTGCACCAGTTCGCGATTGTGGGGCGTTGTCCGATTCACGACTTGGGGCTTGAGACTGCGTGTCGGTGTTGTGGCTACAGAGCGCCGTACCGGTTGACCGCCCGATTACTTGAAACACCGTTTGTCTGTCCGCAATGCCATCGTCGTTATGGAACCTGGCACCCGAATTCCAGTCAGCTATACCGCATGCCCATGAAGGACCTTATCCCGATCAGAAGAATGCGCATCGCATACGGCCGTTACTGAAGCGTCTTGCAAATAACGGTAGGGCGATCCGCTGAAAACATAGGGGAAAATGGCGTTTTAGCAGGTCATTGCCGATTTTGAGCGCGAACTTGCCAAAACTATCTGCAGCTCCCTGATAATTCGTGCGAAACGCTGCATTTGTCGGTTCATCTTGGCGCACAGTACTAACTTTACTTACGAATTAGTACCAACTTTACTTCGGTCTACGGGATGCCTGATGGCCGGCGCTACGGCGCGGGTCGGCTGCTGGCGCTCTGGCCTCATATTCGCGAGGCCGGCGGTACTATTGGGCGGAGTCCGTGAGGAATTGGAAAAGCCGATGCGGCAAAGCGTAAGGCGACGGCCACTGAATGGCCTAATTCCGCAACCCTGTGTTGCCGCCAGACTTGAGCGGATTTTTGTCGCCGCTCACAAGGAATGGAAAGCCCGGACGATCCGCGAACCGCAGCTGTCACGATGGGGTCTCGCGGTTCATTCGGTTGTAGAATCACAGCCGTTTGGCGCCAGGTCTGAGCCCAGGAAGCTGAACGGACGATCGAGCGTTTGACCAGGGAGACGAGAGTGCCGCCCTGCTGGCGCACCCTCTACACAGAAATTCAGATTCCCATTAGGCCCTACCTGACATCCACAGAGGAGTTAGCACTATGAACAAATCCGAACTCATTGATGCCGTTGCCAAGGAAGCCGACGTTTCCAAGGTGGCCGCCGGCGCTTCGATCGACGCCATTGTCGGCGCCATTACCAAGGCGGTCGCCAAAGGCGAC